>Ga0076929_100313_pt1 | contig 62586 bp, 56 predicted proteins | sample HotLakConUCCSL28_FD_87104 | JGI IMG/M metagenome (GOLD analysis project Ga0076929, IMG submission 87104) | Hypersaline microbial mat communities from Hot Lake, Washington, USA - Hot Lake Consortium UCC-SL28 (version 3) (version 3) | ecosystem: Environmental > Aquatic > Thermal springs > Hot...
TCGCCCGCCGCGACCCCGTGATGGCCCGCCGGCTCCGCCCGTCCGACCCGCAGCGCATCGTGCGCGCCCTCGAGGTGCTCGAGGCCACCGGGCGCTCGCTGGCGGCCTGGCAGGAGGAGCGCGTCCCGCCGGTCCTGCCGCCCGGACCCGGCGTCCGCCGCATCGTTCTTTCCCCCGACCGCAACGACCTGAGGCTGCGCATCGCCCGGCGGTTCGAGACGATGGTGGCGGCGGGCGCCGTGGAGGAGGCCGAGGCGCTCGCGGCGCGCGGGCTCGACCCGGGGCTTCCGGTGATGAAGGCGATCGGCGTCCGGGAGCTCGCTTCGTTCGCCGCGGGCCGCCTGACCCGCGCCGAGGCGGTGGAGCGCGCCGTCACCGCGAGCCGCCGGTACGCCAAGCGCCAGGAGACCTGGTTCCGCCACCGCTTCGCGGACTGGGAGCGCCTCGGGACAGCGGACGAGCGTGCCTGATTGGTGGGAAGCGAGGTTTTCGTCTGCCACCGCCCTTGCGCGTGTCGACTATCGTCCGGCCGGGGGCGCGGGAAACGATTGCGCACCCCGCCGGACCGTGCTATCGGCGGGGCAGCATCGGGAGACGACACGTGTCGCACCACCTCATTATCGTAGTAGCGGAGCGCATCACCGGGGTCTGAGGACCAGACCCGGACACACGGTGGTGCGCGGAACGAAGGCCCTCGACCGGGCCTTTTTTGTTGCCCGCTCGCCCGATCGCCGAGCGGGTCCGACGGAACCCGCTGGAAGAGCGGATCGGGAGACGAGAGAGATGACGACCCCGAACATGGACGAGCGCAACGCGGGCCGCATGAGCGGTGCGCAGATGGTCATCGAGGCGCTGAGGGACAACGGCGTAGACACGATCTTCGGCTACCCCGGCGGCGCCGTCCTTCCGATCTACGACGAGATCCACCAGCAGAGCGACATCCGCCACATCCTCGTCCGCCACGAGCAGGGCGCCGGGCACATGGCGGAGGGCTACGCCCGCTCCACCGGCCGCCCCGGCGTCGTCCTCGTCACCTCCGGCCCCGGCGCCACCAACATGGTGACCGCGCTGACGGACGCGATGATGGATTCCATCCCCCTCGTGTGCCTCACGGGCCAGGTGCCGACCCACCTCATCGGCAACGACGCCTTCCAGGAGTGCGACACCGTCGGCATCACGCGGCCCTGCACGAAGCACAACTGGCTCGTGCGCCGCGTCGAGGACCTGCCGCGCATCCTTCACGAGGCGTTCTACGTCGCGACCACGGGACGGCCGGGTCCGGTCGTCGTCGACATCCCGAAGGACGTGCAGATCGCGACCGGGCTCTACGTCCCGCCCGCGGGCGTGAAGCACAAGACCTACCGGCCGCAGACGAAGCCGGAGATGGAGGGGATCCGCCAGGCGGTCGCCCTCATGAAGGCGGCCTCGCGCCCGATCCTCTACACCGGCGGCGGCCTCATCAACGCGGGTCCCGCAGCGAGCCACCTCCTGCGCGAGCTCGCCGACCTCACGGGCTTCCCCGTGACCTCGACGCTGATGGGCCTCGGCGCGCTGCCGGCCAGCCACCCGCAGTGGCTCGGCATGCTCGGCATGCACGGCACCTACGAGGCGAACCTTGCCATGCACGGGTGCGATCTCATGATCTGCATCGGCGCCCGCTTCGACGACCGCATCACCGGCCGCCTCGACGCCTTCTCGCCGGGCAGCCGGAAGATCCACATCGACATCGACCCCTCGTCCATCAACAAGAACGTCAAGGTGGACCTGCCGATCGTCGGCGACGCCGCGCAGGCTCTCGAGGACATGGTGCGCGTGTGGTCCGAGAGCGGCCCGCACGACAGGGCGCGCCTCAAGGGCTGGTGGGAGGACATCGCCGCGTGGCGCGGAAGGCAGTCCCTCGGCTACAGGACGCGGCCCGACGTCATCATGCCCCAGGAATCCGTCGAGCGGCTCTACGAGCTGACGAAGGACCGCGACACCTACATCACCACCGACGTCGGCCAGCACCAGATGTGGGCGGCCCAGTTCTACGGCTTCGACAAGCCGAACCGCTGGATGACCTCGGGCGGCCTCGGCACCATGGGCTACGGCCTGCCAGCGGCCATCGGCACGCAGGTGGCGCACCCCGAATCGCTCGTGGTGTGCATCGCCGGCGATGCGTCGATCCTGATGAACATCCAGGAGCTGTCCACCGCGGTCCAGTACGAGCTGCCGGTGAAGGTGTTCGTGATGAACAACCAGTACATGGGCATGGTGCGCCAGTGGCAGCAGCTCATGCACGGCAACCGCCTGTCCCACTCCTACTCCGACGCGCTGCCCGACTTCGTGAGGCTCGCCGAGGCGTACGGGTGCAAGGGGATGCGGGTGACCGATCCGCGCGCGCTCGACGACGCGATCCTCGAGATGGTCGATCACAAGGGGCCGGTGGTGATGGACTGCCGCGTCGCGAACCTCGCCAACTGCTTCCCGATGATCCCGTCGGGCAAGGCGCACAACGAGATCCTGCTCGCCTCGGAGGACGACGTCCAGTCCGAGCACGTGGAGGACGCGCTCGACGCGGCGGGGCGCGCCCTGGTGTGATACGCTGACGCATCCTCTCGATCGCGACCGGTCTGACGGTGATCTACGCCATAGTCGTGGCGTTCTTCACCGTCATGCTCTGGCCCGAGCCGGGCGAGGCGTTCACCCTCGCCCACCTCGGGGACTACCTCGCGGGCGTCTTCTCGCCGCTCGTGTTCGGCTGGTTCGTGGTGACGGTCTTCATCCAGCTCGAGGAGCTCCGCCTCCAGAGGCTCGAGATGAGGGACGCCCGGGAGGCTGCCGAGCGGCACAGGCGCGGGGGCTGACGCGGCCGGCCAAGACGAGCGCGAAGGCGCGAGGGAGGTGCGTCGCGATCGCCCGCGGCACCCCGGAGTGAGACAATTTCTTATCGTGGACGGCGATGCCGGACGGCCGCCCGCCGCGCCCAGACCTGGTGACACCCCATGAACCAACCCATCGGAATCGCGCCGGCGCTCCGGCCGCAGGAGGCGCAGGAGAGGCACACCCTCTCGGTCCTCGTCGACAACGAGCCGGGCGTCCTCGCCCGCGTCATCGGCCTCTTCTCGGGACGCGGCTACAACATCGACTCGCTCACCGTCTCCGAGACGGAGCACGAGCGGGGCCTGTCGCGCATCACCATCGTCACCACCGGCACGCCCATGGTGATCGAGCAAATCCGCCACCAGCTCGCCCGCCTCGTCCCGGTCCACCGCGTGTCGGACCTCACCGCCGACAAGCGCGATTCGGTGGAGCGGGAGCTCGCCCTCGTGAAGGTCCAGGGCCGCGGCGACGCGCGGGTGGAGGCACTGCGCCTCGCCCAGGCGTTCGATGCGCGCACCATCGACGCCACCCTCGAGAGCTTCGTCTTCGAGATCACCGGCTCCACCAGCGACATCGAGCGCTTCGTGGCGCTGATGGCCTCGGTCGGCCTGGTGGAGGTCTCGCGCACGGGGATCGCGGCGATCACGCGGGGCAAGGACCCCACCTGACGGCCTGCCCGCGGCCGCGGAACGTCCCCGCCGGCCGCACCGGAACGCCGCGGCCGGCACGTGCATTCCCTGCCGATCGCAGGGAGAACGCAATGACCGACCATGCCCGCATCGTCGGCCACTCCGTCCAGGACTTCCAGGAGTGGATCAAGTCCATCGACCACGCCATGGACCTCGCGGACGAGCAGAAGGCCTACGCCATCCTCCGCGGAGTCCTCCACCAGCTCCGGGACCGCCTCACGGTCGAGGAGGCGGCCCACCTCGGCGCACAGCTCCCCACCCTCGTGCGCGGCGTCTACTACGAGGCGTTCGCTCCCTCGGCGCTGCCCGAGAAGGAGCGTCACGAGGACACCTTCCTCACCCGCGTCGCCGAGCGCATCAGGCGGGACGACGTCGACCCCGAGCTCGCCGCCCGCACGGTCTTCGCGCTCCTCAAGGCGAGGGTCGACGCTGGCGAGCTGCGCCACGTGATCCACATGATGCCCCACGAGGTGCAGCGTCTGTGGGACGGCGCGGCCGCCGCCTGAGCCCGCGCTGGAACGGTCGGGCGAGATCGTCGCCCGGCCCTGCGGTGCGGTCACATCTTCGTGATGCCGTCTACGGCGGCGAGGATCCGCGCGATGTCCTCGGGGCGGGAGAGGCGATGGTCGCCGTCCTTCACGAGGGTGATGACGACGGCATCCGTCGCGAGCCTCTCCACGAGCTCCAGCGCATGGGTGTGCGGCACGTCGGGATCCTCGACGCCCTGGACGATGTGGACCGGGCACCCCGTCTCGATGGGCGCATCGCCGTAGAGGAGGTGGTGCCGCCCGTCCTCGAAGAGGCGCATCGTGATCGGGTAGGGGTCGCCGTAGTCGGACGGAAGGTGCGCGATGCCGTCCCGCCGGAGCGCCTCGCGCATCTCCTCCGGAAGGCGCGGCCACATCAGCCGCTCGGTGAAGTCCGCCGCAGGGGCCACGAGGACGAGCCCCGCGAGCGGCCGCCCCGCCAGCGCACGCGCCCGCGCGAGGAGGAGCGCGATCCATCCGCCCATGGACGATCCGACCGCCACCGCAGGCCCCGGCGCATGGCGCTCCATCACGGCGCCCGCGTCGGCGAGCCAGTCGGACAGGACGAAGTCCTCGAAGCGGCCGCCCGATTCGCCGTGGCCGCGATAGTCGAAGCGCACCACCTTGCGGCCGCGTTCGGCGCCCCAGGCGGCGAGCGCCGTCGCCTTGCCGCCCGCCATGTCGGAGCGGAAGCCGCCGAGCCACACCACGGCCGGCTCGGCGCCCGGCGTGACGCGCACGGCGATCCCGTCCTGTCCGGCGGCGATGCTCTCCACGATCTCTTCGGCCATTCGCGTTGATCTCCCTGCGTCGGCTATGGCTTAGCAGGGAGAGCCGGCAACGCGCACGCCCGGCCTCACGAGGGGTGGTTCTGCATGACCGCGCGGCCGATGACGGTTCTCCAGGTGGTGCCCGAGCTCGACACGGGCGGTGCCGAGCGCACCACCATCGACATCGCCGCCGCGCTGGTGGAGGCGGGCGAGCGCGCCATCGTGGTCTCCGAGGGGGGACGGCTCGTCGACGAGCTCCTCGCGACGGGCGCCGAGCACGTGACGATGCCGGTCGCCACCAAGCGGGTCCTCGCCATGCGCCGCAACGCCGGGCGCCTCGCCGACCTCATGGAGCGGGAGGGCGTCGACATCGTCCACGCCCGCTCGCGAGCGCCTGCCTGGTCCTCACTGTGGGCGGCCTCGTGGACCTATCGCCCGTTCGTGACCACCTACCACGGCGCCTACTCGGAGAAGACGGCCCTCAAGCGGCGCTACAACTCCGTGATGGCGCGCGGCGACATCGTGATCGCCAACTCCGCCTTCACAGCCGCCCTCGTGGCCGAGCGGCACCCGGTCGCGCGCTCGCGCATCGTGACGATCCACAGGGGGATCGACCTCTCGCGCTTCGACGAGGACGCTGGCGGACGGGCGGAGGCTCTGCGCGCGCTCTGGCGGATCGACCCGCGCGAGCGGATCATCCTCCATCTCGCCCGCCTCACGCCGTGGAAGGGGCAGTCGCTGCTTCTCGACGCGCTCGCCCTCCTCGCGCGCACGCAGCCCGAGGGCTGGGTGTGCGTGATGGCAGGCGACGACCAGGGGCGGGAGGCCTACACGCAGTCCCTCGTGGACAAGGCGAAGTCGCTCGGCCTGTGGCGAAAGGTGCGCATCGTCGGCCACGTGGAGGACGTGCCGGCGGCGCTCGCCGCGACCACGATCGCCGTGCAGCCTTCGGTGGAGCCGGAGGCGTTCGGCCGCGCCGCCGTGGAGGCGCAGGCGGCGCGGGTGCCGGTGGTGGTCTCCGACCACGGGGCGGTGCGCGAGACGGTGCTCGCCCCGCCGGACGCCGCGCGCGACAAGCGGACAGGCTGGCGCTTCCCGCCGGGCGACGCGGAGGGTCTCTCGCAGGCCCTGTTCGAGGCGCTGCAGGCCTCCCACGAGACGCGCCGCACCATCGGCCTGCGCGGCCGCGCCCACGCCCTCACGCATTTTTCGCTGGACGCAATGAAGAGAAAAACGCTCGGGGTCTACCATTCCCTTTTGGAAGACGACGTATCCGCGCTATATTGACGGACGACCTGCGTGCGCGCGGGGGTGGCGGGATCTTCGGCCCTGCCTTCCGCGTTCGCCCGTGAGTCGTTCCGCCAATCATTCGTGGAGATCCTGCCATTCGTCGACCTCATCGAGCACCTGCTCCCGCACTCAAGACAGGCCCCCGGACCAACCGGGAGATTCGCGTGCCCCGCGTCCAGCTGGTGGACGCCGAAGGGACCAACCGCGGGATCGTGGCCACGGACGAAGCGATCCAGCTGGCGGAGGACGCCGGCCTCGACCTTGTGGAGGTCGCTCCCAACTCCGATCCGCCGGTCTGCAAGATCCTCGACTACGGCCGCTTCAAGTTCCAGGCGCAGAAGAAGGCCGCCGAGGCACGCAAGAAGCAGAAGACCTTCGAGGTCAAGGAAATCAAGATGCGCCCGAACATCGACACGCATGACTATGACGTGAAGATGAAGGCCATCCGGAAGTTCTTCGAGGGCGGCGACAAGGTGAAGGTGACGCTGCGGTTCCGCGGCCGCGAGATGGCGCACCAGAACCTCGGAATGGAGCTCCTCAAGAAGGTGCGTGACGACACGCGCGAGATCGCGAAGGTCGAGGCCGAGCCCAAGCTCGAGGGGCGCCAGATGGTCATGGTCCTCGCGCCGACGGCCCGCTGACGGCATCCGCCCGTCCGGCTTCTCCGGCAAGGCTTCGGGCGTGGGCGCCGGGCCGGCGCCCGGCCGCCTCCCCGCGCCGCGCGGTTGCGTCGTCTGCCCCTGCTTGTCGGATCGGACGCGGAGGGATGGGCCGTCTCGACCCGGACCAGGGGCAGGTTTGACGCCGGCCTCCGAGGTTGCGGCGCTGCCGGCGGTCGTCCTCGGCCTGCCACGCGTCCCTCGGCCGCCCGATCCGATCACCGGGGATGAAATGTTCGTCGCATCCTTGCCGAGGACGCGGCGATCCCCTCCCGGAAATCGCCCGTGGAAACGCCGCGCAGGGCGGGAGCCGGCAGCAGCGCATCGCGGCTTGCCGCAGCGCCGCGCCCGGTTCGCGGCAGGATCGCCGAGAGCAACGTGATCCTGTCCCCACCGCTCGCCGCATCTCCGGAACCGCATTCGCTCAGATTGACTCGCTCGCTCACCGGGATCGGCCCGGTGCGGGCGGGTCTCGATGGTCCGCCCCGGCCGTCGCCGTGCTGCGCGACCCGGACCCAGCCTTCACATAGTCATTCGAGGCGTATCTCTCGACGAAGGCCTCTTCCGCTTTCGCCGCGGCCGCAAGGCCCCTTCCGCCGCGACCGCCTCCACCAGTGGGCGCCGGGCGCCCTCCCGCAACACCGACGTCAGAGGATCGTCAACGTCACCCGTGCTCCGACCGGAAGGACCGTGCGATCTCTCGTCATCGCCTTCCGCTCCTTCTTCAGTCCCTGCCGGCCCGGCACCCGCCTCGGTGCCGCCCCCTTGGCCGGAATCGCCCCACTCTCCGCCACGGCCCCTCTGCCATGTTCTGCACAAATTGATTATCGGTCGGATCGATCCGATCCGACCGATTGTAGCGCTAGCGGCTCATGATCCTGATGACTCGGAGGATCAGCCAGATCGGAACCACGACGACGGCGCCGAGGAGGAGAACCTGGCCGAGGTGGCTCAGCGTGTCGAGGCTGAGGTTGGAGATGTCGGCGATGCGCGCCTCGATCCAGCGCACGAGGTCTGCGGTATCAACGCCACTCACCCTGAGGATGATTCCAACCACCAGCGACGTCACGACGAGGCGGACGAAGACCCCGAGCGGAGAGCCTCCAAGCACGCGCTCCACAGCGCCACGCCGCCGTTCGATGTCAGCCATGGGGTTCCTCCTTCGCCACCAATATGGTGAGGGCGCGCGTGCGGTCCATGCCTGCAACGTCGGCGGCCCGCCAAGGAGGTGACACCGGCCACTCTTCCGGCGCGAACCCATCGGCCGCCGCGATGGAGAAACGCCGGAAGCTCCCGGAAGGTCTCGACCGGCACCGGTGCTCGGTTTCATGCCCGTCCTTCACCTCTTCCCCGACGACTTTCCGCCTGGATCCGCTCCATCGCCTCGCAGGGCGGCAGGATGCCGTGCGGACGCGCAAGGCTTGCTGATTGTGAAGCGGCGGCCGGCATGACATGAAAAGCCGCCGCGGGAGGAGGAAGCCATGACCGACGAACCGCTTTGGCGGCCGAGTGCGCCGGAGGACACGCAACTTGCAGCGCTGATGCGCAAGGTCTCGTGCGACTGCGAGGCCCCCGTCGCCGACTATGATGCGCTCCACCGCTGGTCGGTCGAGAACCCCGGCGCGTTCTGGAGCCTCGTCTGGGACGAGACCGGGATCGTCGGCGACAAGGGAGAGCGAGCACTGCTCGACGGCCACCTGATGCCCGGCGCGCGCTTTTTTCCCGACGCGCGGCTCAACTACGCGGAGAACTGCCTGGCCGGACCCGCGGAGGCCGAAGCCATCGTCTTTCGCGGCGAGGACAAGGTCGAGAAGAGGCTGACCCGCGGAGAGCTTCGCGAACGCGTCGCACGCATGCAGGGCTTTCTCCGTGAGAGGGGCGTAGGGCGAGGCCACCGCGTGGCCGCGATGCTGCCGAACATGCCCGAGACTGTTATCGTCTGCCTCGCGACGGCGGCGCTCGGCGCGACCTTCTCGTCCTGCTCGCCCGATTTCGGCGTGCGCGGCGTCATCGACCGCTTCGGCCAGATCGAACCTACCGTCTTCGTCGCCTGCGACGGCTACTGGTACAGCGGCAAGCCGGTGGACGTGTCCGGCAAGGTGAAAGACGTGGCTGCCGCCCTCGCACCCGCGGCCGTCGTCATCGTCCCCTACCTCGACGACCTTGCGGCGTGCTCCCTTGTCGATGTCTTCGAGAGCGCGGTCCTCTTCGACACCATCATGGCCGAGAGGACCGAGACGGAGCCCGCCTTCGAGCGGGTCCCGTTCAACGACCCGCAGTTCATCCTTTTCTCGTCCGGCACCACCGGAGTACCGAAATGCATCGTCCACGGCGTCGGCGGAACGCTGCTGCAGCACGTGAAGGAGCATCGCTACCACAGCGACATCCGCCCAGGCGATCGCGTCTTCTACTTCACCACCTGCGGCTGGATGATGTGGAACTGGCTGATCACCGCTCTCGCCAGCGAGGCGACGCTCGTCCTCTACGACGGCTCGCCGTTCACGCCGGATCACAACGTCCTTTGGGACTACGCCGTCGCGGAGCGTGTCACGTTCTTCGGCACGAGCGCCAAATACATCGACGCGCTGCGCAAGACGGGTGCGCGGCCGCGGGACACCCACGATCTCTCCAGCCTGCGGACGGTCGCATCCACCGGATCGCCTCTCGCCGCGGAAAGCTTCCGCTGGGTCTACGACGCCATCAAGGAGGACGTCCACCTCGCGTCCATCTCCGGGGGGACCGACATCGTGAGCTGCTTCGTCCTCGGGATCCCGACGAAGCCGGTTCATGCCGGAGAGATCCAGGGCCCGGGGCTCGGGATGGCCGTCGACGTGGCGGACGAGACGGGAGCGCATCTTGCCTCCGGCAAGGGCGAGCTCGTCTGCCGCCGTCCGTTCCCGTCGATGCCTGTCATGTTCTGGAACGATCCCGATGGAGCCAGGTATCGGAGCGCCTACTTCGACCGCTTCGACAACGTCTGGTGTCATGGCGATTTCGCCGAATGGACCAGTCACGGCGGCATCATCATCCACGGCCGGTCGGATGCGACGCTCAACCCGGGCGGCGTCAGGATCGGTACGGCCGAGATCTACGCTCAGGTGGAGCAGATCCCGGAGGTTCTCGAGGCGCTCGCCATCGGGCAGGCCTTCGACGACGACGTTCGCGTGATCCTGTTCGTGCGCCTCGCCGACGGACAAGCCCTGACCGAGGAGCTTGTCTCCCGCATCAGGCAACAGGTGCGCCTCGGTGCCTCGCCACGGCATGTTCCCGCAAAGATCGTGGCCGTTGCGGACATCCCGCGGACAAAGTCCGGCAAGATCGTCGAGCTCGCGGTCAGGGACGTGGTCCACGGGCGCGAGGTGAAGAACAAGGAGGCGCTGGCGAACCCTGAGGCGCTGGACCTCTTCCGGAACCTGCCTGAACTTGCCGACTGACCTGATCGCGGGGATTACCGAGCTTGAGGGCGCCCCTCCGTCTTTCGCCCGGAGCGCCGTTGCTTTCTCAGGTAAGTCCGGCACCACTCTCTCCGTGGGCTGTACTGATGGTTGCGGGCTCGTGGTTCCGTCATCTGACGCCCGCGCTGGCATTTCGGACATCGCCCCGCGCACGACTGCGCGCAAGCGCGTGCCAAAGGTCGATCGAGCGCCGTCGGCGTCCAGTCCCGGACCGATCGCGACTGCCGCCGCGTGCACCGATCTGGCGGATCCTGCGTCGGTTCCTGCCGCAGGGCGTCGGATCGACGTGCGACCGACGACACGCCATCCCATCGACCGACCTGCGGTCACTGGCGTCCTCCCTCGGCGGCGATGTTCGATGGCGAGCATGTTGCGGCTCAGGGAGACAGCGCCGATACGCCATCGCGTGGCGGCGTCGTGGGCACCAAGGTGTATCGCCGTTGTGGCGCAGTCTGGCTTGCACGACGGCTGCGCGGGCTCAATGAAAGTTCCTCCCTTTGGGCAGCGCCTTGCGGGCCTGAGAGGCGGCGTGGCGTAGGGGCTCGTCGAGATGCGGCAGGTCCGCGCCTGAAGAGCGCGCTGCCCCCCACGCGACGTGCGGTGCCGGACGGGCCGCCTGCCCACCCGCTCCGGCGCCGCGACCGTCCGGTCTGGCGATGGCGGCCGCCGCCGCTCGGTGATCGGCGAGTGACCGTCCGAGCGCAGCGTTCGTCGCGAGGAGGTCGTCGACGTCGCCGGCGAGCTCGGGCCGCTCCCTGAGAAGTCGCGCGAGGCGGGTGCGCGTCTTCACCTCCGTGCGCAGGTCGATGCCGGGTCGTCTCACCTCGTCAGCCCTGTCGAGCGTGTCCCATGTGCCGACGCCGTCGCTGAGGCGGGCGAGAAGCGCGGTGCGGTCCTCGAGCCGCTCCGCCACGAGATGGACGACCCCGTCCTGCGACTGGACGCGCCCGACGACGGCGATGAACCTCGCGCCGAGCACCACTTGACGATGCGCCTCGAACACCTTCGGCCAGACGATGACGTTGGCAATCCCTGTCTCGTCCTCGATGGTCATGAAGATGACGCCCCTCGCCGAGCCGGGTCGCTGCCGCACCAGGACGAGGCCGGCCGTCGCCATCCTCTGCCCGCTCTTCGCGGGCCCCAGCGTCTCGGCCCTCGCGATCCCCTCCCGCGCGAGGATCTGGCGGACGAACGCCGCCGGGTGAGCCTTCAGGGAAAGCGAGAGGAAGCGATAGTCGTTGATGACCTCCTCCCCTGGCGGCATCGGCGGCAGCCTCGCCTCCTCCTCCCGCCGCAGATCACCGCCGGCGGCCGCGAACAGGGGGAGATCCTCCGGCCGTCCCTCCCTGTCGAGGGCGCGCGCGGCCCACAGGGCATCCCGCCGGGAGAGGCCGAGAGAGCCGAAGGCATCGGCATCGGCGAGGCGTTCGATGGTGGCGCGCGGCAGTCCCGTCCTCAGCCAGACGTCCCGCACAGTGTCGTAGCCAGTGCCGCGGCGCTCGACGAGACGGGCCATATCCGCCTCCGAAAGGCCCTTCACCTGCCGCAGCCCGAGGCGGACGGCGTGACGCGAACGGATCGCCCGCTCCATGGAGCGGTGATCGGGATGGAGGCGGGCGGAGGCGGGCGGCCCCTCCTCGAGGGTGCAGTCCCAGTCGGAAAGGTTGACGTCCACAGGGCGCACCTCGACCCCGTGACGGCGTGCGTCCCGCACGATCTGGGCGGGCGCATAGAAGCCCATGGGCTGGCTGTTGAGGAGGGCCGTGCAGAAGACGTCCGGGTAGTGGCACTTCAGCCAGCAGGAGGCGTAGACGAGAAGGGCGAAGCTTGCCGCATGGCTTTCGGGAAAGCCATACTCCCCAAAGCCCTCGATCTGCCGGAAGCAGCGCTCCGCGAACTCAGGATCGTAGCCCTTCGCGACCATGCCGTCGATCATCTTTCTCTGGAAGGTGCCGATGGTGCCGACCTTCTTGAAGGTCGCCATGGCGCGGCGCAGCCTGTCGGCCTCGGCCGGAGTGAAGCCGGCGGCGACGATGGCGATTCTCATCGCCTGCTCCTGGAAGAGCGGGACGCCGAGGGTCTTCGAGAGCACCGCCTTCAGCTCCTCGGACGGATAGGTCACGGCCTCCCTCCCCTGACGGCGGCGCAGGTAAGGGTGGACCATGTCGCCCTGGATCGGCCCCGGGCGCACGATCGCCACTTCGATGACGAGATCGTAGAATGTACGTGGCCTGAGCCGCGGCAGCATCGTCATCTGCGCACGGCTCTCGATCTGGAAGACGCCGAGCGTGTCGGCGCGGCAGATCATGTCGTAGACGTCGTCGTCCTCCGCGGGGATCTCCGAGAGGGTGAGGGGCACTGGAGCGGACGGCGCCTCGCCCGAGAAAGCCCCGTGCGGCCGGCCGTCCGGCATCGGCGCTGCGCCGCGGTCGGGGATCGGAGCGCCCGGCGCATCCAGCGTCCCGCCCTCGTCTCCGCCGCCGCGGATCGCCGGTCCTCCCTGAGCATCGGACGGCGCGACGGCAAGATTCGCAGGCGCGGCTGTCACCGCTTCGAGCGAGCGCGCGGGCGGTGCCTCCACCGTCGTGCTCTCGCCGTAGTGCCGGGCGAGGAGGTCCAGGCCCTTCCTGAGGCAGGTCAGCATTCCGAGGGCGAGGACATCGATCTTGAGGATGCCTAGAGCGTCGATGTCGTCCTTGTCCCATTCGATGGTGGTGCGGCCGTCCATGGCCGCCTTGGTGATGGGGACGAGCTCGTCGAGACGGCCGCGGGTGATCACGAAGCCGCCGACGTGCTGCGAGAGGTGGCGAGGAAAGCCCGCGATCTCGGAGGCGAGACGCAGGAGGTGGCTGATGCGCGGATCGGCGGGGTCGAGCCCCGCCCGCTCGACATCCTTCCGGGCGATCCCGCTGGAGGACCAGCCCCATATCGTGCCCGCGAGCACCGAGACGGCGTCCTCCGACAGGCCGAGCGCCTTGCCCACCTCCCGCGCTGCAGAGCGGGAGCGGTAGGTGATGACCGTGGCGGCGAGGCCCGCGCGTTCTCGCCCGTACTTCTCGTAGACGTACTGGATGACCTCCTCGCGCCGCTCGTGCTCGAAGTCGACGTCGATGTCCGGCGGCTCGCGGCGCTCTGGCGAGACGAAACGCTCGAAGAGGAGGTCGCCGCGCTCGGGGTCGACCTCGGTGATGCCGAGGCAGAAGCATATGGCGGAATTGGCCGCCGACCCCCGCCCCTGGGCGAGGATCCCCTTGCTGCGGGCGAAGCGGACGATGTCGTGGACCGTGAGGAAGTAGGGGGCGTAGTCGAGGTCGCGGATGATGGCGAGCTCGTGCGCGATCGCCTTCTCCACATGGTCCGGAACACCGTTCGGGTAGCGCCGCCGGGCGCCTTCGCGGGTGAGCCGCTCGAGCGTCTCCTGCGGGCTGCCGCCGGGATCGGCAGGCTCCTCCGGGTACTCGTAGCGCAGCTCGTCGAGGCTGAAGCAGATCTGCAAGGCGACGCGGGCGCTCTCGCGGACCACGTCGGGAAACTCGGCGAAGAGGCGGACCATCTCGGCCTGCGACTTCATGTGCCGCTCTGCGTTCACTGCGAGGAGGCGGCCGGCGCGTTCGACCGTGGTGTGCTCGCGGATCGCTGTCAGCACGTCCTGAAGGGCGCGGCGCCCGTAAGCATGGAACGCGGGCAGGTTCGTGGCGAGAGGCCTGATCCCCAGCGTCTCGGCAAGCTGCATGCCCGCGACGAGCGCACGCCTGTCCCCGGCGCCGAGTGGCCGGTTGAGGGCAAGCCTCATCGGTTCCGTGACACGGGGCGAGAGTGCGTGGGCGGTCGCCGCGATCGTCTCGGCTGTGCCGCTCTCGGCGACGGGCGCCAGGACGAGACCCTCGCACCATGCGGCGAGGTCGGCAAGGTCGAGGCGGCAGTCCCCCTTTTCGCCGCGCATGTTTCCGGTGGTGAGGAGGCGGCAGAGACGGCCGTAGGCGGCCCTGTCGACGGGCCAGGCGAGGATGTCGGGCGTGCCGTCGCGGAAGGCGAGGCGGCAGCCGACGATGGCGCGGATTCCCACCTCGCGGGCGGCGAGGTGGGCGCGCACGACGCCGGCCAGAGTGTTGCGATCGCACAGGCCGATGGCGGGCGAGCCGAGCGCCGCCGCCGTCGCCACCAACTCCTCGGGATGCGATGCGCCGCGCAGGAAGGAGAAGTTGCTGGTTGCGGCAAGTTCCACGAAGGCGTCCGCCCTGTCCGTCGCGCTCATGCGAAGATGCCATGCAGGAACCAGCGCGGCTCTTTCGTCTCCCGGCCATAAAGGCCCTTGCGGAAAACCCAGAACCTTTGGCCGCGCGTGTCCTCGACGCGGAAATAGTCGCAGGTGAGACCATCTCCCCGGGCGTCCCACCAGGACGGCGCGATCCGCTCCGGCCCTTCCGCAAGCGCGACGTCGTGGGTGACACGTCGCCACACGAAGCGCAGCGGCGGCCCGTCCGGCACGCCCGCCAGCGTCACGATGGGCTCGGGCGGCTCGTAGACTTTAAGGGGCCGCGTCGGCACATCCCCTGCAGCCCCCCGAGGCGTCTCGGGCCAGTGCGGCGGATCAAGGCAATCGCGCGCCGGAATGGGACGGTCCGCATCGGCGGGCTGGTGGATGTCCTGCGCCACGAGGCGCTGGACGGCACCTGCTCCGAGCCGCACCGACAGGGTATCGACGAGACGGGCGAGATCCGCGCGCAGCCTTTCCGAGCCGTCGAGCGTCGCCTGCCGGGGCGAACGCGGACTCGTCTCCTCCGCGGCCATGCGGACAATCTCGATCCCGCTGTCGCTCTCGATACCCGCGGAAAGAAGCTCGATGCGCGGCTTCAGGAGGTCGAGTATGCCCCTGTCGTCCATCAGTGGGTCGCTGGTCCCGATGTGCGTGTCGTGCACGGCGCCGTCGGCGCGGTAGAGCGCGACCGCCACCCGGCGCACCCCTTCGCCGCGGGTCTCGAGGGCATGACACAACCGCTCGGCGATGGACGAGAGGGCCATGAGAATGGCCTCGCTGTGGACGACAGGCTCGGCAAAGCGCCGCTCGAAGACGAGGGGCGGGACGGGTGACAGGGGTGTGATGGGCTCGCTCTCGCCTCCCGTGGCCTGGTCGATGCGACGGGCGAGGTCGCAGCCGAAGCGGCGGACGAGCGCGCCGCGCGGCTGCGCGAGGAGCTGCCCGACCGTCCTGAGGCCGAGCCTCTCGAGGGCAGCCACGGTTTGCGCCGGAAGGCGCAGGGCCGCGACCGGGAGAGGCTCCATGGCTCTCGTGTCCCCTCCGGGTTCGACGACGCCCCCCGGACCGTGACGGGCGAGGCCCCAGGACGATCCGGGATGGCCTGCGATGGCCGCGCGGGATGCAAAGCCCCAGCGGGTGAAGCGTGCGACGAGGTCCTGCAGCATCTGCGCCTCGCCGCCGAACAGGTGGGTGCAGCCCGTTACGTCGAGGAAGAGGCCCGAGGGCGGATCGAGGCCCACGAAGGGCGTGTAGCGGCCAGCGGCCCGTGCGAGTCCGAGAAGGCTCGCCGCGTCGGCATCCGGATCGTCCTCCACGACGTCGACCGCGGGGAACTGGGCTCTCGCCTGGGCGACGGTGATGCCGGGCGAAAGCCCCATTCGTCGCGCACGACGGCCCACCGAGGCGACGACGAGGACGCCGCCCCGCTTCTGCGCCGTGACGAGCGGCTTTCCGTCAGGACGGCCACCACGTGCACGCCTTTCTCTGTCGATCCTGTCCGTCGCGAGAAAGGGAAACCAGACATGGAGGATGCGCCTGCGCCCCTCGGTCGGCATCGTCATGAGGACCGCCCTCCGCGCCGGGAGCGGAACGAGAAGTGAATGACGGCACCTTCGCGGTCGGGCGCCGCGGCGGAGTGACGGACGGCCTCATGACGTGCGTCGATCTGGACGAAGCCGCGATGGCCGGGATGATAAGCGATGTCCGACCTCCCACATGGACCCTTTTTGTTCTTGATAAGATCGACGCTCCAGGCGGGTCTGTCGAGGGCGTCTCGTGCGTTTCCGGCGACGTGAGTGGGGCGCGACGAGACGCGCCAGCGCGTTTTCGCAGCGGTGGCGCCCTGCGGCTCGTTGCCGTCGACGACCAGGAATACCGGGATTCCGGCCTTTTCGCTCTGAAGCGAGAGGCGGCGCGTGGCGGTCAGGTCGAGATGCGCTGCAGCGTTTCGCATCTCCCCCACAACGGCACGGACCGCGCCGGACTGCAGGCCCTCTTCCATGGCCCACAAAACGTCACGGGGACGCCTCGCCCTTGCGATGATGAGGCTTGCAGGGCTCATGGCGAGATCTGCCAGCCCCGGCCCGTAGAGCCTTCCGCTCTCGCGTTGGACGAAGTCCTGGCACACCCAGAGAGCCTGCATCGAATCTGAACATAAATGGATCACAAAAGATACGACAAGGCCTGAAGCCGCCGCGTCACCAGAGAGGCCGCCCGTCTCGACCATGTGCAATCCAGCCCCGAGACCTTCCGGAACGAGAACGTCGAGCGCGGGAATGCCGAAGAAGCCCGTCCCCCTGGCGTCACAGCATCTCGGAGACGGCATGCTCCCCCGCCTGAGAAGACCGGCCCGGATCAGGTCGCTCACAGCCGCCGAGGAAACAGACATTCCGAACAGCCAGTTAATGTTCACTCTATGTGCGGAACATACCGCACCCAGAGGGGTTGTCAAGCATCCATTTTCAATCTATGAACGAGATCGACGGAGCGGCTCGACCAGCGGGGGCAGAGGTGAAACGAAGCGCGATCGACAAGCCACCACGGCTGCCGGCGTTGCACCGCACGCCCGCTTGCGCCATGACGCCATCCTGACGAACCGAAGAAGACCGACATGCCCTCCGCGCCGATCGCGATCACCATGGGAGAACCGGCCGGCATCGGCGGGGAACTCGCGATCGCCGCCTGGCAGACCCTCCGGAACGAAGGACCGCCCTTTCTCCTCCTCGACGATCCCTGTCGCATCCGCGCCCTCGCCACGTCGCTCGGCGCCCATGTCGACATCGCGACCATCGCCGACGCCGACGAGGCTCGAGCCGCATTCCACGCGGCCATCCCGATCATGCCGCTCACCAGGCCGGTACCGCTCGCACCAGGCTCGCCGACCCCCTCCACGGCGAGCGCCGTGCTGGAGAGCATAGAGACGGCCGTGGCGCTCGCTCGGGGCGGCCATGTTGCCGCCATGGTCACCAGCCCGATCCAGAAGGCGACACTGCAGGACGCCGGCTTCCCCTACCCGGGCCATACGGAATACCTCGCCGCCCTCGCAGGTGTGCCGAGAACGGTGATGATGCTGTCCGGTCCCGACCTCAGGGTCGTCCCGGTCACGGTCCACGTCGCCCTTGCGAACGTGCCGGCCCGCCTGTCGATCGACGCGATCGTGGAGACCACGCGGATCCTGCACCGCGCACTCGAGGAGGATTTCGCCCTGAAGGCGCCGCGGATCGCCGCCTGCGGTCTCAACCCGCACGCCGGGGAGGAAGGGCGGATGGGGCGAGAGGAGATCGAGACGATCGTGCCGGCACTCGAAATCCTCCGCAAGGAGGGCATCGACATCACGGGACCGCACCCGGCCGACACGATGTTCCACCCGCGCGCCAGGGCGCGTTATCACGCTGCATTGTGCATGTATCACGACCAGGCACTCGTGCCCCTGAAGACCATTGCCTTCGACGAAGGCGTCAACGTGACGCTCGGCCTGCCGTTCGTGCGCACCTCGCCTGATCACGGCACGGCACTCGACATCGCGGGGCGGGGACTCGCACGCCCGGAGAGCCTCATCGCGGCCATTCGTCTCGCAAGCGATCTCGCTGGCCGCCGCAACCGCCCTTCCAGCGAGACCACACGATGAGCGAGCCCCTCCGCCTCGGCGTCAACATCGACCATGTCGCGACGCTGAGGAATGCCCGCGGCGGCAGACATCCCGATCCGGTGCGCGCCGCGATGATCGCGAAGGGTTCCGGCGCCGACGGCATCACCGTCCACCTGCGCGAGGACCGTCGTCACATCCGCGACCTCGACGTGTTCCGCATCCGGGACGAGGTGCCGCTTCCGCTCAACCTCGAGATGGCCGTCACCGAGGAGATGCTCGCCATCGCGCAGGACGTGGCGCCCGAGGCCGCCTGTCTCGTGCCGGAAAAACGCACCGAGGTGACGACCGAAGGCGGTCTCGACGTCGCAAGAACCCCGGGGATCGCCGCCGCTGTCTCGCGTCTGTCGCGCGCCGGCATCCGCGTCTCCCTCTTCGTGGATCCGGATCCCGTCCAGGTGCGGGCGGCGAAATCTGCCGGCGCACCCGTGATCGAGCTCCACACGGGGTCCTACGCCGACGCCGAAGGCGCGGGACGGGAGCTGGAACTCGAAAGGCTCCGCCGCGCCGCAGACCTCGCCGCCGAGCTTGGAATCGAGTGCCACGCGGGCCATGGACTGACCTTCGGCAACGTCGGACCGATCGCAGCGATTCAAGCCCTGCGGGAGCTGAACATCGGCCACTTTCTCGTTGGAGAGGCGGTGATGATCGGGCTCGGCCCCGCCGTCGCCGAGATGAAGCGTCTCATGGCCGAAGCGAGGACGCCGTGACCTCCACGAAACAGCGCAATCACGAGAACGGCATCCGAAGCATGCGACGGCGCTTTGGTCCGATGCAGCCTCAGGGGCCTGCCCGAGACGACGTCGGAAGGGCTTCGACGGCAAGGCATCAAGGCGGCCGACATGCGGCACCTCTTCGAACAACCGGACTCGCGTTCCTCCTGGTCGAACGGCGCGCCTGCGCCCGAAGTCCGGCGGACACGCGGCGATCCGCTCGGCCGGCCGCCTCATGCCCCCTGTGCGAAGAAAGGCGGGCAGGCAAGGCGGCAGCGCCGCATGCTCGGGTGGACGCGACGGTATCGGGCCAGATGCGGCGGCAGGAGCCGGAGCGCGATCTGGTGCAATATGAAATGTTGACGCGGCTTGAGCCGTTCGCTCGCAACAACGAATGACGCCTGCAGATTGCGTCACAAGGCTGCAAGACGAAGGAGTGATGGAATGACCGAAGCGGAACGCATCGAGCTGGAGGCCGCCGCCTTCAGACGCCTCGTCCAGCACCTGCGCGAGCGGACCGACGTTCAGAACATCGACATGATGAACCTTGCCGGCTTCTGTCGGAACTGCCTCGGCCGCTGGTACGCCGAGGCAGCGGCGGAGAGAGGCATTTCCCTCGACAGCGAGGAGGCCCGCGAGACGATCTACGGTATGCCCTACGCCGAATGGAAGGCGCAGCATCAGGTGGAGGCGACGGAGGAGCAGAAGGCCGCCTTCGCTTCGAAGCCGGCGGAACACTGAGTTCGGATATGAAGCCACTGGTATCATTGCTGCGGCGAACGATCTTCATCGAGAGGACGGGAATCGTCGTGACCGCGGCCTTCACCTGCCGGGGATCGTGACGCGGCGTCGGCCCGGACCAGCTCGAGCCAGGGAAACGAGAACGAGCGCCGCGCCGTCGCGGTCCCTGCACGCCGCCCGGTGAATGGCGATACCCAGTGGCAGGCCCTCGGTGTCGACCAGCGCGTGGATCTTGCGCCCCTTCACTTGGCTGCCGGCGTCGTAGCCCACCTGATCGTCCTTCGAACCCCTTCGTCGTCTTTCGAACCCCTCCGCGGACTTGATCGTCTGGCTGTCGAGAATGGTCGCACTGGGACTGGCCTCGCGCCCGAGGCGCTCGCGCAAGGCAACGTGGAACTCGGCCCAGATCGCCTCCCATGTCCCGTCGCGCCGGACATTGCGAAAGATGTTGTACGCGGTCGATCGAGGCGGGAAGCCATCAGGCGGCAGAAGCCGCCACGGACACCCTGTTGGCCGCATGTCGGTCTTGCGGGTCGCCCGCCCGGCGAGGCCGGAGGAATGAATGGCGCCAGACTGTCCCAATCCGCGTCCATGAGATCGTTCGAAAAGCCAGTGCCGTGTTGCCGATGCCGCTCGCGCTGCTCCCGCGTCCATATCTCGATCCCCTCCGAAACGGTCGGGAGGATCATCCCAAACACGCCTTGAAAGGCCTTTCGGGTCATTCTCCAATCAACACGCCCTTCGCAGGACGCGCTCTTCACCAGACCATGGAAGCATCCACCGTATGCTCCGGCTCCAACAGGCCGCTTAAAAGATCCTCAGACCCTTCCTCACGCAGTCCTATCGCCCCGGGATCCGCATCAAGGAAGTCGGATCTGATGATCGGGGCATAGCTGTACGATTGTTCCGCCGATGGCTTGGTCCTCGGACCTTGTCGGCGCCCTGCTGAAGCAGCTGGCCTGCGGTCATGTCCCCGAGGGAGGTCGACTCGAAAATCAGGACGGAGGCACGGTCTCGTGGGCGAGACGGGCAGCGCGGGAGTGGCGGGACATCCGCGGGAGAGGTGGGGTGTCCTTCCAGACCATCCGCCCTTCCAGACCATCCGCCCTTCCTGACCATCCGTCCTTCCAGACCATCCTTCGCAGCGCTTCGCGAGGCGGGCGGCATGGCGGCTCGGCGGGCGCCTCGCCGGAACGTGGCGATTACGACGGGAGGCGACGCGGGCGATCCAGGTCCGTCACCCCCCCGGCGGCGCCGGCAGTTGCCCGCAGGCGCGCGGGCGTGATGCACCGCGGAGCGCAGGCGGAAGATGACCCGGCAACCCGCACTGATTGACAGTTTCGGCCGCGACGGAATAACGTTAGCACACAAACGACCCCACGGTGTTCGGGGATGCCTCATCTGACGGCCGGCTCTGTCGACGAAGCCCTCGCCGCATTGCGCGGCGGCGCCCGCATCGTCGCCGGCGGCACGGACTTCTTCCCCGCCCTCGGCGAGCGTCCCGTGACGTTCCCCGTGGTGGACGTGACGCGCGCGGAAGGCTTGCGCGGCATCTCGGAGGATGCGGCGGCACTGCGCATCGGCGCAGCGACCACCTGGACCGACATCGTCCGCGCCCCCCTCCCGCCCGCCTTCGACGGTCTGAAGGCGGCAGCCCGGGAGATCGGCTCGATCCAGATCCAGAACACCGGGACCATCGCGGGGAACCTCTGCAATGCCTCGCCCGCGGCCGACGGCGTCCCCTGCCTCCTCGCCCTCGACGCGTCGGTGGAGCTCGCCTCGGCAAGGGGCCGCCGCGTCCTGCCGCTCGGCACGTTCGTCACCGGCGTGCGCAGGACGGCCCTCGAGCCCGGCGAGATGATGACGGCGATCACCGTCCCCCGCCCTCCCGCCGGAGCGCGCGGCGCCTTCGCGAAGCTCGGCGCCCGGCGCACCCTCGTCATCTCCATCGCCATGTGCTCGGCCGTCGTGGTGCCCGCGGCGGACGGCACGGTGGCAGAGGCGCGCGTCGCTGTCGGCGCCTGCTCGCCGGTCGCCCGGCGGCTCGTCGCGCTCGAGGCGGCGCTCGCCGGCGCGCCGCTCGCCAGCATGGCCGACCGCGTGGCGCCGGAGCATCTCGCCCCCCTCGCCCCCATCGACGACGTGCGCGGGACGGCCGCCTATCGCACGGAGGCCGTGGCGACGATGCTGCGCCGCCTCCTGGCCGGTCTCGCACGCTGACGGAGGAGCCGATGCCGGACACAGCCCTCCTCTCCGTGGCGACACCCCCGAGAGATCCTCGCGACGGCGGGACGGTGGACGGTGACGGGATCGTGCGCTTCAGGCTCAACGGGCGCGCCGCCGCCGTCGCCGCGCGGCCCGCAATGCGGCTCACGGAGGCGCTGCGCGAGGGGCTCGGCGCGAAGGACGTGAAGGTCGGCTGCAACGCCGGCGACTGCGGCGCGTGCACCGTCCTCCTCGACGGCGCGCCCGTCACCGCCTGCCTCGTCGCGGCGCAGCAGGCGGAGGGGCGCGACGTCGTCACGGTCGCGGGCGTCGTCGCGGATGGACCGGGACGCGCCCTCGCAGAGGCGTTCCTGCGCCATGGCGCCGCCCAGTGCGGCATCTGCACGCCCGGCATGATGGTGTCCGCCGCAGCCCTCCTCGCGGCCCGCCCCTCCCCCACGGAGGCGGAGGTGATGGACGCGCTCGGCGGCGTCCTGTGCCGCTGCACCGGGTACCGCAAGATCGTCGCCGCAGTCCTCGACGCCGCTCCCGCGACGCCAGCCGCCGCCAGCGGCCACGTCGGCGAGGCCGTCGTGCGCATCGACGGCCGCCAGAAGGTGGACGGCACCGAGCGCTTCGGCGACGACGTCGCCCCGGCGGACGCCCTCGTCTGCCGCGTCGTGCGCTGCCCCCACCCGCGCGCGCGCTTCACGTTCGGCGACCTTGGCGCCTTCGTCGCCTCCCGCCCCGGAATCCACTTCGTCCTCACGGCGGCGGACGTTCCGGGCGACAACCGCTTCGGCGTCATCCCCGCCTTCGCCGACCAGCCGGTGTTCGCGGAAGGGGAGACACGCTTTCGCGGCGAGGCCGTGGCGGCCGTCGTCGGAGAGGCCGAGGCGATCGCGACGCTCCCGGAGGAGGCGTTCCCCGTCGCCTACGAGCCGCTCCCTGCGGTCACGGGCCCGGCCGAGGCCACGGCGGAGGGTGCACCGCTCCTCCACCCCGGGCGGGCGGGCAACGTCATGTGCCGCGGCCTCGTGCGCCGGGGAGACGCCGAGGCAGCGCTCGCCCGCGCCGACGTCGTCGCGGAGGGCAGCTTCACCACCGCCTTCGTGGAGCACGCCTACATCGAGCCCGAGGCGGGCTTCGCGCGCCGCGTCGACGGCCGCGTGGAGGTCCACGCCTGCACGCAGGCGCCCGTGATGGACAGGGAGGGCATCGCAGCCATCCTCGGCCTTCCCGAGGACGCCGTCCGCGTCGTGCCGACGGCCGTCGGCGGCGGCTTCGGCTCCAAGCTCGACCTCTCCCTCCAGCCCTACGTGGCGCTCGGCGCGCTGAAGACCGACCGCCCCGTCCGCATCACCTACTCGCGGACCGAGTCCATGCAGTCGACGACCAAGCGCCACCCGGCGGAGATCGTCGCACGTGCCGGCGCCACCCGCGACGGGCGCCTGTGCGGCTTCTCCTTCGCCGGCGACTTCGACACCGGCGCCTACGCCTCGTGGGGGCCGACGGTCGCGAACCGCGTGCCCGTCCACGCCTCGGGTCCCTACCTCGTCGCCGACTACGAGGCGAGGAGCCGCGGGATCCACACGAACAACCCGCCGGCCGGCGCCTTCCGCGGCTTCGGCGTCCCCCAGTCGGCGATCGCTCAGGAGGTCCTTTTCGAGGACCTCGCCGGGAAGCTCGGCATGGACCCCCTCGCCTTCCGCCGCATCAACGCGCTCGGCAACGGCGAGCCGACGGTCTGCGGCCAGGTGTTCGAGAAGGGCGTGGGGATCCGCGCTTGCCTCGACGCGCTCGCCCCCCACTGGCACCGCGCCCGCGAGGATGCAGCGCGCTGCAACGCCGACGCACGCGCCGCCGGATCGCCGCTGCGCCGCGGGGCCGGCGTCGCAGCGGGATGGTACGGCTGCGGCAACACCTCGATGCCGAACCCCTCCACCATCAAGTCAGGCGTCACGGCGCAGGGGCGCATCGTCCTCCACCAGGGCGCCATCGACATCGGGCAGGGCTCCAACACGGTCATCGCCCAGATCTTCGCCACCGCGCTCGGCGTTCCGCTGCGGGCGGTCCGCCTCGTGGGCGCCGACACCGACGTGACGCCGGACGCCGGCAAGACGTCCGCCTCGCGGCAGACGTTCGTCTCCGGCAACGCGGCCCGCCTCTCCGCGCTCGCCCTGCGTGCCGCCATCCTGCGCCAGGCGAACGCCGGGGAGGATGCCGTCCTCCACGCCGACGACGACGGGCTCTGCGTGGAGGAGAACGGGACGCGCCGCCGCGTCGACCTCTCGGCGCTCGCGCCGGGCGCCGACGGGTTCGTCCTCTCCGCCGTCGAGACCTACGACCCGCCGACGCTCCCCCTCGACGAGAACGGCCAGGGCGCGCCCTACGCGGTCTACGGCTACGCCGCCCACATCGCCGAGCTCGAGGTGGACGTGGAGCTCGGCACAGTGCGGCTCGTGAAGATCACGGCCGCCCACGACGTCGGCCGCGCCATCAATCCCAATCTCGTGGAGGGACAGGTGGAGGGCGGCGTCGCCCAGGGCGCCGGCATGGCCCTGATGGAGGAGTTCGTCCCCGGCAGGACCGAGAATCTCCACGACTACCTCATCCCCACCATCGGCGACATTCCGCCGGTGGAGACGCTCATCGTGGAGGAGGAGGACGCCCACGGCCCATTCGGCGCCAAGGGCCTCGGCGAGCATGCGCTGATCCCGACGGCGCCCGCCATCCTGAACGCCATCCGCCACGCCACCGGCGCCCGCCTCACCCGCGTTCCGGCGACGCCCGACAGGGTGCGCGCCGCGATCCGGGCCATCGAGCGCGCGGCCGAGGGTCCGGCGGAAGCCAGCGGGAACGCGGCGCCATGAACGCCCCGGCGAGGCCGCCCGGGGACGCTGCCGCGGCGGCGGAGAAGATCCGGTGCGACGCCTGCCCTGTCCTCTGCTACATCGCCGACGGCCGCACCGGCGCCTGCGACCGCTACGCCAACCACGGCGGCACGCTCGTCAGGCTCGACCCGCTCACGATCCTCGAGGCGCAGCGCGAGAAGGGCGGCAAGCTCGTGCCGTTCCTCGACCTCGGCGCCGGCGACGGACCCGAAGGCGACGGCTGGGACGGCGACATCGTCCACGCATCGCGCCGCTTCGTGACGGCGATCGGCGCGGGCACCACCTATCCCGACTACAAGCCGGCCCCCTTCATCATCAGCCAGCCCACCGGCGACGACGACATGATCACCGTCGTCACCGAGGGGATCTTCTCCTACTGCGGCGTGAAGGTGAAGATCGACACCGACCGCCACATCGGCGAGGAGCGGGCATTCGTGCGCGTGGACGGGGAGCCAGTCGGCCACGTCACCACCGCCGAGTACGGCTCGCAGATGCTCTCCCTCGGCGGCGTGCGCCATCTCACCGGCGGCTCGAAGAAGGAGGGTCGCGTCACCTGCGACGCCCTCCTCAGGCTGTGCAACAGGGAGGCGGTCGAGATGACCGTCGACGGCGGCGCGAGCCTCGTGGTGCAGGCGGGCGCCGCGCCCGTCATCGACGGCGTGACCGAGGCGCGCATGCGCGTCGGCTGCGGCTCGGCCGCCATCGGCATGTTCGCCCGCCAGTGGGCGCCCCACGTGGACGAGGTGGTGGTGGTGGACGACCACATCACCGGCGTCCTCTCGGAGCACCAGTCGGGCAAGCTCCTCGACGTGCCGCCGACGGGGGTCCGCATCGCGGGCCGCCGCTCCACCCCCGGCCGCTACTTCCAGGTGGCCCACCCCGGGAGAGGCTGGGGCGGGACGGACGTCACCGACCCGCTCGCGATCCTGAAGCCCTTCGATCCAAGGGTCGCATGGCCGGGGCTGCGCCTCCTCATGGTCTCCACCACCGGAGAGCAATGGGCCTACTTCGTCCTCGACGGGGACCTCGTGCCGCGCCCGGCGCCGCTCACCGAGCCGCTGCGGGCCGTCGTCGAGCGGATCGAGGAGAACTGCGAGCCCGCCGTCTCGACGGTCCTCTTCATGGGCGGCGCGGGAGGATCGCTGCGCGCGGGCGTGACGGAGAACCCGATCGCCCTCACCCGCTCGGTGAAGGAGGCCATCGTCTCGGTCACCTGCGGCGGCGCGCGCACCTTCCGCTGGCCCGGCGGCGGCATCACCGTGATGGTGGACGTCCTCGACATGCCGGCGAACGCCTTCGGCTACGTGCCGACACCCGCCCTCGTCGCGCCCATCGAGTTCACGATGCGGCGAGCGCACTATGCGGCGCTCGGCGGCCACGTCGAGGAGATCCGCACCATCGACGCGGTCATCGCCGCCGGAATGCCCGCCGGCATGCGCACCGTCCCCATTGACGCGGAAGGCCGGCCGCTGTCCCCTCTGTCCGGTGACAGCGAAAGCGGAAAGGCCGCGTGAGATGTCCGGACCCACTGCAGCCATTCTTCCCGACGGCCGGCTGCACCTCCAGCACGGCCCCATCGACATCGTGATCTCTGCCGACGGCGCGCGCGACGCCGTGGAGGACGCCTTCGAGGCGGCAGCGGGCCGCTTCGCCTCGGTCCTCAACGAGCTCGTCGAGGAGCTCCCGCGCCTTCGCCGGCCGATGGACGAGAACACCCGCGTGACCGGCCTCGTCGCAGCCCGCATGGTCCGGGCCGTGAAGCCCCACGCGGCGGACTCCTTCATCACGCCGATGGCCGCAGTCGCTGGCGCCGTCGCGGACGAGATCCTCGACACCATGACCGCCGCCGCCCCGCTGACGCGATGCTTCGTCAACAACGGCGGCGACATCGCGGTCCACCTCTCCGGCGGCCAGCGCGCCCACGCCCGCATCGCCCGCGGCGACAATACCGATCTCGGCCGCGTCACACTCGTCGCGGGCGACGGGATCGGCGGCATCGCGACGTCCGGCCGGGAGGGCCGCTCGCTCTCCCTCGGCATTGCCGACAGCGTGACCGTCCTCGCCGGTGACGCCGCGGAGGCGGACGCGGCGGCCACCCTCCTCGCCAACGCCGTCGACCTTCCGAACCATCCGGCGGTCACCCGCGCGCCGGCGCACACGCTCGACCCCGACTCAGACCTCGGGGACAAGCTCGTCACGGTCGCCTGCGGGACGCTCTCCGACTTCGACAAGGAGCACGCCGTCGCGTCCGGCATCCGCGTCGCGCGCCGCATGCTCGATGCACGGCTCATCCGTGGCGCCGCCATCTTTCTCCAGGGCCACGCCCGCACCATCGGCGGCGGCCACCGCGTCTTCAAGGAAAGCCCCGATGGCTGACTGCGCGCCGCCCCTGCCCCGCGAGCCACGATGAAAGCGAAGATCCGCAAGATCGCCCTCTTCCTCGACGAGACCCACGGCGAGATGGGCCGCGCCGTCGACCCTCCGACCCGCCGCGCCGCCGCGGTGGCCGTGATCGAGAACCCCTTCGCCGGCCGCTACCAGGAGGACCTCGGCGAGCTCATGGACATCGGCGCCGAGCTCGGCGCACTCCTCGGCCGCCGGTGCGTCGAGGCTCTCGGCATCGCGCCCGAGACGGCCGAGAGCTACGGCAAGGCCGCGATGGTGGGCGAGGCGGGCGAGCTCGAGCATGCGGCCGCCATCCTCCACCCGAAGCTCGGCGCACCGCTCCGCGCGGAGGTGGGCGGCGGCGCGGCGCTCGTCCCCTCCTCCAAGAAGATGGGCGGCCCCGGTCAGGTGCTCGACGTTCCCCTCGGCCACAAGGACGCCGCCTACGTGCGCTCCCACTTCGACGGCATGGAGGTGCGCCTGTGCGACGCCCCCCGCGCGGGCGAGATCCTCGTCGCCGTGGCCGTCACCGACTCAGGCCGCCCCCTGCCGCGCGTCGGCGGGCTTCAGGCCCACGAGATCAAGGGCGAGGACGGGCTGAGATGACCCGCGAGGCCGCCACACCATCGATGAACGCTCAGCGAAGGAGACCTTCATGCTGACCCGCCGCACCGTGACCGCAGCGCTCGTGCTGTCGGCATCGCTCCTCGCTGCACCCGCGGTGGCGCAGGAGGGCGAGCCCATCGTCATCGGGGAGATCAACTCCTACACGCGCCTTCCGGCCTTCCTCGAGCCCTACCGGCGCGGCTGGGAGCTCGGGCTCGAACAGATCAACGCGGCCGGCGGCATCGACGGCCGCCCGCTCGAGGTGATCGCCCGCGACGACACGGGCGACCCGGGCACCGCGGTCCGCATCGCCGACGAGCTCGTGAACCGTGAGAACGTCGCCTTCATCTTCGGCACGTTCCTCTCCAACATCGGCCTCGCGGTGGCGGACTTCGCGAACCAGAACGAGGTCTTCTTCCTCGCCTCCGAGCCGCTGACGGACGAGCTCGTCTGGTCCTCAGGCAACCGCTTCACCTATCGCCTGCGCCCCTCCACGCACATGCAGGCGGCGATGCTCGCGAAGGAGGCGGCCGCCACCGACGCCGTCCGCTGGGCGACCATCGCGCCGAACTACGCCTACGGCCGCGATGCCGTGGAATCCTTCAAGCGCGAGCTCACCAAGCTGAAGCCCGAGGTGGAGTTCGTCGAGGAGCAGTGGACGACGCTCTTCCGCATCGACGCTGGCCCGGCGGTGCGCGCCCTCGAGCGCGTTCGGCCCGACGGCATCTACAACGTCACCTTCGGCGGCGATCTCGCCAAGTTCGTGCGCGAGGGGCAGCTGCGCTTCCTGTTCGACGACCGCGTCGTCGTCTCCCTCCTCTCCGGCGAGCCCGAGTACCTCGAGCCCCTCGGCGACGAGACGCCAGAGGGCTGGATCGTGACGGGGTATCCGGGCTTCGACGTCGACACCCCCGAGCACGACGCCTTCGAGGAAGCCTATTACGAGCGCTGGGGCATCGAGCCCAAGACAGGCTCCATCGTCGGCTACAATTCGATGATGACCATCAAGGCGCTCCTCGAGCAGTCCCCGTCGCTGGAGACCGAGGACCTTCTCGCCACCATGGAGGGCCTCGAGGTGGAGAGCCCGACCGGCCCCTTCTTCTACCGCCCGGCCGACCACCAGGCCACCATGGGCGCCTACGTGGGCAAGACCGCGCTCGTCGACGGCGAGCCCTCGATGGTCGACTGGTACTACGCCCCCGGCGAGGAGTACCTGCCGCCCGAGGAGGAGGCGCTCATGATGCGCCCGGAAAACGCGCGCTGACGCGATCGGGAAGGTCCGGCGCCGCACGCGCCCGGCCACGCGAGACGACATGAGGAAAAGGCGGCCCGCGAGACGCCGAGCGGGCCGCCTAGCGCCACATGCGCACCGCACACGCGGGCGCGCGAGGGAGACGATCCGTTGGACCCGTTGAGCTTCTACTTCGCCCAGTTCCTTACGGGCCTTGCCAACGCATCGTCGCTGTTCCTGATCGCCTGCGGCCTCTCGATCATCTTCGGCGTCACCCGCGTCGTGAACTTCGCGCACGGCTCGCTCTACATGCTCGGCGCGTACATCGCCTACACTCTGGTGACCTGGCTCGACGCCGGCATCCTCGGCTTCTGGGGGAGCGTGCTCCTCGCCGCCTGTGCCGTCGCCCTCGTCGGCGCCGTCATCGAGATCGCGATCCTGCGACGCATTTACCGCTCGCCGGAGCTCTTCCAGCTCGTCGCCACCTTCGGCGTCGTCCTCATCGTGCAGGATCTCGCCCTCGCCGTCTGGGGGCCCGACGACCTCCTTGGCCCCCGTGCACCGGGCCTCGACCGCGCCGTGCGCATCTTCGGCGAGCCGATCCCCGAGTACGATCTCGCCCTCATCGTCATCGGGCCGCTGGTCCTCGGCCTCATCTGGCTCGTCTTCCACCGCACGAGGTGGGGCGTCCTCGTGCGGGCGGCGACGCAGGACCGCGAGATGGTGGGCGCACTCGGCGTCAACCAGCGCTGGCTCTTCACGTCGGCCTTCATGCTCGGCTCCTTCCTCGCCGGGCTCGGCGGCGCGCTCCAGGTCCCCCGCGAGGCTGTCAGCCTCCTCATGGACCTCTCCATCATCGGCGAGGCGTTCGTCGTCGTCGTCATCGGCGGGATGGGCTCGGTGACCGGCGCGTTCGTGGCGGCCGTCATCATCTCTGTGCTGAATGCCTTCGGCATCCTCGTCTTCCCCCAGATCTCGCTGATCCTGCCCTTCCTCGTGATGGCCGTCGTGCTCGTCACGCGCCCGTACGGCCTGTTCGGCAGCCCCGGCTCCGCCCATGGCGCGCCCACCGTGCCGGAGGCGCCAATGCGCCCGCTCCATCCGGCGGCCGCCGTCCTGCTCGCGGCCTTCGCCGTCGCCGTCGCGACGATGCCCGCCTTCGACCAGGGCTTCGTCCTGACCCTTGCCGTCGACCTCATGATCGCGATGCTGTTCGCCGCGAGCCTCCACTTCATCATGGGCGTCGGCGGCATGGTCTCCTTCGGCCACGCCGCCTACTTCGGCCTCGGCGCCTACGTGGCGGCGCTCATCGTGCGCGACCTCGGCCTTCCGATGGTCCCGGCGATGCTCCTCGGGCCGCTCTTCGCGGGCCTCGGCGCGCTCCTCTTCGGCTGGTTCTGCGTGCGCCTGTCGGGCGTCTATCTCGCGATGCTGACCCTCGCTGCGGCGCAGATCCTCTGGGGCGTCACCTTCCAGTGGCAGGGGGTGACGGGCGGGGACGACGGGATCCTCGGCGTGTGGCCCGCCGAGTGGGCGCGCGATCGGACGGCCTACTTCTACCTCGCCCTCGCCCTCACGGTGGCCGGCCTCCTCCTCATCCGCCAGCTCGCCCACTCGCCGTTCGGCTACGTCCTCAGGGCGGGGCGCGATTCGGCCCGCCGCGCCGAATCCATCGGGATCGACGTGCGCGCCCACCAGTGGATCGCCTTCACCATCGCCGGCGCCGTCGCTGGCGTCGCGGGCGTCCTCTTCGTCTTCTCTAAGGGCTCCGTCTTCCCGGACGTTCTCGCCATCCCCCACTCGGTGGACGGCCTCATCATGGTCCTCCTCGGCGGCGTCCAGTCGCTCCTCGGGCCACTCTTCGGTGCTGCGGCGTTCGTCCTCATCGAGGACTGGGTGACACGGCTCGACTACTGGCGCTTCATCTTCGGCGTGATCATCCTCGTCATCTGCCTCGCGGCGCCGGACGGGATCGCCGGCGGCCTCGCCCGCCTCTGGCGCGCCGTCCGCCCCGGAAGGCCGGCGACCGCCACGGGGAGGACCGCGGCATGAGCGTCCTCTCCGTCCGGGGCCTGTCGAAATCCTTCGGCGGCGTGCGCGCCGTGGCGAACGTCTCGTTCGACCTTCACGAGCGCGAGTTCCTCGCCCTCATCGGCCCCAACGGCGCCGGCAAGACCACGTGCTTCAACATGCTGAACGGGCACCTGAAGCCCGATGCCGGGACCGTCTCGCTGGGCGGGAGGGACATCACCGGCCTGCCGCCCCGGCGCGTGTGGCGCCTCGGCGTCGGCCGCACGTTCCAGATCACGCAGACCTTCGCCACCATGACTGTGCGCGAGAACGTGCAGGTGGCGCTGATCTCCCACCACCACCGCACGCTCTCGATCCTCGGCCGCGCGACCCGCCTCCATCGCGAGGAGGCGGACGCCCTCCTCGCCCGCGTCGGGATGCTGGACGCCGCGGAGCGCGCCGCGGCCGAGCTCGCCTACGGCGACCTCAAGCGGCTCGAGCTCGCGGTGGCCCTCGCCCACAGGCCGCGCCTCCTCCTCATGGACGAGCCCACCGCCGGCATGGCCCCGTCCGAGCGCGTCGCCCTCATGGCGCTGACCGCCGGAATCATCGCGGACGAGGGCGTGTCGGTCCTCTTCACGGAGCACGACATGGACGTCGTCTTCACCCACGCCCACCGCATCCTCGTCTTCAACCGGGGCGAGCTTATCGCGGAGGGGACTGGCGACGAGATCCGCGCCGACGCGCGGGTTCGCGAGGTCTATCTCGGCGGCGGCACCCTCTTCCGCGCCGCGGAGGCCGCCCGTGCTTGACGTCACCGGCCTCAACACCTTCTACGGCGGCGCCCACATCCTCACCGACGTCTCCCTGTCCGTCGGCCCGCACGAGGTGGTGGCGCTGCTCGGCCGCAACGGCGCGGGCAAGTCCACCACCATCAAGTCGATCATGGGGCTCGTGCGCCCCCGCTCCGGCCGCGTCACCTACAAGGGCGAGGACATCACGGGGCGCGAGCCGCACGTCGTCTGCCGCCTCGGCATCGGCTACGTGCCGGAGGAGCGGCGCATCTTCTCCGAGCTCACAGTGGAGGAGAACTTCGAGGTGGGTCGGCGCCCGCCGCGCGAGGACGCGCCGCAGTGGTCGGCAGCGCACCTCTACGAGCTCTTCCCGAACCTTGCCGAGCGCCGCCGCCTCGCCGCGGGCCGCCTTTCGGGCGGCGAGCAGCAGATGCTCACCATCGCCCGCACGCTCATGGGCAACCCCCGTCTCGTCCTTCTCGACGAGCCGTCGGAAGGGATCGCGCCACTCATCGTGGAGCAGATGGCCCGCGTCATCGGGGAGATGAAGGAGGCCGGCCTCGCGCTCCTCATCTCCGAGCAGAACCTCCACTTCGCGCGCCTCGTCTCCGACCGCGCGGTGATCGTCGAGAAGGGCGAGGTCCGCTTCACGGGCACGTTCGCGGAGCTCGACGCGCGGCCCGACGTCGCCGAGGCGACGCTCGCGCTGTGAGCGCCGCCCCGAAGCCCGATCCCGACGACTACGTCCTCGACGACCAGATCGGCTATCTCCTGCGCCTCGCCTCACAGCGCCACGCGGCCCTGTTCCAGGCGCGCACGATCGAGGGTCTCACGCCGACGCAGTTCGCCGTCATGATCCGGCTCGGGGAAGCCGGGCCGTGCTCGCAGAACCACCTCGGCCGCCTCGCCGCGCTCGACGTCGCGACCGTGAAGGGCGTCGTCGACCGCCTCGCCGCGAAGGGCCTCGTGACGGTCACGCCCGACCGGACCGATCACCGCCGCCGCGTGGTGGCGCTGTCGCCGAAAGGCCGCGCCATCATGCCGAAGCTCCACGCCCTCGGCCACCGCATCACGGAGGACACGCTGGCGCCGCTCACCCCGGCGGAGCGGGAGGCGCTGGTCGCCCTCCTGCGCAGGCTCGGCTGAGGCGGCCGAGCCGTCAGCCGCGCCGCCGGCCCCTGACGAACCATCCGGCAGCGGCGCCGAGGAAGCCGACAGCGATGCCGGCGAACCAGCCAAGCTGCGGCACCGGCATTCCGGCGCGCGAGGCGATGACGAAGGTGGCGAGGACGGCGATGAACAGCGCGATGGCGAGCGAGACGCCGAGCCGCGGGACGATCAGCCCGACGGCGAGGCTTGCGATCCCCGCGACCGCCATGAGCTGAACGACGATGGGTGAGGTCAGGACGTCCATGAAGGCTTCCGTTAAGGCAAGATCACCGGGGCGGTCCCGAGAGGCGCGGGCGGGTCAGCCCACGAAGGCGCGCTCCACCACGTAGGTGGCCGGCCTGTTGTTCGCGCCCTCCTCGAGGCCGAACCCCTCGAGGATCGCCTTGGTGTCGGCGATCATCTCCATCGACCCGCAGATCATGGCGCGGTCCCGCTCCGGCGAGATGGGCGGAAGGCCGAGATCCTCGAACAGCTTGCCGGACGTCAGGAGATCGGTGATCCGCCCGGTCCGGACGTGGCCCTCCCGCGTCGCCGAGCCGTAGTAGACGAGGCGCCCGTCCACGATCTCCCCCACCAGAGGGTCGGCCATCGTCTCCTCCACGAGCTCCTCGCCGTACTTCAGCTCGTTCACCTCGCGGCAGGTGTGGGTGAGGATCACCGTCGAGAACTTCTCGTAGGTCTCAGGATCGCGCACGATCGACGCGAACGGCGCGATGCCCGTCCCCGTCGAGAACAGCCACAGCCGCTCGCCCGGGATCAGAGCGTCGTTGACGAGCGTCCCTGTCGGCTTCTTCTTCATGAGGATCGTGTCGCCCGGCACGATCTTCTGGAGGTGCTCGGTCAGCGGTCCGCCCGGCACCTTGATGGAGAAGAACTCCAGCTCCTCGTCCCACGAGGGGCTGGCGATGGAATAGGCGCGGTAGACGGGCTTCTCGGCGTTCGGCAGGCCGATCATGACGAACTCGCCAGAGCGGAAGCGGAAGCTCTTCGGCCGCGTGATGCGGAACTTGAACAGGCGATCCGTGTAGTGATGGACGCTCGTCACCCGCTCGGCGAATACTGTCTCGGGCACCGTATAGGCCGTCTCGGCGCCCCTCACGAAAACCATCGTGTCCATGGAAGGTCCTGCCACGCGTTCCCTGCCGTCGTCCCCGGCCGTCGTAAGCGGTCGTCGGACGGTGATATGGCTCAGAGTTCATTCGCACGCAAACAAGGCGAAGCGACACTGATGCGCGTCAAGCTACCATGACACGCGCGCTTGTCCACGCCATCGGCGATGTTAGTGTGCGAACGACCCGCCGCCGACCCGCCCGAGGAGCCCCGCCATGGCCGCGCCCGAGACGCTCGTGATCCACAACATCGGCCTGATGCTGTCGGGCGACATCGCGAACCCCATCCTCGACGCGGACGCCGTCATGGCCGTCGACGGGCGGATCGCGGCGATCGGCCGCGCCGAGGACATGGACCGCGGCAGCGCCGGCACGGTGATCGACGCCAACGGGATCACGCTCGCCCCCGGCCTCATCGACAGCCACGTCCACCCCGTCGTCGGCGACTACACACCTCGCCAACAGCAGCTCCACTGGATCGATTCCACCCTCCACGGCGGCGTCACCACCATGATCTCGGCCGGCGAGGTCCACATGCCCGGCCGCCCGAAGGACCCCGTCGGCCTCAAGGCGATGGCGATCGCGGCGAACCGCTGGTACGAGAACGTCCGCCCGTCCGGCGTGAAGGTCCACGGCGGCGCGCCGGTGATCGAGCACGGCCTCGAGGAGCACGACTTCGCGGAGATGGCGGCGGCGGGCGTGCGACAGCTCGGCGAGGTGGGCCTCGGCACCGTCAAGGACGGGCCGACGGCGAGGAAGATGGTCGACTGGGCGCGCGCCCACGGCATGAAGTCGACCATCCACACGGGCGGCCCCTCGATCCCGGGCTCCGGCCTCATCGACAAGGACGTCGTGATGGAGGCGGGGACCGACGTCATCGGCCACATCAACGGCGGCCACTCCGCGCTGCCGGACGACCAGATCGTGTGCCTGTGCGAATCCTGCCGCTCGGCCCTCGAGATCGTCCACAACGGCAACGAGCGCGCGGCGCTCCTGACGCTGAACACGGCCCGCGAGCTCGGCCGGCTCGGCGAGATCCTCCTCGGCACGGACGGGCCGGCGGGCTCCGGCGTCCAGCCCCTCGGCATCCTGAGGATGATCGCGATGCTCTCCTCCCTCGGCAACGTCGCGCCGGAGGTCGCGTTCTGCTTTGCCACCGGCAACACGGCCCGGGTGCGCGACCTCGACGTCGGCCTTCTCGAGGTCGGCCGCGCGGCGGACTTCGTCCTCCTCGACCAGGCGCAGCACGCGCCGGGGGCGCACGTCCTCGAATCCATCGCCCTCGGCAACCTCCCCGGAGTCGCGATGACGGTCATCGACGGCAGGATCACCTCCCGCCGCAGCCGCAACACGCCGCCGGCGAACCGCCTCGCTGCGGTGGAGGGCGAGTAGCCGACTTCCTCGACAGGGGCGCGGCCGCCGCCGCCAAGGTATCGTCCGTCACACGGCGGGAGTGTCGTTCGACGCTCCACTGCGACCCGTTCGGCGACTAGCTTCTGCCACCATCGGGAGCGCATCAGCAGCGCGGGGAGGACAGGACGATGCCGCAGGGAGTTGGACAGGTCGGCGGGACGAATTTCGTCGCCCTCGACACGAATTTCGGTGACAAGCCGCTCGGCAGGCTCGGCAACCGCACCGTGCAGTCGCAGGACGCGCCGGGCGTGCGCGACGGCGGGCAGGCGAACGCGCCGCAGAAGTCGGCGTTCAAGCGCATCGCCGACCGCGTCATCGACGCGCTGACCCCCCAGGGCGTCCGCTCGGAAGGCAAGTTTCGCCGCGGCCTCGAGGAGACGAGCAGGACCACCGGCAACATCCTCGGCGGCCTCGCCTCGGGCAACACCGGCGCGGTGAGGAGCGGCATGGCGAGCATCAGGAGCGACGCATCGCCCGTCACCTCCCGCGGAAAGTCCTTCGACGAGGTGCTGACCGCGCGGCTCGACGTCCACGTCAACAAGCTCTCCACGGCCGAGCTCGTGAAGGTGGCGCAGGGCGCGCAGAAGGGCGTCGCGCTCCCGGACGGCCAGGCCGCGGACTTCCAGAAGATCGCGAACCACGTCACGACGGCCGCGAAGAAGCGCCTCGTCGAGGAGGCCGTCGCGAGCACGAAGGCCTCGATCCTCGACCAGCTGACCGCGCCGAAGGCCCCGCCGCAGAACCCGTCGGCGCAGACCGGCTTCACCGCCGGCCCCGCCGAGGTCCACGGCAACGCCATCGACGGCTCCGGGCTATGGCCGAACGGCACCTTCACCGCCCCGAAGGTGGGGCTCGTCAAGGCCGCCCTCGCCGAGGTCCAGCCCGACCAGCGCCAGGCCTTCCTCGCCAGCATGAGCCACGACGAGCTCCAGGCGATGCGCGCCAACGGGGACGACTTCGGCCGCGACACGGACGACGTGAACCTCGACATCGAGATCGCCATCGCCAACAAGCGCGACACGACCCGCGAAGGACTCCTCGTCAAGCTGAACAACCTCGAGAGCCAGATGCAGGCGCTCTCGAAGAAGCCGGCCGAGCTCCTCACCCTCATGAAGGCGATGGACAACGACCTCTCCGCCTACCGCAAGATGAACGAGGACGTCATCGACATCGACGGCCCGCTCAGCCGCATGACGAACGCCCTCTACGCGACGAACATCGACAAGGCCGAGCTCGCGAAGCTGTCCGCCGCGGACTTCGCCGCGCTGAAGAAGCTCGTCGAAGCGCACGCTCCCGGCCACGCCACCGAGACGATGACGAACGAGCTCAACGCCCGCATCGCCCGCATGACCGACGACGTCGCCCGCGGCCTCGAGACCGCGTTCGAGCGCCTCGACAAGGGGGACACGATCGGCTTCCTCAAGGCCTTCGCCAGGAACCTCGAGGCTCAGGAGAAGGGCGTTCAGGACATCGCAACGCTGCGCGGCAAGGACGTCGGCGCGGACGACCGGCAGGACTTCCGCGACAAGGTCGTGAAGGCGATGATCGGGAACATGGCACTCTCGCTCGACGGGCTCGAGGCCTTCCAGGCCAAGATCCTGTCCGACGACGTGGCGCCGATCTTCGAATGGCTCGGCCTGACCGGCGCCGGGCTGGCAACGTCCGAGACGGACATCGGCGTCCTCGGAATGCAGATGTACCCGATGTTCGCCAACGTCTGGCAGGAGGTCGCGGAGCAGATCGGCAACGCGAAGGGCGAGGAGCCGAAGATCTACGACACCTTCGACGAGAGAACCCCGCTCACAGACACGGCACGCCGCGGCCTCGCCGCCATGGGCGTCAGGATCGAGAACGGCGAGCCGGTCGTCGCGACTGTCTTCGCGCGCATCGACAACGATCCCGCGGAGGGCCAGCGCTACCAGGCGGACCTGCGCACCATGGTGACGGGCGAGGCCGCCGCGCTCAACAACACGGTGCCGGTCTCGAACAACTTCTCGCTCGACCTCAACCGCGGCGGCAGGAAGGAGGGCGTCTACCAGATCGACGTCGGCAACGGACCCGAGGAGCTCATTCCCGCCGACAGGAAGCCGATCGACAGCGCGACCAGCGACGAGCTCTCCACCATCGCCAACACGAGGCTGCTCGCGCTCTTCGGCAACGACCAGACGCACGTCACCAGCATCACCAAGGTGATTCACCAGGGCATGCTCGGCTACATGCAGGAAGCGCTGGTGAAGCCCGACAACGCTCTGATCCGCGACGAGAACGGAACAGGGCTGAGCTTCCTCGGAACCGCCTTCGATCAGAACAGCATGACCGTCAGCCGCGACGTGGACGGCTCCGCCCGCATCCGGCTGAGCTACCACAACGAGCCGCTGTTCATCTGGCCGGACGGCGACGCGGCGCGGCAGACCGACAACGCGAAGGGGCTCAACGCGAGCTGGGACGTGGAGGTGATCGTGAAGAAGGACGGCACCATCGACGTCGACCGCTTCGGCCGCTCGCACAACGTCTTCTGAGCCGAAAGGCGCCCCCTCCGGACCGCGCGAGCGCAGCCGGAGGGGGCGCCGCCCATCTCGTCCACCTCCCGCCAGTCCGGCAATGAAGGCCGATGCCTTCCCGCCGGACGGCCAACATCCAGGATCCCGAGGAATGCGCGCTACCGAACTCATCGAGGAATTCGCCCGGCGGACGGGCTGCGGTGCCAAGCCGAACGAGGATGGCGTCGTGTCCCTCCTCTTCGACGGGCGCCACACGGTCGTCATCGAGACGGCGGGCGACGCCGGAACGATGACGATCTATGCGGTGGTGGCGAGGATGCCGCCGCCGGGCGAGGAGCGCTCCGCCCTCGCAGAGCGCCTTCTCGCGCTCAACCTCTTCGGCGCGGGGACGGGCGCCGCCTCCTTCGCGGTCGACCCTCTCGAGGACGAGGTGATCCTCAACCGCGTCCTCGCCGTCGACAGGATCGACTACGCCACCTTCGAGGCAGCGCTCGAGGACTTCGTCTCCCGCCTGGAGAACGCCGGGGCCGCACTCGCCGCCCCGGCACCGCAGCGCGTCGTGGCGCCGGAGCCGGCCAGCGTCCCCACGGGCCTGTGGATCCGCGGCTGACGCCTGGCGCCGGTGGCAACCGCGCGTTCCGCCGGGCCGGGCGCGCCGCTCAGCGATTGCGCCTCGCGACGATGACGGAGACGAAGTCGCACGCGGGGTCCTCGGGCACGAAGCGCGTCAGCGCCATGCCGGCGGCGGCGAGCGCCTCGCGATAGGCCTCCTCCGACAGGCTCGCGTGGTAGACGGGATCGTCGGCGACGCGGCCCACCGCCTCCGACTCGCGCGGCCCGACCGTCGCGAGCAGGATGCCGCCGGGCGCGAGATGGGTCCCGAAGCGGGCGAGCGCCTCGCGCTGCCCGTCTGGCGCCAGGTGGAAGAAGGAGTGCCAGGCGAGGATGCCGTCGAAGGTCTCGCCGAGGTCGAGCGTGCGCATGTCCGCCTCGATCCATCGCGCGTCCGGCAGGCGCGCGCGGGCGATGTCAAGCATCGGCGCGGCGAAGTCGACGCCGGTGACGCTGAAGCCGCGGCCGATGAGGTACGCCGCGATGGGCTCGCCCGTCCCGCAGCCGACGTCGAGTACGGGCGCGCCCGGCGGCAGCGCGTCCGCGAAGCGGTCGAGCCAGACGCGCTCGAAGAGGCCGCGGGACCGCTCGGCATCGAAGCGCGCGGCATTGCGCTCGTAGACGCCGCGCGTGTCCGCGGCGATGCGCTCGAGCGCCTTGCGGTCGACGCTCACCCGAACGGTCGGCGCTGGTTGAAGGCGGCGGCGAGAGTGCCCTCGTCGAGATAGTCGAGCTCGCCGCCGATGGGCACGCCCGAGGCGAGGCGGGAGACGACGATGTCGAGCGGCTCGAGGCGCTCGGTGATGTAGTGCGCCGTCGTCTGCCCCTCGACGGTGGCGTTCATGGCGAGCACCACCTCGCGCACTTCCGACGAGGCCGCCCGCTCCACGAGGCGGCCGACTCCGATGTCCTCGGGCGAGACGCCGTCGAGCGCGGAGATGGTCCCGCCGAGGACGTGGTAGCGCGGCCGGGAGAAGGCGGCCCGCTCCAGCGCCCAGAGGTCGGACACGTCCTCGACCACCACGATCACGGACGCGTCGCGGCTCTCGTCGGTGCAGACTGTGCAGGGGTTCACCGTATCGACGTTCCCGCACACGCGGCACACCGACACGCGCTCGCCCACCTCCGCCATGGCGGCGGCCAGCGGCGCGAGGATGCTCTCCCGCTTCTTCACGAGATGGAGTGCCGCGCGGCGGGCCGAGCGGGGGCCGAGCCCCGGAAGCTTCGCGAGAAGCGCGATAAGCCGCTCGATCTCCGGCCCCGCAGCGCCCAAGCGTCAGCCCCCGAAGGGCAGCTTCATCCCGGCAGGCAGACCCATCTCGCCCATCACGGCCTGGGTCTTCTCGGCGACGAGCCGCTCCACCTTCGCGCGCGCATCGGCGACGGCGGCGATCACGAGATCCTCGACGATCTCCTTCTCCTCGGGCTTCATCAGCGCCGGGTCGATGGTGAGGGCGACGAGGGCCATCTGCCCGTTCACCCGCGCGCTCACGGAGCCAGCGCCCGATTCGCCCGTCGCCTCCACCTCCTTCAGCTCCTCCTGGAGCGAGGCCATGCGCGTCTGGAGCTCCCGCGCCTTGCCCATCATCTTCATGAGATCCATCACGATCACCTTTCTCGGCGCCAAGCGGCGCTATTCACCCCGGGCCTTTCGCCCGTCGTCCTCGCGGTTCACCCGCACCTCGCCGATCTCGGCGTCCGGGAAGCTCGCGAGCAAGGCCTTGACGAGAGGATCCCCCGAAACTTCGGCCTTCAGCCGCGCCTGCTCGGCCTCGTAGGCCTCGCGCAGGGTCGGCGCCGTCGCCCCGTCGCTCACGACGACGATCCAGCGCTCGCCCGTCACCTCCGTCAGCTTCGCCCCGAGGGCGCCCGCGACGTCGCTCTCCGCACCGTCCGCGAGGGTCACCTCGATGCGTCCGCGCTCGAAGCGCTTCAGCCGCATGGACCGCTCGACGGCGTGCTTCAGCCTGACCGAATGGCGCGCCATCAGCTCGGCCACCTCGGCGAAGCTCGCCGGACCCGTCGCCGCGGCGGGCGCTGGCCGCCTCGCCCGCGGCGCCTCGGGCGCACGCGCCGAAGGCCCGCCCGACGGCGCCGCCTCGGCCGCCCGCGCGGCACCGCCCTCCGCTGACGGCGCCGCCGTCAGCGGCAGGTCTGACGGGTCGGGCAGGCTCGCCATGTAGCAGAGGCGGATCACCACCATCTCGGCGGCCGCGAGCGGCTTCGGCGCCGCCTGCACCTCGGAGATGCCGGCGAGCAGCGCCTGCCACATGCGCGAGAGCGCCGCCATCGGGAGCCTTCCGGCGAACGAGGCCGCGCGCTCGCGCACCTGCGGCGGCTCGCCGGGGTCGGGCGCGGCGTTCGTCACCTTGAGGCGCGTCACCTGGTGGGTGAAGTTCGCAAGGTCGGTCAGCACCACGGCGGGGTCGGCCCCGATCTCGTACTGCTCGCAGAGCTCGGCGAGCGCGTCGGCAGCCTCCCCCTTCATGACCTTCTCGAAGAGGTCGACGATGCGCGTGCGGTCCGCAAGGCCCAGCATGTCCCGCACGTCGGCCGCGGCGACGCTGCCGCCGCCGTGGGCGATCGCCTGGTCGAGGAGCGAGAGGCTGTCGCGCACCGACCCCTCGGCCGCCCGCGCGATCAGGCGCAGCGCCTCCTCCTCCACCGGGACGCCCTCCTTGCCGCAGACCATCTCGAGGTGCCTTGCGAGGGGCTCTGTGTCGACGCGGCGCAGGTCGAACCGCTGGCAGCGGGAGAGGACCGTGACCGGAACCTTCCGGATCTCGGTGGTGGCGAAGATGAACTTCACGTGCTCGGGCGGCTCCTCCAGCGTCTTCAGCAGGGCGTTGAAGGACTGCACGGTGAGCATGTGCACTTCGTCGATGATGTAGACCTTGTAGAGCGCCGAGACGGGCTTGTAGCGCGCGGCGTCCGTCAGATCGCGGATGTTGTCGACGCCGGTGTGGCTCGCCGCGTCCATCTCGATGACGTCGACGTGCCGGCCCTCCATGATGGCCCTGCAGTGGACGCCCGGCTCGGAGAAATCCACCGTCGGCGAACGCCCGCCGTCCGCCGTCTCGTAGTTGAGCGCACGCGCGAGGATGCGCGCCGTCGTCGTCTTGCCGACGCCGCGCACGCCCGTCAGCATCCAGGCCTGCGGGATGCGCCCGTGGGCGAAGGCGTTCCTCAGGGTGCGCACCATCGGCGCCTGGCCGATGAGCTCGCCGAAGTGGGTGGGACGGTACTTGCGCGCGAGCACCCTGTAGGGGGTGCCGCGGTCGCCGGGCGCGGAAGCGCCGGGCCCCGGCTCTCCGGTCGGGGGATCGCCGGTCGTGAGGGAGTTCGCCAAACGCTCTCTCCGGCCGCTCCGTCCGGCTTCGGGCGGCCCCGCGGGCCGCGACGGCGAACGCGCTGAAGGGTGAAAAGGAGGCCGGACAGCGACCCGGACCGGATCTCGTTAGGGCTGCTTCGTTCCCGACCTGACCCGGTTGGCGAGTGGCCCGTCCACCGCCGACCTCCCGGAGCGGAATATCAGTCCCGCGACCCCGGAAGGCAAGGGCGGACTTCGACGATCCGCCCTCCGGCCGCCTCGGCGTCCGCCGGATCGTGGCTCACCATCACGACGGGGAGCCCGTCCTCCCGGGCAAGGGCGAACACGATCGCCCGCGTCTGCGCCCTCAGCGCCTGGTCGAGGGCGGAGAAGGGCTCGTCCAGCAGGAGCGCCCGCGGCTCACCGGCGAGCGTGCGGGCGAGCGCGACGCGGCTTCTCTGGCCGCCCGACAGCGTCGCGGGGTCGCGGTCCGCCAGAGCCTCCATCTCGACGCGGGCAAGGTGGCCGAGGGCGGCCGCCCGCCGCGCCGCCCTGCCCCGCCGCCGCCCGTCCGCCCCCCGCCGCGGCACCGCGAACATCACGTTGCCGAGGACGGACATGTGCGGAAAGAGGAGCGCGTCCTGGAACATGAGCCCCGTCCCGCGCCGCTCGGCCGCAAGGTGCGTGATCTCCTCCCCGCCGAGGAAGACGCGGCCAAGGACGCGGAAGGGCGGCGCGAGGAGCCCCGCGATCCCGAGGAGGAGGGAGGACTTTCCCGCCCCCGAAGGCCCCATGACCGAGAGCACCTCGCCGGGCGCCACCGCGCCGTGCAGCGCCGCGAGGGGAGCCTCGCCGAGCCGCACCTCGTAGCCGTCGAGCCGCAGCGTCATGCCGGCCCCCGCGCCGGCCGCATCCCGCGCCGCTCGGCGAAGAGGGCCGCCGGCACCGCCCGCGCCAGCGCGAAGGCGGCGAACGGCAGCAGAAGCTGGAGGCAGGCGAGCATCCCGACGAGCCGCCTGTCCCCGCCGGCCGCCGCCGCGACGGCCTCCGTCACCACGGTCTCGATCCGCCCGCCGCCGATCATCTGCGTCGGAAGGTAGAGCCCGACGGAGACCGCCACGGAAAGCGCAGCCGCCACCAGGATCGGCGCCGTCATCATCGCGAGCCTCACCCGCACGAAGCGCCGCCAGGGCCCGGCCCCGAGGCTCGCCGCCATCCTCTCGTAGCCAGGATCGAGCGCGGCCCATGGCCCCGCGAGGGCGATCAGAGCATAGGGCAGCGTGAAGAGGGCGTGGGACAGCGTCACCACCAGGAGCCCCGGCGTGATGCCGAGCGCGATCGCGAGGACTGCGAGGCCGAACAGGAAGGCGACCTGAGGGACGAGGAGCGGCAGGTAGACGATCCAGGGCGCACCCGCCCCGCGCCGCCCCGCCTCGAGGAGGAGGACGGCGAGGGGAAGAGCGATCGCCGTGGCGCCGGCGGCGATGACGAACGTGTCGCCGAGGGTCCCTGCGGCGGCCGGAAGCCGCACGGTCCACGCCGTGAAGACGAGGGCGGACGGGAGCGTGTCGGGAAACGGCCAGAAGCCGGCGACGGACTGGAGGACGAGCCCGCCGAAGCCGGCGAACATCGCGCCGGCGCCGACGGCCGCGACGCCGACGACGGCTGCCCGCGCGAAGTGATCCCCCTGCGCCCGCCATCCGCCGGAGCGCACACGCGCCGCGGCGAGACCGGCCAGCCACTCCCCCGCGAGCCACAGGGCGACGAGGCCGAGGACCACCGCGAGCATGAGGAGCGCCCCCGCGCTCCCGACGAGCCAGCCGTCGAGGTCGGCGGACTGGAGCCACTCCACCACGCGCACCGCGAGCGGCGGCGGCCGCGTCGGCCCCAGGATCAGCGCCATGTCGACGACGGACGCTGCGAAGGCGAGGACCGCGAGGACGGGAAGGCGGATCTGGCGGTAGACGAGCGGCCAGGCAGCGTGGAGGAACGCGGCCATGCGCCCGTAGCCGAGGGACCGGGCGACAGCGACCCGCTCGCGCGCCCTCACCTGCGGGAGCGCCGCGAGCGCCATCAGGAACAGGAACGGCACCTCCTTCACCACCAGCGCCGCCACCAGCGACCAGCCGGCCGGATCCTTCACGAGCGCGATGTCCGGCGGCGCGTCGAGGCCGGTCGCCCAGGGCGACAGGAGCCGCAGGAGGAAGCCCGAGGGGGCGAGGAGGAACACGAAGCCGAGGGCCGCCGCCGCATGGGGAACCGCGAGGAGCGGCGACAGGAGCCTTTCCACGAGGCCGAGCCCGCGCGTGCCGAACGCAGCCGCGAGGAGCGCCGCCGTCAGGGCGAGGGAGACGGCCGTCGAGGCGAGTCCGGTCCATGCCGAGAGCCAGACCGACCGCCAGAACCCCGGCGCATCGAGGAGCATCGAAAAGACGTGTCCTCCGAGGCCGTGGTGACCCAGCGCCGGCAGATAGCCGAGCGCGGGCAGCACGATGCCGGCGATCCCGGCGAGGACCGGAAGGACGAAGACGAGGCCGACGAGCGCCGCCACGACGCGCCATGCGCGCGAGGCTTCAGGACTCACGGCGAGGCGCGCCTTCCGCCCGGATCGCTTCGATCCGGACGATCGGAAAGCGCCCCCGACGGGCAAGCGGGCGCGTCGTCGCCCGCTCGGCCGGATCCGGATCACGCGCCCGGACGACCGCCGGCCGGCTCTGCCTCCGGCCGGGCGCGACGACGCGCCGCGCGGGTGCACGCCGCGCCCCTTGCCCCTGCGCCCCTTGCCCCTGAGCCCCTTGCCCCTGAGCCCAGGAGCCGCAGCCGCAGCCGCGCCTCCCCGGGAGGGCGCGCCCTCGCCGGACGGGCGCCGCCGCAAGCCTCGCCCCCGGCGGCGCCAGCCACGATTTGCGATGCGACATCCGTTTCTTCGCTTCCCCCGGAACCCGCCATATACTTCGTGGAATGACGGCCCCGATCGTTCAACCCTTCCACGCGGTTCTGTTTCCGCACCGCTCCCTCAGCCGCCGCGGCTTCGTCATCGTCGTCGCCATCGTGGCGTCCGTGATGGCGTTCGCGGCGCTGCGCGCCATCGCCCTCGGCGCCTGGCCGGTCGCGATCTTCGCCGTCGCGGACGTGCTTCTCGTCTGGGGCGCCCTCAAGCTCAACTACCGTTCCGCCCGCCAGTTCGAGGAGGTCACGGTGACCGCCCGGGAGGTCCTGATCCGCCAGGTGAACGCCGCAGGCCGCGCCGTGGAGCACAGGTTCGACCCCGTGTGGGCCCGCCTCACGGTCACCCGCAGGGACGACGAGGGCGTCACGCGGCTCGACATCGGCTCCCACGGCAAGACCGTCGTCGTCGGCGCCTTCCTCGACCCCGAGGCACGCGCCTCGTTCGCCGACGCCCTGGCGGACGCCCTCGCCCGCGCCCGCACCGCCGCCTGACGGGCGGGGCGAGCCGGCCGGCGCGTTCCCTCACCCGGCCGCCCACCGCATCACGATGAGGAGCACGCTGTAGGCGAGCGTGCCGACGAGGAACGGCACGAAGCGGCTCTGCCGTTCGGCCGGGAGCTCCTCCTTCAGGACGTTGAGAAGGACGCTTCCCGCGAGGAACGCGAAGAGGACCGAGATCACCCATCCCGGCACCTCGATCGCCCAGCCGATGGCGCCGCCCGCGAGCGCCGCCCCCGCGAGGAGCCACCGCCCCACGTGGTCGAACCGCAGCTTGTGTTCCTGCCGCAGCCCGTAGTCGACGGTGACGAAGTGGAGCCCGAGCGCCACCACGAAGAGGATGAGCGAAAACCCGCCCTCGGCCTCCCTTTGGAAGACGAGGGTGCCGACGAGGACGTTGTAGATCCCGAAGGACGCGAGGTGCAGCCGGTACCCCGCCGCGTGGTGGGTGGGCAGGGTACGCACCATGCGCTCGAGCCCGTAGAAGGTCACGAGCCCGGCGAGCGCCAAGGCATGGGCGATCTGCTCGCCGCCGAGCGCGTCGCCGCCCGCGATGTGCGCCAGCGTCTCCTCGTGGATGGCAAGCTCCGGCAGGACGTGGAGGAAGACGTAGGCGACCGACACGCCGCCCGCGAACGACAGCCAGCGGCTGCGCGGCAGGACGTCGAGCCACTTGAGGCGGTGCACGAACAGGTGAACTGCCGCGAGCAGAACGACCCCGGCGATTTCCCCAAGGGGCATCATCCACCTCCCGCTGTTCGAACGCATATCCGGGCGTGCCGTTGCCGAAGACATGCGGGGTGGCAATCTTCGGCAAGCCGGAGATAATGATGCGCAAAGATCCGGAGAACGACGTGCAAAGATCCCTCCTCGCCGCCGTCGCCCTGTGGGCCGCATCCTCCGCGCCGGCGCTGGCCTGCGACTATGAGGGCGTGCGGGGCTACGCCGTGCCGCGCGGCGATGCCTGCCTCGCCCGTTACGAGTTCACCGCCCACGACTTCGCCCGGGGGGAGGACGTCGGCATCATCTTCATGAGCGACCTCAGGGCGTGGTTCTGGCGCCTCGTCGGCGAGGGTGACGACCTCTCCTATCGCCTCGAGAAGGTCGACCCGCCGCCCCGCACTGCGCTCACGGGCGAGATGTATCCGGCGCCCGGAGATCCCGTGATCGAGGGGACCATGCGCTCCGGGTTCTGCGGAGAGGGCTTCATCAGGCTGACGCGCATTCCCGGCAGCTGCGACGGCGACGTCGCAGGTCCCGTCCCGGCGCCCGCCGACCCGCCCGGCTACGATCCGCGCACCCAGGGCGGCGCCCTCCCCGTCTCCGGCCGGTCCTACGGCGGCAACGTGCGCGCCTATCCCTCCATGAACGCCCCTCGAGTCACCGGCCTCGCGAACGGCACGCGCGTCACCATCCTCGAGGACACCGGCGTCGCGATGGGGGACTTCCACTGGTTCCAGATCCGCTTCCCCGGCGGCGAGGGCTACAAGTGGGGCGGCATCCTGTGCGCCGACACGGAGGCGACGCGCATCTTCGTGTGCCGGCCCGATTGACGGGATTGCGACGGCGCCGTGCCTTTCCGGCTCCCGGGGGCGATGCTACATGAGAGGGCATGGATGACGTGCCCCTGACGCTCAACGAATCCGGCGCCAACGCGAGCGCCCACACCGCCGGCAACGCCCGGCGCATCGAGAACGTGCGCAACTTCTCGATCGTTGCGCACATCGACCACGGCAAGTCCACCCTCGCCGACCGTCTGATCCAGCTCACCGGCTCAGTCACCGACCGGGAGATGAAGGAGCAGATGCTGGACTCGATGGACATCGAGCGCGAGCGCGGCATCACCATCAAGGCGCAGACGGTGCGCCTCGTCTACACGGCATCCGACGGCAAGGAATACAAGCTCAACCTCATCGACACGCCGGGGCACGTGGACTTCGCCTACGAGGTGAACCGCTCGCTCGCGGCCTGCGAGGGCTCGCTCCTCGTTGTGGACGCGAGCCAGGGCGTCGAGGCGCAGACTCTCGCCAACGTCTACCAGGCCATCGACAACGACCACGAGATCGTGCCGGTCCTCAACAAGGTGGACCTGCCGGCGGCCGAGCCCGATCGCATCCGCACGCAGATCGAGGAGGTGATCGGCCTCGACGCCTCCGAGGCGCTCGAGATCTCGGCCAAGACGGGGCAGGGCATTCCGGCGGTCCTCGAGGCGATCGTGAAGCGCCTGCCGCCGCCGCTCGGCAATCCCGACGCGCCGCTGAAGGCGATGCTCGTCGATTCCTGGTACGATGCCTATCTCGGCGTCGTCGTCCTCGTGCGCGTCGTCGACGGGCGGCTGAGGAAGGGGCAGACCGTGCGCATGATGCGCACCGGCGCCGTCTACGGCGTCGACAAGGTCGGCGTCTTCACGCCGAAGATGCTGGAGGTGGACGATCTCGGCCCCGGCGAGATCGGCTTCCTCATCGCCGGCATCAAGGAGGTGGCCGACACGCGCGTCGGCGACACCATCACGGAGGACAAGCGCCGCGCCGCCGAGCCGCTGCCGGGGTTCCGCCCCGCGATCCCGGTGGTCTTCTGCGGCCTCTTCCCCGTGGACGCGGCGGACTTCGAGGATCTTCGCGCCGCCATGGGGAAGCTGCGCCTCAACGACGCGAGCTTCTCCTTCGAGATGGAGACCTCGGCCGCGCTCGGCTTCGGCTTCCGCTGCGGCTTTCTCGGCCTCCTGCACCTGGAGATCATCCAGGAGCGGCTCGAGCGGGAGTTCAACCTCGACCTCATCGCGACCGCCCCGTCGGTCGTCTACAGGATCGCGCTGCGCGACGGGAGCGAGGTGGAGCTCCACAACCCGGTGGACATGCCGGACCCGACGGCGATCGAGTCCATCTCCGAGCCCTGGATCAAGGCGACGATCCTCACCCCCGACGAGTATCTCGGCGGGATCCTGAAGCTGTGCCAGGAGCGGCGGGGGATCCAGACGGAGCTGTCCTACGTCGGCAGCCGCGCGATGGTGACGTACGAGCTGCCGCTGAACGAGGTGGTGTTCGACTTCTACGACCGTCTGAAGTCGGTCTCGAAGGGGTATGCCTCGTTCGACTACCAGCTGTCGGAGTACCGCGAGGGCGACCTCGTGCGCATGAACATCCTCGTCAACGCCGAGCCGGTGGACGCTCTGGCGATGCTGGTCCACCGCTCGCAGGCCGAGCGTCGCGGGCGTGCCATGTGCGAGAAGCTGAAGGAGCTCATTCCGCAGCACATGTTCGTGATCCCGATCCAGGCGGCGATCGGCGGCCGGATCATCGCCCGTGAGACGATCCGCGCGCTGCGCAAGGACGTGACGGCGAAGTGCTATGGCGGCGACGCCACCCGCAAGAGGAAGCTTCTGGAGAAGCAGAAGGCGGGCAAGAAGAAGATGCGCCAGTTCGGCAAGGTGGAGATCCCGCAGGAGGCGTTCATTGCGGCGCTGAAGGTGGATAGCTGAGGGTATCGCTCCACCCGCACGCGCTTGCCCGCATCGCCGACCGCGGCTGCACCACCGAGGAGGTGGAGGCCACGGTCCGGGAGGGGACGCAAACGCCGGCGAAGTTCGGCCGCACCTGTTTTACGCGCGTCTTCCCGGGCACCGTCACATGGCGGTCAAAATCCTATGCGGGGCGGGAGGTGTCGGCGTATGCTGTGTTCGAGGACGACCGCTGGCTCGTCATCACCGTGATCGTCAGGTTCCTGAGGTAGCCGCCATGCGCATCACCTACGACAAGGAGGCGAATGTCGCGTACATCAGCTTCGCCGACGGCCCGGCGGAGGTGGAGACCCATGCTCTGAGCGACGCGGTCAACGTGGACATCGCGCAGGACGGGACGCTGCATGGGATTGAGTTGCTCAACGCGAACGAGCAGTTGCGGGTGGGCGATGGTGGCTTCCTGATACTGAACGATCCGATCTCGGGGAAGGAGCGGCGGTGGCGGCTGGTCGCAGCTTGAGAACCCTTTAAGGATGAATCCTCGCGTTCATTGAGACACAGCGATATATGAAATTCCCGATGCAATGCGTCGCTTTGCCTTCAGCACAATCTGCTCGGCCTGAGGGTAATCATCCGAAATCGGGTCGGATCATCAGCAATTGATGTAATCTCGACAAAACCACCCTCAAAGACAATATCCCAGGGGCAATCCCTCTTCGGAACCCGCGTTTGAGTTGGAATACCTCTAACGTTGCGCGCGAGTAGAGCAAGGAAATAAGCGTAAATAATGTTTTCTCTTACCCCCTTACTTGCGCAGGATAGATAAATCCCCTCGACCACCTCTCCATACCGCTGCACATGGCAATAGATCTGATCGGTTTGCGCACAATCAGGCAGTTTTTTCGGATAAAGACCGACTTTTGTTCGCCTCAGCAAAAGCATGTCTCCGTTCAGTCCAGTCCGACCACAATCAATCAGAAGCATGCTCCAGCCGGCTCACGCGCTTCTCGAGCCGGGCGATCTGGCTTTCCAGCAGCGAACGGTCCAGACCGCCAATGTCGATCAGCTCCCGCTGCAGGCGCAGCATTGTTTTGATCTCGGCGAGATCATCAAGCTTGTCGCGGACCTCACGCAGCATTTCCATCATCTTGCGCTGGTTCGCCGCCAGCAGTTCGAGGCTCACGTCAGCCACAGCAATCTCCTCGCCTTTTGGTCGGGCGCAACCTTACCATGCCACGCGAAAAGCGGCCCTCCACAAATAGGGCCCTGTCCTCTTCGCCAGAAGGCGCGTGGAGCGCGGCGCGTGTCCGAGTGGATGCGCGCCGCGCTGCAATACCCCGCAAACCGCCGGCTTCTTACCTGAGCCTGAGGCCCGTCACGCCCAACGGCACGGCCACCCCCACCATTCCCGCCACCCGCCCGAGCGCGGCGCGCACGCTCCCTCACCCGGGCGGGCGCCTCCGCGGGACGTTGACGAGGACGAGGCCGGCGCAGATCAGCGCGAGCGCGCCGAAGATCCTCGGCGATAACGGCTCGCCGAGAAGAAGCCCCCCGCACACCACGCCGAACACCGGGGACAGGAACGCAAAGCTCGTGAGCCCCGTCGCCGGGTAGGTGCGCATCAGCATGAACCAGACGAGATACGTCACACCGACGACGAACGCGCCCTGGAACAGGAGCGAGACGGTCGCGAGCGCGGAAACCTCCCGCACCAGCGGTCCGCCGAAGGGCAGGAGCGGCAGAGCCACCAGCGCACCCAGCACCAGCTGATAGGCGAGTGTCTTCTCCGCCGGCGCGTCGCGCAGCCGCGAGCCCTTGATGACGAGCGTCGACACCGCCCAGAAGAGCCCGCCCAGAAGGCACAGGAGGTCACCCCTGAGCGCCCCCGGCGAAGGCATCGAGAGCTCGTCCGAGAGGACCAGCGCGACACCCCCGAACGCCGCCACGAGCCCGGCGAACTTCATCGGCGACAGCCGCTCGCCCAGGAAGAGGTGGGCACCGATCGCCACGAAGAAGGGCATCGTGTTCACCATCAGGGTCCCGCGCGCCGCCGTGGTGAAATCGAGGCCGACGTAGATCAGAACGAACTCGATGCCGAAGGCGACCCCGGCGAGGACGCCGGGAACCAGCGTCCCGTCCCGCTCGAACAGCCGGATCCCGCGCAGCCGGCACCACAGGAGGATGACGCAAAGCCCGATCAGCGAGCGCGCCATCGTCAGGAAGATGGGGCTGTAGCCCTCGGTGGAGACCTTCGCCGCCACCTGGTTGAAACCCCAGGTGAAGGTGAGCGCCACCATCACCACGGCCGCGACCGCATCCATGGGCCGCTGCGCGGCGATCGCCATGTCCCGTCCTCCACTCCGGCAACCGGATCAGAGGCGCCTTCTCCCCCACCTTCGCGGCTTTGTCATCGCCCGATTGGCACCCCGCATGGCGCGTGGGGATAAGACGCGCCGCATGGCGCGTGGGGATAACGCGCGCCGCATGGCGCTTGGGGATGAGGCCGGCGGCACGCATCGCGCCGCCGGCCCGCTCGCAAGCCCCGAAGGGCTGACCGTCACACGGCGGCCACGGCCGCCCCGCCCACCAGAAGAAGGACGAGGAAGATCACGGCGATCACGAGGAAGATGAAGAACAGGATCCGCGCGACCGTGGCGGCGCCCGCGGCGACGCCGCTGAAGCCGAAGAAACCCGCGATCACGGCGATGACGGCGAAGATGATCGCCCAGGTGAGAAAGTCCATGGAGAGCCTCCTTGGGGTGGACAGGTGATGCCCGAGGAAGCCTGTCCTGCCCCGACAGGTTCCACGACCACGCAACAATCCTTCACCCGCCGCGCCGGCGAACCGACCGCCGGGGTGCGGCGTTCGGCCTGAGGCGGCCCTTTTCCGGCCGCGCCATGCGCCAGGAGGAGGCCGCCGTGCCAGAAGACGTCCGCCCGCGGCAGTCGCAGGAGCTTCCCGGCTCCCAGCGCCGGATGGAGCCCACCCCCGACACCCGGCCCCGCTACAGGGGCTCCGGGCGGCTCGAGGGAAAGGTCGCCCTCGTCACCGGCGGCGATTCGGGCATCGGCCGGGCGACCGCGGAACTCTTCGCGCGGGAGGGCGCCGCCGTCGCCATCGTCTACCTCTGCGAGGACGCCGACGCCGAGGACGCGCTCCGCGCCGTGGAGGGCGAGGGCGGCCGCGCCATCCTGATCCGCGGCGACATCGGCGACAGGGCCTTCTGCCGGGAGGCCGTGGAGCGCACGGTCGCCGAACTCGGCGGGCTTCACGTCCTCGTCAACAACGCGTCGGAGCAGACGGAGGCCGACGACCTGCGCGACATTCCCGAGGATCAGCTCGAGCGCACCTTCCGCTCCAACGTCTACGGGATGGTGTTCATGACGCAGGCCGCGCTCGACCACCTGCCGGATGGCGCCGCGATCGTGAACACGACCTCGGTGACCGCCTACAGGGGCCATCCCACCCTCATCGACTACTCGGCGACGAAGGGCGCGATCACGGCCTTCACCCGCTCGATGGCGACGTCCCTCCTGGAGCGCGGGATTCGCGTCAACGCCGTGGCGCCGGGGCCGATCTGGACGCCGCTCATCCCGGCGAGCTTCTCGCCCGATCACGTGGCGACGTTCGGCACCGCATCGCCCATGGGCCGCGCGGGCCAGCCGAACGAGGTGGCGCCCTCGATCCTGTTCCTCGCCTGCGAGGACGCCTCGTTCATGACCGGGCAGGTCCTCCACCCCAACGGCGGCACGATCGTCGCGGGGTGATCAGCCCCCCTCCGGCCGGATCACCGTCACGACGACGATGATGACCAGGGCGGCGATCGCGAGCTTCCACGCGTCGGCGCGCCGGGTGAGGCCCGGGAGCCCCAGCGGACGGATGAGGTGAGCGATGATGGCGAGCGCCACGATCACGGAGATGATCTTCGTCATGCCCCGACCTAGACGGGCGGCAGAGGGCACGGCAAGGGCGGCGCAGTCACGGCCGGCCCTCCGAGCCGGACGCGCACGACCGGCGCCTCCGCCTCCCGCGCGAGCTCGGAGAGACCCGGCGTCAGCGCAGCGGGCTCCTCAGGCCGGCCGCTCGACGGTGCCTCCCGCGCCCGCCGGCGCGAGAGGCCGAAGAGGCGCCACAGGAGTGGCCGCAGGAAGAGCACGAGACCGCCCGGCACGCCTTCGCAACCGCGCGCTCGAGAGGAAGGCGAAGACTTGGAAGACGAACTGCCCGGTGAACATAAGGCGGTCGGGGATGCCCCCCGTGCCCCGGCAGGAGCTTGCCCCGGATCCTTCATGCCGAGATCACGCCTGACGGCGCTCATGGTGACGTCGCCCGCAAAGCCCGCCCCGGGCAGGACGACCGCGACGAGGAGGAAGAACGGGAGGCCGAGCCCGCCCTCGGGCGCCTCGCCGCCTCCCTTCGCGTGGCGAGCCTCGAAGGGCGAAAGGGGGGGCGGCTCAGCGGACGAGGGAGAGGGACGGTGACGGGCGCATCAGCTCCCCGCGGGTGACGTAGCGCAGGATCGCGACCACCTGCTCGGGCGTCTCGCACACGGCGAGGGCGCCGGCGTCCACCTCCTTCAGCGCGTGGGTGTGCTCGGGCGCGTGGACCACGATGTAGGGGGTGCCGAGGGCCGCCGCGAAGCCCGCTTCGAATGCCGCGTTCCACTGGCGGTACTTGTCGCCGAAGCGCACCACCACGAGGTCCGCCTCCTGGATCAGTGTGCGGGTGCGGATCGCGTTGATCTTGGCGCCCTTGTGGTCCTTCCAGAACGCCTGCTCCTCCTGGCCGAGGATGGTGACGCCGACGTCGTCGGAGGCGGCGTGGTCAGTGACGGGTCCCGTGAGGTCGACCGGCAGGTCGAGCTCGTCGATGCCGTCGGCGATGCGGTCCCGCCAGTCGGTATGGATCTCGCCCGAGAGGTAGACGGTGAGTTCGACGTCCATCATGGGAAGTGCCGTGCCTTTTCCGTGGGCAGCAGTGATGCCGCGTTAGGTGGGGGACCCTCGCGCGGTTGGAAGGGCCCGGGCAACCCCCTACTGCGCGGCCGCCGGGGAGGACAGTGTCTCGGCGAGAAAGCTCTCGAACTCGGCCCAGCCCATGTCGGGCGCCAGGATGTGGCCGGCGCCCGGAATGACGAGGAGACGCTTCGGCTCGCGCGCCGCCTCCAGGAGCCGCCTGCCGAAGCGCAGCGGCACGACGGGGTCTTCGTCGCCGTGGACGATGAAGACGGGCGCCTCGACGCGGGCGATCCTCTCGCTGGTGGGGAAGCGGTCGCGCATCAGCGGGCCGACGGGAAGCCACGGGTAGTGATGGCGCGCCACCTCGACGATGGCGGACGGCGGCGCCTGGAGGAACAGCGCGCGCGGCCGCCGCTCTGCGCCGACGGCCGCGGCCATCGCCGTGCCGAGGGAGAAGCCCGCGAGCACGATGTCCCCTGGCGGCGTGCCCTCCTCGACGATGGCGTCGAAGAGCGCGACGGCGTCGGCGACGAGGGCGGCCTCGGAGGGGCGGCCGGTGCTTCCCGGATAGCCGCGATAGGTGGACAGGACGACGTCGTAGCCCCGCGACTGCCAGAACAGCGCCCCCGAGGCGATCCGGGGCAGCGAGTCGCCGTTGCCGTGGAACGCGAGGACGAGGGGCCTTCCGGGGGTCCGCTCCGTCCGCCAGGTCATGATCGTGGCGTCGTCACGCCGCAGGGGGACCTCGCGCATGGGAACCCCGGTGGCGTCAGGCGATGCGTAGACGGCAGGGGCCGGGAACAGGATGCCCCTCTGCGCGACGTAGAACAGCGCGACGACGGCCGCGTAGACGCCGAGGCCGGCGACAAGGACGACGATGAGGGTCTGCATCGTTCGGTTGCGGCGCTTGGCTTCCGGGTGCACGGCGCTGGCGCGGCCCGCAGCGCGGCGGGCCGCGGGTCGGACGCGCGCCCTCAATAGACCCGCTTCGCCGGGGCGATGTACTCGATCTGGTTGGACAGCGTGTAGGCGTGGACCGGGCGGTCGTCGAGGCGGACCTCGAAGGTCGCGGGGTCGAGGAACGCCAGAGTGTGCTTCATCCAGTTCTCGTCGTCGCGCTCGGGATAGTCCTCCCGGGCGTGGGCGCCGCGGGACTCGGTGCGGGAGAGGGCGGAGTCCATCGTGACCACCGCCTGGCCGATGAGGTTGTCGAACTCGAGCGTCTCGATGAGGTCGGTATTCCAGACCATCGACTTGTCGACCACGCGCACGTCCGCGATGCCGCGGGCGACGTCGTGGATGAGGGTGTGGCCCTCCTCCAGGATCTCGCCGGAGCGGAAGACCGCGCAGTTGTTCTGCATGGTCTTCTGCATCTTCTCGCGGAGCTCCGCCGTCAGGGTGCCGCCGCTCGCATGGCGGAAGCGGTCGAGCCGCTCGAGGGCGGGCTCGCTCGCGTGCTTCGGCGTCGGCGGGAGGCCCTCGCCAGGGGTGACGGTCTCGGCGCAGCGGTGGGCGACGGCGCGGCCGAACACCACGAGGTCGATGAGCGAGTTGGAGCCGAGGCGGTTGGCGCCGTGGACGGACACGCAAGCCGCCTCGCCGATGGCCATCAGGCCGGGCACGACGGTGTCCGGATCGCCGTTCACCTTGGTCAGCACTTCGCCGTGAAAGTTCGTCGGGATGCCGCCCATGTTGTAGTGGACGGTCGGCAGCACCGGGATCGGCTCGCGCGTGACATCGACGCCCGCGAAGATCCGCGCCGATTCGGAGATGCCCGGCAGGCGGTCATGCAGGATCTTCGGGTCGAGGTGTTCCAGATGCAGGTGGATGTGGTCGCGCTCCTTGCCGACGCCGCGGCCCTCCCGGATCTCGATGGTCATGGCGCGGGAGACAACGTCGCGCGAGGCGAGATCCTTCGCCGACGGGGCGTAGCGCTCCATGAAGCGCTCGCCGTCGGAGTTGGTGAGGTAGCCGCCCTCGCCGCGCGAGCCCTCGGTGATGAGGCAGCCCGCGCCGTAGATGCCAGTCGGATGGAACTGCACGAACTCCATGTCCTGGAGCGGCAGGCCGGCGCGCAGCACCATGGCGTTGCCGTCGCCCGTGCAGGTGTGGGCGGACGTGCAGGAGAAGTAGGCGCGGCCGTAGCCGCCGGTGGCGAGGATGGTGCGCTTGGCGCGGAAGCGGTGGATGGTCCCGTCGTCCATGCACATCGCCATGACGCCGCGACACTCCCCCTCGTCCATGATGAGGTCGAGGGCGAAGTACTCGATGAAGAACTCCGCCGAGTGGCGCAGGGACTGGCCGTAGAGCGTGTGGAGGATGGCGTGGCCGGTGCGGTCGGCGGCGGCGCAGGTCCGCTGCGCGGTGCCCTTGCCGAAGTTGGTGGTCATGCCGCCGAACGGGCGCTGGTAGATCTTGCCGTCCTCGGTGCGGGAGAACGGGACGCCCCAGTGCTCGAGCTCGTAGACGGCGGCGGGAGCGTGCTTGCACAGGTACTCGATGGCGTCCTGGTCGCCGAGCCAGTCCGACCCCTTGACGGTGTCATACATGTGCCAGCGCCAGTCGTCCTCGCCCATGTTGCCGAGGGCGGCGGAGATGCCGCCCTGTGCGGCGACGGTGTGGGAGCGGGTGGGAAAGACCTTGGTGAGGCAGGCGGTCCTCAGGCCGGCCTCCGCGCAGCCGACGACGGCCCTGAGGCCCGATCCGCCGGCGCCCACGACGACGACGTCGTACTCGTGGTCGATCACCTCGTAGGCCGGGCGATGGCCGTTGCCGTTCCCGTTGGTCGCCATGAATGTCGCTCCGTTCGCAGCTTGCGCCGGCGGCATCGGCGCGTTCGACGCATTCCTAGCAGATTTTGCGCGCCGGTGGCCCGAGTTGTCGCCCGGGGGCCGCGCGCCTCCACCGCCCCAGCCATATGGCGCAAGTCGCGGTCGCGAGCGACGGGGCGGCATGTCGCCCCTGTCGCCCCTCCCGGCACCGCCTGAGCCGCGGTCAAACGGGCGCCGCAGCCGCCGCGAACATGACGCGCAGGATCGCGTAGATCGCAAGGCCCGCCACGGCGATGGCGAAGAACGTCGCGAGGACGAGAAGGGCGATACGCGGCCCCTCGGCGTGGATGTAGTCCTCGATCACCACCTGCAGGCCGAGCTTGAGGTGCAGGCACACCGAGACGAACGCGAGCGCGAGGGGCACGGCGACCCAGGGGCTGCCGACGAGATCAACCGCCTCAGCGTAGTCCTTGCCCGAGAGGGCGATCGCCACGACGACGAGGACGAGGACCAGCACGAAGTTCGACACCGCCGTCAGGCGCTGGCGGATGAAATGGTCCGTGCCGCTCTTTGCGGAGCCTAGGTGGCGCACCTTCTTCAGCGCCGTCCTCTGTCCGCCGCGGTAGCCCGAGACGTCCTCGCTTACGGTCGGCTTCCTCATCACAGTTGCTCCCAGACGTAGACGAAGGCCCAGAGGGCGGTGGTGATGATGATGGAGCCGGAGATCGTCGCCCAGGAGAGCGTGTAGCGCTCCTCCCCCATGCCGCGGCCCATGTCCCAGATGGCGTGACGGATGCCGCCGAGCATGTGGTGGACGAGCGACCAGGTGAAGGCGACAAGGACGATCCGCGCGGGCCACCAGCCGTAGAAGGACGCGGCCGACTCGTAGGCCGCAGGGCCCGAGGCGAGGGCGAGGAGGAACATGAGGACGAGGAGAAGCCCGCCGACGTTGAGGAGTCCCGTCGCCCTGTGCATGATCGACATGACCATGGTGACGATGGGGCGATAGATGGACAGGTGCGGCGACAGTGGCCGCGGCCGCCGCCCGCCCGTTCCGCTTTCAGCGCTCGCCATGAAGCCTTCCTCAAGAATTGGGGCGCGCCCTGGCCGACGCGCACGCGGCCCGGCGGCGCCGGAGAGCCCGACGCGGGAACGCCGCGCCCTGGCGCCGTCCCGTCGCGCGATCCGTAGCGCCGGAGCGGGCCGCCGTCAAAGTGGCGCGCGAGGCTCCTGCGGAGCTTGCCGCACGGTGTAGCCGCGGGCGCGCAGGAGCTCGACGATGCCGTCCTCGCCCGGAAGGTGGAGGGCGCCGACGGCCACGAACGCGCCTCCCTCTTCCAGCGCCGGGATCATGCGCTCCACCATGCGCCTGTTCCGCGAGGCGATCAGCCGCTCCCAGAAGGCGTCGGCGATCCGCTCCGCCTCCGCCTCGGCCACCGCCTCGTCGAGGAGGGCGACCGAGAGGGTCCACAACGCGCCGACGTGGCCCGTGCGGTAGAGGGCGTGGCCGAGGAAGAACGTCTCCTCGAAACTCTCCGTGCCGGCGAAGGAGAGGCGCAGGACGTCGTCCATCACGCCCGTGCCGTCGTCCTCAAGGGCGGCGAGCTGCTCGTCCACGGTCTCGAGCGCCCTCACGGGGACGCCCTTGCGCGTGGCGAGGCTCTCGATGTTCATATCGAGTCCCGGCTCGTCGAGGTCCTCCATGGCGCAGGGCGGAGCGGCGAGAAGGGCGAACACCACGAAGGGGCGCATGGTGTCCGCGATCTCGAAGGGCACCCCGTAGCCGGCGAGCACCTGCCGCGCGGTCTCGATCTCGTCGGCCGTCATCGCGTCGGAGAGGCGTGTCCCGTCGTCGCGGAAGAGGCGCGAGGGGTCTGCCATCCACTCGGCGAGGCGGGCCTCCATCGCGGGCGAATCCACCTCCACGAGGACGCCGCGCGCCTCGCCGACGAGGGCCGCCACCTCCGGCGACGGCTCAGAGATGCCCTCTGCGGGGAAGTGGTAGGTGCCGAGGAGGTGGGACGGGCGGTCGGTCTCGATCCGCCAGAGGCGGCCGGTGGCGTTCGCCATCGTCGCCTCCGCCTCCGCGATGGCGGCGGCGGCGAGCGGCGTCGCGACGAGCTCGGCGTCGCTCCCGGCCGGCGGCACGCATCCGGCCGCGACGGGCGCCGCCGCGAAGACGAGCGCTGCGAGCGCGCCGGCGAAGGGCCGAAATGTCGAGGCGATCCGCATCCGCCCTTCTACCCCGCCGACCCGGGCAAGGAAATGCCGGGCGGCAGCGGGGCGGGTGCGCGGAGCGGCCGCGCCCGCCCCGCTGCCGACCGGATCAGAAGCGGAAGCCGTGCTCTGCCGCGAGCTCGGCGAGATGGATCTGCGGGCGGGCGCCGAAGTGGGAGATCACCTCCGACGCCGCGAGCGCGCCGAGCCGGGCGCTGTCCGCCGGCGAGAGGCCCCGCGCGTAGCCGAGGAGATAGCCGCCGGCGAACAGGTCGCCCGCGCCCGTGAGGTCGACGACGCTCGTCGCCATGGCCGGCGCCTCGGTGGTCTCCCCGTTCCGGATCACCCGCGCACCGTCGCCGCTCATGGTGACGACGACGTGGGGCACGAGATCGGCGAGGCCCCGGCAGGCGGCCTCGAAATCGTCCGTCTCGAACATCGCCATCGCCTCGTTCCTGTTGGCGAAGACGAGGCCGATCTGGCCCGACTTCAGGAGCTCGTGGAAATCCTCCCTGTGGCGCTCCACGCAGAACGTGTCGGACAGGGTGAGCGCGGCGATGCGTCCCGAGGCGACTGCGCGGGACGCCGCGGCGCGGAAGGCGTCCTTCGCGGCCGGCGGGTCGAACAGGTAGCCCTCGAGGAAGGTGATGGCCGCGCCGTCCACGAGCTCGGCGTCGACGTCGGCCACGGTGAGCTCGCGGCTCGCACCGAGGAAGGTGTTCATGGTCCTCTCGCCGTCGGGCGTCACGAGGATCACGGAGGAGGCCGTGGGCGCGCCGCCCGAGAGGGGCGGTGTCCTGAACTCGATCCCGACGCGGCGCATGTCGTGGGCGTAGGCCTCGCCGAACTCGTCGTCCGCGACCTTGCCGATGAAGGCCGCGCGCCCTCCGAGGGAGGCGACCCCCGCCACCGTGTTGCCCGCCGAGCCGCCCGAGACGCGCACCGCCTCGGTCAGCATGTCGTCCACGGCGGCGACCTCCTCGGCGGTGACGAGGCGCATGGAGCCCTTCACGAGGCCCGCCTTCCCGAGCGCCTCGTCGTGAACGTGGCCGAGGATGTCGAAGATCGCGTTGCCGATCCCGAGGACGTCGTACTTCGCGTCGGTCATCTATTCCTCCGTTGTCGGGGGGGGAGGCAGCATGACCGCGGTGCCGGGTCAACCGGCCCGCCCCGTGCGCGGGGACGCCGTGGGCGGCAGTCCGCCGGACCCGGACGTGCGGACGACCCTCGTCCGGGTGGTGCGATCTCCCGCAGGACGAGGGTCGTCCCGCCGTCGGGATCGAGAGCGGTCCCGAAGGCAGTTCCTTCGGAAACCCTGAAGCTCGGACGTGTTAGGCAGCAAGTCTCAAGACGAAACCCGACCGCTCGGTGCGCGCTATCGCCGCTCACGCGTTGGCGCGGGCGCCGGCCGCCACAGGTGCCCGGGAAACGGTTACAGCTGCCGGCCGAACTATTGCGGCAGGCTTCGGATGCACTGCGCCCGTCGAAACTAGGAGGCACGATGATCGACATCACCGATGCGGTCCTGCTCGCGAGGATCCAGTTCGCCTTCACCGTTTCGTTCCACTTCATCTTCCCGGCCTTCACCATCGGCCTTGCGAGCTTCCTCGCCGTCATCAACGGCATGTGGCTCGCCACGCGGGACGAGGCCTATCTCCAGCTGTGGAAGTTCTGGGTGAAGATCTTCGCCGTGGCGTTCGCCATGGGCGTCGTCTCCGGCATCACGATGACCTACCAGTTCGGCACCAACTGGTCGGTCTTCTCAGATCGCGCAGGACCCGTGATCGGCCCGCTCATGGCCTACGAGGTTCTCACCGCCTTCTTTCTCGAGGCGGGCTTCCTCGGCATCATGCTGTTCGGCCGCGGGCGGGTGGGCGACACGCTCCACATGATCGCCTGCGTCGCGGTCGCCGTCGGCACGGCCTTCTCGGCCTTCTGGATCCTCTCGGTGAACTCGTGGATGCACACGCCCGACGGCTTCGCGCTCGCGGAGAACGGGCAGTTCATCCCCACCAACTGGTGGGACATCGTGTTCAACCCCTCCTTTCCGTATCGCCTCGCCCACACGCTGACGGCGACCTACCTCACGACCGCCTTCATCGTGATCGCCGTCGGCGCCTGGCACCTCCTCAAGGGCCACGGGGACAACAAGGGCGTGAAGACCATGTTCTCCATGGGGCTGTGGCTCGTGCTCGTGGCAGCGCCCCTTCAGGTGGTGCTCGGCGACGCCCACGGCCTCAACACGCTCCACAACCAGCCGCCGAAGGTGATGGCCATGGAAGGCCACTACAGGAGCTATCCCGACGGCGCACCGCTCTACCTCTTCGGCATCCCCAACGACGAGGAGCAGCAGCTCGACTACGCCATCGGCATCCCGAAGCTGTCCTCGCTCATCCTCAAGCACGACCTCGACGCGCCGATGCCGGGCCTCGACACGGTGCCGGAAGAGAACAGGCCGCCCGTCGGCATCGTGTTCTTCACCTTCCGCATCATGGTGGCGATCGGCTTCCTCATGGTGGGGCTCGCCCTGTGGGTCGCATGGGCGCGCTGGCGCGGCAGGCTCTACACGAGCCGCACGCTGCACAGGGCGGCCGTGGTGATGGGGCCGTCCGGCCTCGTCGCCGTCATCGCCGGCTGGATGACGACGGAGGTGGGCCGCCAGCCGTGGACCGTGTGGGGCTTCCTGCGCACGTCGCAGAGCGCGTCACCCGTCAGCGCGGAGGCTGTGGGAACGTCCCTCGTCGCCTTCATCGTCATCTACTTCATCATCTTCGGCGCAGGCGTCTTCTACATCTTCCGCCTGATGGCACGGGCCCCGAAGGTGGCCGAGCCCGACCTCGACACAGGGGAAGGGCCGATCCGCACCGCCGGCATCACCCCCGCCCCGCAGGTCGACAAGGAGCGGTCGGACACCCACAAAGAGCCGGCGGAGTGAGGCCATGGAATTCGAAGTCAGCGTGACGCTCACGATCGCCTGGGCGATCCTCCTCGCCGCCTCGGTCTTCATCTACGTGGTGCTGGACGGGTTCGACCTCGGGGTCGGCATCCTCTACCCGTTCTACCCCGAGAAGCGGGACCGCGACCTCCTCATGAACTCGGTCGCCCCCGTGTGGGACGGGAACGAGACGTGGCTCATCCTCGGCGGAGGGGGCCTCTTCGCCGCCTTCCCGGTGGCCTACGCCATCCTGATGCCCGCGCTCTACCCGCCTGTGATCGCGATGCTCCTCGCGCTCATCTTCCGCGGCGTCGCGTTCGAGTTCCGCTGGCGCACCACGCGCTGGCGGCGGGGGTGGGACTGGGCGTTCATCGGCGGGTCGACGCTCGCCGCATTCAGCCAGGGCGTGATCCTCGGCGCCATCCTCCAGGGCATCGAGGTGGACGGGCGGCAGTACGGCGGCGGCTGGTGGGACTGGCTCTCGCCGTTCTCCTTCATCACGGGGCTCGCGGTGGTGGTGGGCTACGGCCTCCTCGGCGCCACGTGGCTGAACCTCAAGACGACGGGCAAGCCTCAGGATCGCGCGCGGCATCTCGCCTGGGGGTTCGGGCTCGCGACAGTCGCCTTCATCGTCGTCGTCAGCGTCTTCACCCTCACCCTCGAGGCGCGCTACCACGACCGCTGGCTCTCCTTCCCGAACATCTTCTACGCGGCCCCGATTCCCCTCGCTGTGGCGGCCATCGTGTTCTCGCTCTTCCGCTCGCTGTGGGCGCATGGGAGGGACTGGGTGCCGTTCGTCCTCGCCCTCATCCTGTTCCTCATCACGTTCGTCGGCCTCGGCATCTCGGTGTGGCCCTACGTCATCCCGACGGAGGTGACGATCTACGACGCGGCGACGCCATGGCTGTCGCAGATCTTCATGTTCGTCGGCGCCGTCGTCATGATCCCGA
>Ga0076929_100319_pt1 | contig 58357 bp, 48 predicted proteins | sample HotLakConUCCSL28_FD_87104 | JGI IMG/M metagenome (GOLD analysis project Ga0076929, IMG submission 87104) | Hypersaline microbial mat communities from Hot Lake, Washington, USA - Hot Lake Consortium UCC-SL28 (version 3) (version 3) | ecosystem: Environmental > Aquatic > Thermal springs > Hot...
CTAGCTTTCGTCTGTAACAGGAATGTCAAAGCCGCAGCCCATCGTCTCCGTATCGAGAGGGACGAGGCATGAAGCGACCGCACGACGATTTTCCCGACACATCCCGCATCGCCACGGCGAAGGCGATCCTGTGCGATCTCGACGGATGCCTGATCTGTGGGGACCGCGTGCTGCCGGGAATCCCCGCCTTCATCGCGCAGCACCGTGACCGGCTCTGGATCGTGTCGAACAATTCCACTGACACGCCCGAGAGCCTGTCGCTGCGGCTGGAGCGTCTCGGCATCGCGGTATCGGCGCAGCGGATCATCCTCGCCGGCGCCGAGACGCTGCGGCGTCTCGCGCATGTGGAGCCGGCGCCGGCGATCGCCCTGCATGCCACGCCGGTCATGGCGGCATTCGCGGAAGGGATCGGCCTGCGGCTGACGAACGCGAATCCAGACACGGTCGTGCTCTGTCGTGATACCGGAATGACCTATGCAAGCCTCGCCCGGGCGCTGCGCCAGCTACAGGCTGGCGCGCGGCTCGTCGTCGCCAATCCCGACACCTGTCACCCATCTGCGGAAGGCGACGCCGTTCCCGAGACCGGCGCCCTGCTCGCCGCCATTCATGCCGTGCTGCCCGATCACCCGTTCGAGAGCCTCGGCAAACCGGCACCCACCCTGTTCGACATCGCCCTTGCCCGGGCCGGATTGCGCGCGTCGGAAGCCGTCATGATCGGCGACAACGACGCGACTGACGGGCATGGCGCCCGCGCGCTCGGCATCCCCTTCATCCTCGTTGATCCCGCAAGAGGCGCCTTGGCGATCATGGAGCGGGCGGCGACCGCCACGGAGAGAACCTCATGCTGATCTTTCTCCTGCGTGCCCTCGCCAAGATGGCCGTGACGCTCTTCGTGATCGTCACCATCGTCTTCTTCGCCACCCGCCTGTCCGGCGATGCGATCGATTTCATCGGCGGTGACGCGCTCGATGCCCAGAGCCGGGCCGAGCTGATCGTCTATTATGGCCTGCGCGAGGACATGGTCACCCAGTACTGGCGCTTCCTGCGCGGCATGATCGAGGGCGAATTCGGCCTCTCCCTGATCGAGCGCCGCCCGGTCACCACGATCTTCCTGGAGCGGGTCGGACCGACCCTGCAACTGGTCGGTACGGCCATCCTCGTTACCCTAGTGATCGCCATCCCCGCCGGCATCTATGCCGCGATCCGGCGCCGGTCGAACGGAGCGAAGGCGGTGATGACCGGCGCCTTCATCGGTTACGCCACGCCCAATTTCGTGATGGCGACGCTGCTGCTGCTGGTCTTCTCCTACTGGCTGCGCCTTCTCCCGAGCGCGGGCAACGGCAGCGGGGCGCATTTCATCATGCCGGTCACGGCCCTCTCGCTGACCTATATCGCGGCGCTGATCCGTTACACCCGCAACGCCACCCTTGACGTGCTCGGCCTGGACTACCTGCGCACGGCGCGGGCCAAGGGGCTGCCCGAGCGCACGGTGATCACGCGTCACGCCATGCGCAACACCCTGATCACGGTGCTCTCCGTCTTCGGCCTGATGGTGACGGCCCTGGTCTCTGCGGGTGCCGTGGTGATCGAAACCGTCTTCTCCTGGCGGGGAATCGGCGATCTCCTCGTCACGGCGGCGATCCGGCGCGATTACCCGGTCCTGCAATTCGGTGTCCTCGCCGTGGCGAGCGCCGTCATCGTCATCAACATCCTCACCGATATCGCCTACGCGCTGGTGGATCCGCGCGTGCGGCTGGGAGCGCGGACATCATGACGACACCGATTGCACTCTCTTCCCGGGCCGGGTCCGGCGGCCCGCTCGCCCTGTGGCACGATGCCGGCCTGCTCGAACGCGGCGCCTTCATCCTGGGGCTCACCCTGCTCGCAGCGGCCTTGTTCGCCCCGTATATCGCGCCGGTCGATCCGAATGCGCAGAGCCTGCTGGCGCGCCTGCGCCCGCCCCTGGGTTTCGACCGTGCCGTTTCCGGCTACTGGCTGGGCACGGATGAGCTGGGTCGCGACATCCTCTCGCGTTCACTGCATGCCCTGCGCCTGACCATCGGCCTCGCCCTTGCCGGCGCGACGCTCGGCATGCTGCTCGGCCTCACGCTCGGCCTGATCGCCGGTCTCGTCGGCGGCATCGTGGATGACCTGATCGCGGGATTGATCGACATCCAGATCGCGGTGCCCTTCACCCTGATCGCGCTGCTCGCGGTCGCGCTGTTCGGGGGTGATCTGATCGTGCTGGTGCTGGTGCTCGGCATTGCCGGCTGGGAGACCTTCGGGCGCGTGGTGCGCGGCGAGGTGATCAAGCTGCGCGACCAGCCCTTCATGGAAGCGGCCCGCGCGGCCGGCGCCTCTCCCTGGCGGCTGGCGGTCAAGCATCTCCTGCCCAACCTGGTTTCCCCGCTCGTGGTGATGTTCGCGCTGAGCTTCGCCACCATCGTTCTTCTGGAGAGCACCCTGTCGTTTCTCGGTCTCGGCGTGCGACCGCCGACAGCGACACTCGGCTCCATGGTCGGCCATGGCCGCGCCTACATGCCGAATGCGCCCTGGCTGGTGATCACACCGGCTCTCCTGATCCTCCTCGTCACCCTGGTCGTGCAGATCCTCGGCGATTTCCTGCGGGATCGCGCCGATGTCCGCCTGCGCGACCGGTAGTGCGAAACGGCGGCACGGTGCCGCCCCACAGACCTGCAACACGGCTATTCGGAGCAAGACCATGAAACGCTTTTTTACAGGGACGGCCCTCGCGCTCAGCCTCGCCGCTCTCTCAGGCCTCTCGCCGGCACTCGCCCAGGAGCTGCGCGTCGGCGCGCAGAACGTCTCGAATTATCTCGATCCCGGCCAGGATCACTCGAATGTCGGCTCGCAATTCTACTACAACGCCTTCGACACGCTGATCGCGCGTGATCATGCCGGCGACGGCGGCTTCGTGCCCGGGCTTGCGACCGAATGGGAGCAGATCTCGCCGCAGGTGATCGAATTCACCATCCGTGAGGACGTCGTCTTTCATGACGGCACGCCGATGACGGCGCATGACGTCGTCTTCTCCCTCAACCGCATGTTTTCCCCGACTTACCCGCCCTACATGGTGCGCAAGCGCGACCGTCTGGGCAATTTCACCCGTGCCGAGCTGCGCCCGGACGGCAAGGTGCGTGTCTATACCGCCCAGCCCGAGCCACTCTTCGAGACCCTGCTCTCGATGCAGCAGACCATGATCGTGCCCCAGGCCTATCTGATGGGCCTCGCCGGACATCCGCAAGCCGACGAGATCGCGGCCTACGAGGCTTTCGGCCTCGCCCCTGTCGGCACGGGCCCCTACCGCATCGCCGAGTTCATTCCCGGCGAGCGCATCGTCTATGAGCGCCACGCGGAATTCTGGGGCGAGCCGGCCCCCTATGAGCGCGTCATCGTCACCCGCATCCCCGAGACCGTGAGCCGCGTCACGGCCCTGCGCTCGGGCGAGGTCGACATCATCACCAATATCGCCCCCGACCAGATCGAACTGATCGAGAGTGATCCGGCCTTCAAGACCGAAGGATCGGTGACGCCCTTGTTCCATGTCATGATCATGAACGCGAACCATCCCGAAATCGCCGATCCGCGCATCCGCCAGGCACTCAGCCTCGCCATTGATCGCGATCTTCTCAACGAAGCGCTCTGGCTCGGCATGGCCGAGGTGCCGTCATCCCACACGATGGAGGAATTCGGCGATCTCTACATGCCCGAGCTCGAAACCTTCCGCCACGATCCCGAGGAAGCGCGTCGCCTTCTCGAAGAAGCCGGCTATGACGGTGCCGAGATCACCTACGACATCCATTCGCCCTCTTATTACACCAATGATCTGCTTGCCGCCCAGGCGATCATGGAAATGTGGGACGCTGTGGGCATCAACGGCGTGATCAACCCGCGCGAGAGCTGGACCGGCTGCTCGTCCGAGATGATGACCCGCACCTGGTCGAACCCGATGTATTTCGCCGATCCCTTCGGCTCCTTCGGCGTCATGTGGGCGCCGGGCGGACCCTCGGAGAGCTGCGAGCGGTTCAATACGGATGCGGCCTATGCCGAGACCTGGGAGCGATTCCGCTTCTCGGAAGATACCGCCACCCGCCGCGAGGCCTATGCGGAACTGATGGACCGCATCGCCGCCGATCCGCCCGTGCTGCCGCTCTACCGCCCGTTCGAGGCCTGGGGCATGCGCGCCGAGATCGACTGGGCTCCCGCTGCCACGCATATCCCTTACGTGCTCGATTTCCGCGCCGGGCGCATCAGCGAGAACGAGTCCTGACACGACGATCGCGCCGCCCCGCCCCGGGGCGGCGCGATCCCATCTCCCGTCATTCCAGACCGAAGAGACAGATCATGACCCTTCGCCTCGCCGTCATCACCGATATCCATCACGGCCCGCCGACACAGACCAAGCGCGGCGATGCCGCCCTCGCGCTGACGGCGGATTTCGTGCGTTTCGCCAACGAACAGGGCGTCGATGCCGTGCTCGAGCTGGGCGACCGGATTTCCGACGTCGATCCGGCCACCGATCATGCCAGTATGGCAGAGGTCGCGCGGCTGCTCGACGGCCTCGCCATGCCGCGCCACCATCTCGACGGCAATCACGACCTGATCCATCTCGACCGCGCCGACAACGCCCGGATCCTGGGGCGTGAGGCCGGGCATCGCATCGTTCCGCTCGGCGCCTGGGATCTCGTGCTCTGGCAGGCGGATCCGGCGACGCGCAATGACGGGATGCGCAGTCTGGCGCTCAAGGACGATGATTTCACCTGGCTCGCCGATGTCGCGAAACAGGCGACCCGTCCGCTCCTGATCGCGAGCCATACGCCGGTCTCGCCACATCCGATGACCGGCAACTTCTATTTCGAGAACATACCGCAATGCGGGGCCTTCCCGCAGGCAGCCGCGATGCGCCGCGCTCTGGGCGAGGCGCGCGCGCCCGTTGCCGCGATCTCCGGCCATGTCCACTGGAATACGCTCGCTGCGGATAACGGCATCACCTATCTCACCCAGCAATCCCTCACCGAGAGCTTCACCACATCCGGCGAACCGGCAGGCGCCTGGGGAGTGATCACGCTGGGCGACGATATCCGCTGGCAGGTCTTCGGCCGCGATCCGTTCGAGGCGCGCTTTGCCCCTGCCGCAACGCGCTGGAAGCCCGTGATGCAATGGCCGCGTGAAACCCATGCCGCCGCAAGCGAGAGGGTCGCATCATGACGTCATCCCTCCTGAGCATCGACAATCTCCATATCGCGTTCGGCGCGACGCAGGCCGTGCGCGGTATCAGTTTCGAGATCGGGCATCATGAAACCTTTGCGCTGGTGGGGGAATCGGGCTCGGGAAAATCGGCCACGGCGCTCGCCATCCTGCGTCTGATCGAGCGCGAGGGCGGGCGCATCACGCATGGGCGCATCGTCTTCCGCAAGGAGGCGCCGGTCTGTCTCACGGAGCTTTCCGACGAGCAGATGCAGACGGTACGTGGACGCGATATCGCCATGGTCTTCCAGGAGCCGCTGACGGCGCTCAATCCGGTCCTGACCATCGGGCGGCAACTGACCGAGACCATTCTGCGGCATGAGCCCGTCAGCCAGGCGCAGGCGCAACACAAGGCCATTGAACAGCTCGAACGGGTGCGGATTCCCCAGGCAGCGGCGCGGCTGTCGCAATATCCGCACGAGCTCTCCGGCGGCCAGCGCCAGCGTGTGATGATCGCCATGGCGCTCGCCTGCAATCCGCGTCTCCTGATCGCCGACGAGCCGAGCACCGCCCTCGACGTGACGACGCAGGCCAAGATCCTCGCCCTGATCCGCGATTTGCAGGCCGAACGGGGCATGAGCGTGCTCTTCATCACCCACGACATGGGTGTCGTCGCCGAAATGGCCCACCGCGTCGGCGTCCTGCGCCACGGGCGTCTCGTCGAGACGGGCCCCGCGCGCCGTATTCTCACCGCCCCGCAGGAACCCTATGCGCGCATGCTCGTCGATGCCGCGCCCCGGCTTGGCGCCGGTGGCCCCGCCCTGCTGCCGGAAACCGGGCGATCTCCGGCACTCGCGCTTGACGATCTCGTCGTCGATTATGCCGGGCGCCGGCCGCATCCGCTGGCGGCGCGAACACGAACCAGCGCCGTGGACGGTGTCTCGCTCCACGTCGCGCAGGGGGAGAGCGTCGGGCTGGTCGGCGAATCGGGCTGCGGCAAATCCTCGATCGCGCGGGCGATCCTGCGCCTGACGCCCGTGGCATCGGGCAGGATCGCGATTGACGGCCAGGACATCACCCGCCTCTCCGAGCGCCGGCTTTTTCCGGTCAGGCGCAAGGTGCAGATGGTCTTCCAGGATCCGTTCGCCTCGCTCAATCCGCGCCTGCCGACCTGGGATCTGATTACCGAACCGGCCTGCATCCACGCCACTGTCGCACGAGACGACCGGCGCGACATGGCGGCGGCGCTGCTCGAGCAGGTCGGCCTCGGAGCCGAACATCTCGACCGCTATCCGCACCAGTATTCCGGCGGCCAGCGCCAGCGGCTGTGCATCGCACGCGCATTATCGGTCCAGCCGAAACTGATCATCGCCGACGAACCGGTCGCTGCGCTCGACGTCTCCATTGCCCGGCAGATCACCGAGCTGATGCAGGCGCTGCAGCAGCGGCTTGGACTTTCGTTCCTCTTCATCAGCCATGATCTCGCCGTGGTCGAGCGCCTGTGCCACCGCATCGCCGTGATGCGCGCCGGGCGGATCGTCGAGACCGGGCCCACGGATGCGATCATCGGCGCCCCGCACGAGGAGTATACGAAGACCCTGATCGCAGCCGTGCCCGGGCGAATCGCACCAGAGGCTGGGATCACACCGGAGATGCGGAGCCTAGCGGGTTGAGCAACGGCGCGACCTTTACCGGCTGATGCCGGTCAGGGTGCGATGATCCGCGCGCGGCCCGCATCATCGAGCATCCCGGTCATCGCCTGCGGCGCCGCGCGCGGGGCGAGGGCGAGCGTATGCGTCACCGCACCATGCCCATCGAGGTGATGGATCTGCATGGCAGGTGCTTCGGGCGTATGGGCGTGGGGGGCATTGGGCACGAGCGCCAGAGCCAGTGTATAGCCCAGAGGCGGGGCCGTGCTCACTGCGATGCCATCGACGACACTCTGGACCGACCGATGCGTGTGGCCCGCCACCAGACGCACCCGCGCGGCATGCCTTGCAAGCAACCGCATCAGGGCATCCGCACCGGGGAAGGGCGCGTCGTCGTAACGCGGCATCCCGGTCCTGAAGGGCGGATGGTGCAGGCCGATCAGGACCGGGCCGGCGCTGTCGCGCAGAACGGCTTCGAGCCATTCGCATTGCGCGGCCTCGATGGCGGCGCCGCCGTCCGGTCCGTTGCTGTCGAGGCCGATGACGAGCCCGTCGGGACAGGCATGTGCAAGATCCGCCTTGCCCGGCGCGCAGGCGCGACAATCCGCAAAGGTCGTGCGAAACGCCTTCCCGTCATCATGATTGCCCGGCAGCGGCAGAAGCGGCACGTCGAGCCTGTCGAGCATCGGGCGCACAAGACCGTAATTGCGGGTGCTGCGATCGAGCATGTCGCCGGTGAAGAGTACGGCATCCGGGCGGGGGCGCATGCGGTTGATCACCGCGATAGCCGTTGCCAGCGTGTCGCCGGGATCGTGCCGGGGATAGCAGCCGTCCGCGCGCAGATGCAGATCACTCAGTTGCACGATGATCATGAACCGCCTCTTTCGTCGTTTCCGATTCGGAAAAACCCCATCCGCGACAGGACATGGGCGCATTGTCGTGAAAGCTTCATGAAACAGCGTTTTGCTCGCCGGGAATTTCGTCAAGGGAAAGTCGGGATGGACAAGCCAGTGATGCCGGGGGCCGATGATGCGATGCCGGTGAGATCCCCGGAGGCTGCGGCGCTGCTGGCCGAGCTCGAACAGTTGCGCGCAACGATCCTGCATGATGCCGCGCCACTCCTGGCCCGCTTCGAAGCCCGTGCGGGCGGTGCGCATCCCGCCTTGACCAATCTCGCGCATTATCTGGTCCTGCGCCACCACGATATCCGCCCGCTGCAACGGCGGTTGATGCGGCTGGGATTGTCGTCGCTCGGCCGTGCCGAGAGCCGGGTCATGCCGACGCTCGATGCCGTGATCGCTGCCCTGCACGCCCTGGCCGGCAAGACCTGTCTGACGGCAGCTCCGGACGAGCAGAACTTCTTTGCCGGGGAAATGCGCCTCAATCAGGCGACCGATACCCTGTTCGGCGCGCCGCGGCCGCATCGTCGCAACCGGATCATGGTGACCTTGCCGAGCCAGGCCGCGCAGGATGCCGATCTCGTCATGGCGCTGGCGCGCGCCGGAATGGATGTTGCGCGCATCAACTGCGCTCATGATGATGCGCAAGGCTGGCGCGCCATGGTCGGGAACGTGCGCAAGGCGGGTCTCGCGGTGGGGCGGGACCTGCAGGTTCTGATGGATATTGCCGGGCCCAAACTGCGTACGGAGGCGGTTATTTGCGATCCGGCCGATGCCCGCCTGTTCCCGGGCGCGCGTTTCCGGCTGGTGGCGCATGGCGCGCCCCATACCGGCGATGGCATCGCCGTCGCCGCCGGCGTCAGCGCGCCGGAAATCGTCACGCGGCTGCGCGTGGGCGACCGGGTCTCCTACGATGATGGCAAGATCGGCGGGATCGTGGAGCATGCCGAAGACGGCGAAGCGGTCATCCGGGTCGTCCGGGCCAGGCCGAAAGGCAGCCGGATCAAGCCGGAAAAGGGCCTCAACTGCCCCGATACCAGCCTCGGGCTGGCGCCGCTCACGGCCAAGGACGAGGCGGATATCGCCACCGTCATCGCCTGTGCCGACATGGTCGGCTATTCCTTCGTCAGCCGCCCGGAAGACATCGATCTGCTCGATGCCGCGCTCGCCCGCTATCCCCGCGCGGATGCGCCGCTGGGTCTCGTGGCCAAGATCGAGCGGCCCGATGCGGTGAAGAATCTGCCGGATCTGATCGCCCGCGCCATGCCGCGCGGGCCTTTCGGCGTGATGATCGCGCGCGGCGATCTCGCGGCGGAGCTCGGTTTCGAGCGCATGGCGGAAATGCAGGAAGAGATCCTGTGGATCTGCGAAGCCGCCGGCGTTCCCGTGATCTGGGCGACACAGGTCCTCGAAGGGCTCGTCAAGAACGGGGTGCCCTCGCGCGGCGAGATGACCGATGCGGCGATGGCCGCGCGCGCCGAATGCGTCATGCTCAACAAGGGGCCGGCAATCGGCGAGGCGGTCGCTCTGCTCGACCGCCTGCTCGGTCGCATGGAAGATCACGCCTTCAAGAAGACACCGACCCTGCGGGCCCTGACCGCGTGGTGATCATGCGGCAACGGCCCGCCGACGGATTCTCAGCAGGCGAGGCCGCGCTGCTCGAGCCGCGAGACCGTCTCGGGCAGGCGCGCGTGATCACCTTGCACTTCCAGGATGAGGCGCGGATTCTGCGGGCAGGCTCTGAGCGCGGAGAAGACCGGACGCCACGGAATCACGCCGTCGCCGGGATGCCAGTGCCGGTCGGCATAGCCGTCGGCATCCTGCAAATGCACATGGCCGAGACGCGCGGCGGAGGCAGCGATGAAATCGACGACGGGCGGTGCGCCGTAACGCCCGTGGGCGAGTTCGGCATGGCCGGTATCGAGGGAGACCATCAGATTGGGATGGTCGATCATGGCGACGAGTTCCGTGCGGTCACGCGGATCGGTATCGTCGATATTCTCCAGCATGACCGTGCAATCGATCTCCGCGGCACGGGCCAGAACCGGTGCGAGGCATTCGGCTGCACCCTCGAACAGGACGCCGCGCAGGAAGGCGTAATTGGCGTAGTTCAGCGTGTGCCAGAAGGTGAAGGGGCTGTGGATCACCATATGCGTCGCACCCAGCGCGCCGGCCACGTCGAGCCCGGCCATCAGGCGCTCTTGCACGACGGCCCGGATGGCCGGGTCGGGCGCGGCGATGTCGAGGCTGAAGAAGGGCCCGTGGATCCCCCGAAGCCCGCGATGACCTTCCAGCCGCTCGCGCCATTGCGCGATGAGGCCGGAATGATCGGCGCCGATCACGGAGGGATGAACGAAATCCTGGATCTCGATGGTGCGGTCGCTCTCGCAAATCCAGTCGCGCAGAATGTCGAAGCTGTCCAGCGTCAGGGCGGCGCCAAGGCGGGGCAGGGTCATGGAGGGATCCTTTCTATTTGATGCCGGCGCGCATGAAGCTCTGCACGAACTGGCGCTGGAAGAGCAGGAAACCGATCAGCAGGGGCCCGGAGGTGATCAGCGTCGCAGCCGTGATCACGGACCATTCGATGCCGCTATCGGTGGTCGAGAAGATCGACAGGCCCACGGTCAGGGGGCGCGTCTCCACCGAGGAGGTGATGATCAGCGGCCAGATGAAGTTGTTCCAGTGATGGCTCACGGAGACAAGGGCAAAGGCGAGAATCGTGGGTTTGGCCAGCGGCACATAGACCCGCCAGATCAGGCCGATCAGCGAGCACCCCTCGACGCGGGCCGCCTCGTCGAGCTCCTTCGGGATCGTCTTGAAGGTCTGGCGCAGGAGGAAGATGGCGAAGCCGCTGGCGAAATAGGGCAGGCCGATCGCCAGGATGGTATCGACCAGCCCGAGCTGCGCCATGGTGGCGTAATTGCGCACCAGCAGGATATCAGGCATCACCATCAGCTGCACCAGAACCAGGGCGAAGAGGATATTCTTGCCAGGAAATTCCAGCCTTGCGAAGGCGAAGGCCGCATGGATGCACAGGATCAGCTGGGCAGCGAGGATCATGCTCACCAGCATGATGGTATTCAGGAAATAGCGCGCGAACGGCGCCGCGTTCCAGGCGTGGGTGAAGTTCTCGAAGGTCAGGGGCGCGAGCAGCACGAAACGCGTCTCGTAGGCGCTGGGATGGATCGCCGTCCAGATTGCATAGGCGAGCGGCAGGATCCAGACGAGCGCGAGCGCCCAGGCGCCGACGACGAACAGGGCGCGGTCGAAGCGGGTCTGTGTGACGACGAGCGTGCTCATTTGTAGTGCACCCGCCGGTCCATGAGGAAGAACTGGCCGATCCCGACGATTGCGAGGATCACCACCATCACCACGGTCAGGGTGGCGGCATAGGCCGAATCCCAGAAGCGGAAACCCTGCTCGTAGATATAGTAGAGCAACAGCATCGAGGCATTGTTGGGCCCGCCCTGGGTCATGACGAAGACATGGTCGATCATGCGAAACGCGTTGATCGTGGCATTGACCGAGAGGAAGAGCGTGGTCGGCATCAGCAGCGGCCAGATCACGCGCCGGAAGAAGACCCAGCGCGGCGTGCCCTCGATCGCCGCCGCTTCACGCAGGGAATCGGGGATGGTCTGCAATGCGGCGAGATAGAAGATCATGAAGAAGCCGGCCTGGTTCCAGATCGTGACCATCATCACGGCATAGAGTGCGCTGTCGGGCGATCCCACCCAGTTGCGCGGGTTCAGGCCGATCAGCCCCCTCAGCTGTTCGAACAGGCCGAATCCGGGCAGGAAGAAGAACAGCCAGATATTCGCCACCGCGATCAGCGGCAGCACCGTCGGCGTGAAATAGGCCATGCGCAGGAAGGCCCGCCCGGCAATGTGCCGGTGCACGAACAGGGCCATGGCGAGGGCGAGGCCGATCGAGACGGGGATCGTGATCGCGGCATAGATGGCATTGTTGACCATGGCCCGCATGAAGGTCGCATCGGCCAGAAGCCGCTCGTAATTGGCCAGCCCCACGAAGACGGATGGCCTGCGGCCCCGCGCCGTCGAGAAAAAGCTGTCGATCACCGTCTGGACCGCCGGCAGATGCGTGAAGGCGAAGAGCAGCACGAGCGCGGGCGCAAGCAGCAATCCGGCATGGATCCATTCGCGACGCATGGGCTCTCCGGGACGCATGGTTTCTCTGAGGGGCGCAGAAAGATTTCGGGCGGCCCTGGCGGCCGCCCGATGGTCTAAGTCAGGCTGATATCAGCGATAGGCGGCGAGAATCGCATCCGCCTGGCTCTGCGCATCGGCCATCGCATCTGCAGGTGTCATGTCGCCCACGATCGCGGCAGCGATGGCATCGTTGATGATCTGCGTGATGCGCGGCCCCTCGAAGGTCGAGAGCTCGGGAACGGCGAATTCGAGCTGGTCACGCGCGACGAGGGCGCCGGGGACCTCCTCGGCATAGGCGCGCATCGCATCCGTTTCCCAGGTATCGGGGCGCGGCGCGACATAGCCGGTATCGATCGACCAGCTGGCCGCCTGCTCCGGCGCCGTGGCCCATTTCACGAAATCGACCGCCGCCTGGAGCTGTTCGTCGCTGGAACCTTCGAAGAGGTAGAAATTGCCGCCGCCGGTGGGCGCGCCGCGACGGACATTGGCCGGCAGCATCGCGACACCGAAATCGAAGGGGGCATTGCTGCGGATATTGGTGAGGTTGCCCGTCGTCGTCCAGGCGATGGCGCTCTCGCCATCCATGAAGGCACGCGGCGTCGCACCCCAGTCGAGAATGCCCGGCGCCATGATCTCGTGCTCATCGGCGAGCGAGACCAGATATTCGAGCGCGCCGATCACTTCCGGAGTGTCGAAATAGACCTCGGTGCCCGCGTCATTGGCCAGACCGTCCTGCCCGTTGGAGGCGACGAGACCGGTAAACAGCCAGGAGGGGAAGCCGGATGACGGAATGCGCACGCCCCACTGGGTGACGTTGCCGCTGTCGTCGCGCAGGGTCAGCTCGCGACCCATCTCGACCATTTCGTCCCAGGTCGCGGGCGGTGTCTCGGGATCGAGGCCGGCAGCGGCAAAGGCTTCCTTGTTGTAATACATCACCGGCGTGGAGCGTTGGAAGGGGATGCCCCAGGTCTGGCCACCGGTCTGGCTGTTGCGCATGAAGGAATCGTAGAACCCGCCGATCCAGTTCTCCTGCTCTTCTTCGGTGACGAAATCGTCCCAGGGCAGGATGATGTCCTCGTCGATCAGCGCGAACATGTCGACGGAAAGCAGAATGGCGAGCTGGGGCGGATTGCCACCGCGCGCCGCCGTGATCGCCCGCGTCGTCGTATCGGCATAGCTGCCGGTATAGATCGCGTTGATGTTCACGCCGGGATTTTCTTCCATATAGGCGCTGGTCATCCCTTCGATGATACCGGCGGCATCACCGCCGACAGCGACGGGGAAGTAGAATTCGAGATCGACGGCGGAGGCGCTCGCCGGCAGCATGGCAGCACTTGCGAGCATGGTCGCCGCAGCGAAGAAGCGGGTTTTCGAGAGAAGGGTCATCTGACGTTTCCCTGCAGGGTTGCGGTTGGGGTGGCTCACGTTTCGGTGAGGTTGATCCGCTGGCCGTCGGCGCCGAACAGATGTTCGGCTTCCGTATGCCAGCGCAGATGCAGTCCGGTATCGCCGAGTGCTTCCCGGGCCGGCAGGCGGGCGTGAAGGCGGGTCGGTGCGGTTTCGGGCCCGATCTCGAATGTGGCGAGTTGATCGGCGCCGAGATATTCGATATCCGTCAGGCGCGCCGGCACGCCGTTTGCGCCGATCGCGATATCTTCCGGCCTGATCCCGAGCATGCTGCCTTCCGGCAGCGCGCGCTGCCCTGCAAGCGCATGGGCCGGGATCAGGTTCATCGGCGGCGTGCCGATGAAGCGCGCGCAGAACGTGTTCGCCGGCGCAGCATAGAGCTCGCGCGGCGTGGCGACCTGCTGCACGCGCCCCTTGTCGAGAACGACGATATGATCGGCCATGGTCATCGCCTCGACCTGGTCATGCGTGACATAGACCATGGTGAGGCCGAGGCGCTTTTGCAGGGCCCGGATCTCGACGCGCATTTCAGCGCGCAGCTTGGCGTCGAGATTGGATAAAGGCTCGTCCATCAGGCAGACGGGGCGCTCGGAAATCACGGCGCGGGCGAGCGCCACACGCTGCTGCTGCCCGCCCGAGAGCTGCGAAGGCCGGCGATCGAGCAGCTCCCACAGGCCCATCATCCGCGCCACCCGCTCGAGGCGCTGCCTCTGCTCGGCCTTGCGCACCCGTCGTACCGACAGACCGAATAGGATGTTCTCGGCGACGTTCAGATGCGGGAACAGCGCATAGGACTGGAACACCATCGACAGATCGCGCTCCGCCGGCGGCAGCCGGGTAATGTCGCGGCCGGCGAGGCGGATCACGCCGGATGTCGGCGTATCGAGTCCGGCAATCAGCCGCAACAGGGTCGATTTCCCGCAGCCGGAAGGCCCGAGCAGCACGGAAAACCGGCCTTCGGGAAGGCTGACCGCAACATCGTCGAGCGCGATGGCACTGTCGAAGCGGCGACTGACCCCTTGCAGGGTCAGCCCGGCGCCATGCACTGACGCTTCCCCTGCGTTATTCGGCAGGTGCGTCTTTGCGAACGCGCTGGCGGGTGCTGCGTAGGTCATGGAGTCTGGCTAGACGATCCACATGACAGTTCGATGACGGACACGGTCTTGCAGGCGATTTCGTCTGCGAAGCCGCCGAAAGCGGGCATGCCGGTCATCTCGTCACGACAACGCTACCCGGCCTGCGATAGCCGGCTGATCAACGGAAAGCAGAAACAACCGATCAGCACCTGATACCGGGCCGCATCCCGTCCGTCAAAACAGGGCGCGCGGGAGCCAGGTGGCCAGCGCTGGCGCCAGCCAGATCAGGAGGATCGCCAGCGCCTGGAGCAGGATGAAGGGGGCGACGCCCTGATAGATCATCCCCGTGGTCACCTCCTTCGGCGCCGCGCCGCGCAGGTAGAACAGCGAGAAGCCGAAGGGCGGGGTGAGGAACGAGGTCTGCAGGTTGATCGCGATCAGCACCGCCAGCCAGATCGGATCGTGCCCCATCAGGATCAGCGGCGGGATCAGGAGCGGCAGCAGGATCACCGAGATCTCGACGAAATCGAGGAAGAATCCGAGCACGAAGATGAACAGCATGGCAAAGATCAAGGCACCGGTCGGCCCGCCCGGAAGGCTCTCAAGGATCGCCGCGACCCGGTGCTCGCCGCCGAGCCCGACGAAGACGAGGCTGAAGAAGGACGCCATCAGGATGGTGGCGAAGATCATCGCCGTCACGACCAGCGTCTGCCGCATGGCAGCCACGATGATGCGTTGGCGCATGAGGCTCTGCAGGGCGACGATTACCGCCGCGAGACCGATCAGCACCAGCCCCGCATAGAGCGTGCCGAGCGTATATTCGAGTGCGCCGGCATCCGAACGCTGCAACCGCACCGGCTGCAATCCCGCCGCCACCGCGAGCAGGCCGAGCGCCGCCGCGCCCGTCAGGATCAGCCAGCGCGGCGCGCCCTGTCTGTAGCCCGCGAGCAGGATCGCGCCCACCGCCCCCACGCTCGCCGCCTCATTGGGCGAGGCGATGCCGCCAAGGATCGCCCCCAGAACCGCGATGATCAGCAGGATCGGCGGCGCCACGGCGCCGAAGATCTCGGCATGGCTCACGGGTTTCTCCGGGCGCTGCATGGCCGGCGCATCGCCGGGCACGAGGAAGGCCCTGCCCAGGATGTAGAGGATGTAGATCGCCACCATGATCAGGCCTGGAACCAGCGCCGCGGCGAAGGTCTGGCCCACGGAAATCGTCTCGACGGTAAAGCGCCCCATGGCGAATTGCGCCTGCTGGAAGGCGGAGGACATCACCTCGGCGAGGATGATCAGCAGGGTTGAGGGCGGGATGATCTGGCCGAGCGTCCCCGCCGTGCAGACCGATCCGGCGGCGAGGCGCGGATTGTAGCCGTTGCGCAGCATGGCCGGCAGCGCGATCAGGCCCATGGCCACGACGGTCGCGCCGACGATTCCCGTCGAGGCGGCGAGCAGCGCGCCCACCAGCATCACCGAGACGCCGAGTCCGCCGCGCACGGCTCCGAACAACCGCCCCATCGTCTCGAGCAGATCCTCCGCGATGCGCGACTTCTCCAGCACCACCCCCATCAGCACGAAGAGCGGAATCGCGGTGAGGACCGGATTGGTCATGACGCCGAAGAAGCGCTGGCCGAGCGCGCCCATCATCCCGATGGAGAAGGCATCGAGCCACCAGCCCAGAAGCGCGAAGGCGGTGGCGACGCCGGCAATGGAAAAGGCGACGGGATAACCAAGCAGGATCACCACGATCAGCGCGGCGAACATGATCAGATCAAGCGGCATCGGAGCCCTCCCGCAGCCGGATCAGATCACGGATCAGGGCGGAGACACCCTGGATCAGCAGCAGCACGCAAAAGGCCGGTATCAGTGATTTCAGAAGGAACGAGGCGGGGATGCCGCCGACAGAGATCGGCCCCTCGAGGATTGCCCAGGAACGGCGCACCATCGGCCAGGACCAGTAGAGCAGGATGACCAGCGACGGGCCGAGCAGCGCCAGATGGCCGAAGATGTCGATGATCGCCTGCCCGCGCCGGGAGCGCCGGGCATAGAAGATATCGACCCGGACATGCCCCTGGAGCAGCAACGTGTAACCCGCACCCAGCATGAACAGGCCGGCATGCAGATAGAGCACGCCCTCGCCGGCGAAGATCGAGGCGATGCCGAAGACGTAACGCAGGATCACCAGAGCGAATTGCAGGAGCACCATCGCCAGGGCGAACCACATCACGACATTGCCGACGATCCGGTTGATCCAGTCCAGTGCATCGGCGATACGCCCCATGTCTCAACTCCGCCTCGTCGAAAAAAACGGCGGGCGCCTCGGACGCGCCCGCCATCCTCACATCAGCGGCCCGAACCGCCATAGGTGAAGTCGAGGTTACGCGCAGCCAGCTGCGCGGCCTCGGAATGGGCCATGTAATCGACCATCAGATTGCGATAGTCGAGGAAGCTCTCGGTGATGCGACGCACCAGTTCGTCCTCGTCTTCGAGCATCTCGTCGAGAACCTCACCCATTGTGTTGCCCATGGCGACGATGATCTCCTCCGGCCACGACATCACCTGCGTACCGCCGGCCACGAGCTCGCGCAGGGCGCGGGCATGGTTGGTGTTGTATTCGGTCAGGACCGGATTGTAGAGGCTCTCGGCGGCGAATCCGACGGCCTGCTTGAGATCGTCGGGCAGGCTGTTCCAGCTGTCGAGATTGACCGCGCATTCTTCCGCAGAGGAAGGCTCGCCGACGCCGTTGTCGTAATAGTAATCGGCGACCTGCTGGAAGCCCAGCGTCGAATCGGTCCAGGGGCCGATGAACTCGCCCGCATCCAGCGCGCCCGATTGCAGGGCCTGGAACATGGCCGGGCCGGACATCGCCTCGACCGCGACGCCGAGCCGCGACATCACCACCGAATTGAGTCCCGTTGTGCGGTAGCGCAGGCCGCGCAGATCATCGAGGCTGTTGATCTCGTTGCGGAACCAGCCGGCCCATTGCGGACCGGAATTGCCGCACAGGAAGGGCTTGAGATTGAAGCGGCCATACATCTCGTCATAGAGCGCCTGCCCGCCGCCATGCAGCATCCAGCCGTGCTGCTCGATCGCATTCAGCCCCAGCGGCTGGCTGCCGAAGAGCAGGATACCCTGTGATTTCGAGCCCCAATAGGCCGGCACCGCATGGTAGATATCGGCGGTGCCTTCACCCACCGCGTCGAACACGCCGGGCCCGGGCACGACTTCGCCGGCCGGGAAGAATTCGATCTCGATCCGCCCGCCCGAGAGCGTGACGATGCGGTCGGCCAGCATCTGCGCCGCGACGCCCGGCCCGGGCAGGTTGCGCGGCCAGGCCGAGACCATGCGCCAGCGGATCACGTCCTGGGCGATGGCCGGGGCGGCGAGGGTCGAAGCGGCTGCGGCACCGGCAGCGCCGGTCATTGCGGTCTTGAGAAAGGTCCGTCTTTCCATGGTGTTCTCCTCTGGTTGTTCGATTGGGGCGGTCTCAGTCCTTCAGGATGCCGGGCAGGTCGAGCCCGTGCTCGCGGGCGCAGTCGCGCGCGATCTCGTAGCCCGCATCGGCGTGGCGCATGACGCCGGTGGCGGGGTCGTTCCACAGCACATTGGCGATGCGCCTGTCGGCATCGTGGGAGCCGTCGCAGCAGATCACCATGCCCGAATGCTGGCTGAAGCCCATGCCGACCCCGCCGCCGTGATGCAGGCTCACCCAGGTCGCGCCCGAAGCGCAGTTGAGCAGCGCATTGAGCAGCGGCCAGTCGCTCACCGCATCCGAGCCGTCCAGCATGGATTCCGTCTCGCGGTTGGGCGAGGCGACGGAGCCGGAATCGAGGTGATCGCGCCCGATCACCACGGGCGCCTTCAATTCGCCGTTGCGCACCATCTCGTTGATGGCGAGCCCCGCCCGGTGCCTGTCGCCGAGCCCGATCCACATGATCCGGGCCGGCAGCCCCTGGAAGGCGATGCGCTCGCGAGCCATGTCGAGCCAGCGATGCAGATGTTCGTTCTCGGGGAAGAGCTCCTTCATCTTCGCATCGGTCTTGTAGATATCCTCCGGGTCGCCCGAGAGCGCACACCAGCGGAACGGGCCGACGCCACGGCAGAAAAGCGGACGGATATAGGCCGGCACGAAGCCGGGGAAGGCGAAGGCGTTTTCAAGCCCCTCTTCCTTGGCCACCTGGCGGATATTGTTGCCGTAATCGAGTGTGGGCACGCCCTCGTTCCAGAAATCGACCATGGCCGCGACATGCGCCTTCATGCTCGCGCGCGCCGCCGCCTCGACGGCAGCCGGGTCACTCTCCTGCTTCGCGCGCCAGTCGGCCACGCTCCAGCCGATCGGCAGATAGCCGTGGATCGGATCATGCGCCGAGGTCTGGTCGGTGACCATGTCCGGGCGCGGCCCGCCGTCGCGCATGCGGCGCACGAGTTCGGGGAAGATCTCGGCTGCATTGCCGATCAGCGCCACGGATTTCGCCTCGCCGGCTCTGGTCCAGCGCGCGATCATCGCCAGCGCCTCGTCGAGGCTGTGGGTCTTCTCGTCGCAATAGCGGGTGCGGATGCGGAAATCCGCCCGGGTCTCGTCGCATTCGACGGCGAGGCAGCAGGCCCCGGCCATCACGGCGGCGAGCGGCTGGGCGCCGCCCATGCCGCCGAGCCCGGCGGTAAGGATCCAGCGGCCCTTCAGATTACCGTCGTAATGCTGCCGTCCGGCCTCGGCGAAAGTCTCGTAGGTGCCCTGCACGATGCCCTGCGTGCCGATATAGATCCACGAGCCCGCCGTCATCTGGCCGTACATGGCGAGGCCCTTGCGGTCGAGTTCATTGAAATGGGCCCAGGTCGCCCAGTGCGGCACCAGGTTGGAATTGGCGATCAGCACGCGCGGCGCGTCCTTGTGGGTGCGGAATACGCCCACCGGCTTGCCCGATTGCACCAGAAGGGTCTGATCCTCGTCGAGCTTGCGCAGGGCGGCGACGATCGCGTCGAAATCCTCCCAGGTGCGGGCGGCGCGCCCGATCCCGCCATAGACGACGAGTTCGTGCGGGTTCTCGGCGACATCGGGATGCAGGTTGTTCATCAGCATCCGCAGAGGTGCTTCCGTGAGCCAGCTCTTGGCGCTGATCTCGGGGCCGGTGGGCGGGAAGACGTCGCGGATATTGTGGCGCGGATCGGTCATGCTCGGTCACTCGCAATGGCGTTTTCGGGAGATTTTGTGCGTGATACCGCCCTTCGCGCCCCGCTGGCGGGGAAGGCGAAGCACGGATCGTGCCATGCCCGTCGCGGGCGGAGGGTTTCGGCCCGGGCCGTCATAGCGGGAAGTCCAGCCCACAAGCGCGCGCAAGGGCGCCATCGCGCACGCGCCGCGTGGCAGCCTCGATATCCGGCGCGAGATAACGGTCCCCGGCGAGGGCCGGGCTGACCTTGCGCAGATCGGCGAGCACGGCGCGCAGCCGGGGCGAGGTTTCGAGCGGCGCGCGAAAGCCTATCCCCTGCGCCGCGCACAGACTCTCGATGCCGAGAATCACGGCGAGATTATCGACCATTCTGCCCAGTCGCCGGGCACCATGCGCCGACATCGAGACATGATCCTCCTGGTTGGCGGAGGTGGGGGTGGAATCGGTGGCGCAGGGATTGGCCAGATGCTTGTTCTCACTCATCAGCGCCGCCGTCGTGACTTCCGCGATCATCAGCCCGGAATTCAGCCCGGGCTCCGGCGTCAGGAAGGGCGGCAGGTCGAAGCTGAGCGTCGGATCGACGATCAGCGCCACCCGGCGCTGCGCGATGGCACCGATCTCGGCGAGTGCGAGCGCGATGATGTCGGCGGCGAAAGCGACGGGTTCGGCATGGAAATTCCCGCCGGAGACGATTCCCTGCGCCGTCACCAGCGGATTGTCGGTGACCGCATTCGCCTCGCGCTCCAGCGTCGATGCCGCAAAGCGCAGGAGATCGACCGCGGCACCGAGCACCTGCGGCTGGCAGCGGATGCAATAGGGGTCCTGCACCCGGGTATCGCCGTCGCGGTGGCTCTCGCGAATGGCCGAGCCTGCCATCAGATCACGCATGGCACTGGCCACCGCGATCTGCCCAGGCTGACCGCGCAGCGCATGGATCTCCGCCTCGAGCGGCGCGGTGGATCCCATGATCGCATCGGTCGAAAGGCAGGAGATCACCAGGCTTGCCTGCGCCAGCCGCCAGCCCTCGAACAGGTTGGCGAGCGCCAGCGCAGTGGAGAATTGCGTGCCGTTGATCAGCGCCAGCCCCTCCTTGGGGCCGAGCGTGACCGGCGCGAGCCCCGCTTGCGCGAGCGCATCGGCGCCATGCATGCGCTGACCGGCGAAGCAGGCCTCCCCCTCCCCGATCATCACCGCGCTCATATGGGCGAGCGGCGCGAGATCGCCGGATGCGCCGACCGAACCCTGGACCGGGACGACCGGCGTCACGCCGCGCGCGAGCATGCCCTCGATTGCGGCGATCACCTCCCAGCGCACGCCGGACGCGCCACGCCCGAGGCTGAGCAGCTTCAACGCCATCATCAGCCGGGTGGTCGCCGCGTCTAGGGGTTCGCCGACGCCGCAGCAATGGGAGAGGATGAGATTGCGCTGCAGCGTGGCGGTATCGCCGGGGGCGATCTTCACCGAGGCGAGCTTGCCGAATCCGGTATTCACCCCGTAGACCGCCTCACCGCCCTCGGCGGCTTCGCGCACCCTCTCCGCCGCAGCCTCGATACCGGGGCGCGCCGCATCCGCGAGCCGTGCCGGCAGGCCCTCGCGCCACAGGCGCTCCAGCATGTCGAGCCCGGTTTCACCGGGTATGAGCGTCAGCATGACACGCCCCCGAAGATCCGCTCATGCAGCGGGTTGAAGCCGATCCGCCAGGCGAGCTCCGCCGGATCATCCACGTCCCAGACCGCGAGATCGGCGCGCAAACCCGGTGCGATGCGCCCGCAATCATCGAGCCCGAGAGCACGCGCGGCATTCACCGTCACCCCGCGCAAGGCCTCTGCAGGTGTCAGGCGAAACAGGGTGCAGCCCATATTCATGGCGAGCAGGATGGAGGTGAGCGGCGAGGAGCCTGGATTGCAATCGGTCGAGAGCGCCATCGGCACGCCATGCGCGCGGAAGGCGGCGATTGGCGGCAGTTGCTTTTCGTGCAGCGTGTAGAACGCACCCGGCAGGATCACCGCCACGGTGCCCGATTCAGCCATGGCGCGGGCATCCGCCTCGGTGGCGTATTCCACGTGATCTGCCGAAAGTGCGTCATAGCTTGCCGCGAGCGCCGTGCCGCCCTGATGGCTGAGCTGCTCGGCATGAAGCTTCACCGGCAGGCCGAGTTCACGCGCCGTGTCGAAGACCCGCACGATCTGCTCCGTGTCGAAGGCGATCCCCTCGCAGAATCCGTCGACTGCATCCACCAGCCCCTCCGCATGGGCCGCGCGCAGCGATGGGATGCAAATCTCGTCGATGAAGGCATCCTTGCGGCCCGCATATTCCGGCGGGCAGGCATGGGCGCACAGATGCGTCGTGCGGATGCGCACCTTGCGCTCGTCCGCGAGACGCCGCGCCACGCGCAGCATGCGCAATTCCGTCTCCTGATCGAGCCCATAGCCGGATTTCACCTCGAGCGTGGTGACGCCCTCAGCGATCAGCGCGTCGAGCCGGGGAAGCGCCCGCGCCAGAAGCGTCGCCTCGTCGGCTTCCCGCGTCGCCTTCACGGTGGAGAGGATGCCGCCGCCGGCGCGCGCGATCTCCTCGTAGCTCGCCCCTTCCAGCCGCAGGGCGAATTCGCGCGCCCGGTCACCACCGAAGACCAGATGGGTGTGGCAATCGATCGGGGCCGGCGTGACCAGCCGTCCACCCATATCCCGGCGCGGGATATGGGCATGGGCGGGGGGCAGCGCCGATTCGGGTCCGGCCCAGACGATCCGCTCACCCTCGGTGACGACGGCGCCCGCCGCGACGAGACCGTAGCCATCGCCCGCGAGCGTGGCGAGTTTCGCATTGGCGAGACATTGCTGCGTCACGAAAATTCCCCTGCTGCACGGTGTCTTTTTGGTTTTTTATGTCTGTATGTTTCAATAATAAGACTGTACATATTAATCCTGTCAACGCCTTTTGAGACGGTATCGCCATGTCGCCTCCCGATGCGCAACACACTCTGCTCTTCGCCGAACAGGCGCTGCTCGATACGGGCTGGGCCAGCGACGTTCTGATCGCAATCGGCGCCGATGGCCGGATCGCGCGGGTCGAGGCGGGTGCCGCACCCGCAGGCGCGCGGCACGCGATCCTCCTGCCCGCGCCGGCCAACCTGCATTCGCATGCCTTCCAGCGCGCCATGGCCGGGCTGACCGAGAAGCGCGGGCCCGATCCGCGCGATACGTTCTGGACTTGGCGGCAGCTGATGTTTTGCTTTCTCGACAGGCTCACACCGGATGATGTCGAGGCGATCGCCGCCTTCGTGCAGATGCAGATGCTGGAGGCGGGCTATGCCTGCAACGTCGAATTCCACTATCTGCATCACCAGCCGGGCGGGGTGCCTTACGATGATCTGGCGGAGATGTCGGCGCGCATCGCCGCCGCCGCGCAGACCAGCGGGATCGGACTGACCCTTCTGCCGGTGCTCTACCAGCAGGGCGGCTGTGACGGGCGCCCGCTCGGGCCGGGGCAGATCCGTTTCGGCAACGATCTCGATCGCTATACCCGCCTCGTCGAAGGCGCGCGCAAGGCGCTGTCAGCGCTTCCCGCAGATACGCGCCTCGGTCTCGCGCCGCACAGCCTGCGCGCGGTGACGCCGGAAGCGCTGTCCGCCCTGCCCGGCCTGGATGACGGGCCTGTGCACATGCATCTGGCCGAGCAGGTCGGCGAGGTCGAGGAGGTACTCGCCCATCACGGCGCACGGCCCGTGCGACATCTTCTCGCGACGATGCCCGTCGATGCGCGCTGGTGCCTGATCCATTGCACGCAGATGGAGCCGGACGAGACCCGGGCGCTGGCTGCGACCGGGGCCGTGGCGGGGCTCTGCCCGATCACCGAATCCTCGCTGGGTGACGGCATCTTCGACGGCGTGCGCTGGCTCGGCGCCGGCGGGCGTTTCGGAATCGGCTCCGACAGCAATATCCGCATCAGCCTCAGCGAGGAATTGCGCACGCTGGAATATACGCAGCGCCTGCGCGACCGCTCCCGCGCCGCGCTCGCCCGCCCCGACGCCTCCACCGGACGGGTGCTGTTCGAGGGTGCATTGCGCGGCGGTGCGCAGGCGGCGGGGCGCAACAGCGGGACGATCGCGCCGGGTGCCCTCGCCGATCTGACGGCGCTCGACGGCGAGGCTGTCGATCTCGCGGGCAAGGGCGGCGACACATTGCTCGACGCCTTCATCTTTGCCGGCGATGATCATATGGTCCGTGATGTCTGGTCCGCCGGGCGGCATCTGGTACAAGCAGGACGACATGTGGCGCGCGCGGCAATCACGCGGCGTTACGGACAGACCATGCGGCGGCTCGGTGATGCGATCTGATGAAGTGATGCGATCTGACGAAACCGATCCCCCTTCCCTGCCCGACCTCGCGCCGGGCCATCCGCGCCGGTCGGCCACCACCTGGCAGGCGATCCGCGACGATGTGCTCGCGCGCATCCGCTCGCGCGCCTGGCCGCCGGGCGAGCTGATCCCGCACGAGGCTGAACTCGCCGCCCAATACGGCTGCGCCCGCTCCACCGTGAACCGGGCCCTGCGCGAAGTGGCCGCGACCGGCCTGATCGACCGACGCCGCAAGGCCGGCACGCGCGTCGCGCTCAATCCGCTGCGCCGGGCGACCCTGCACATTCCCGTCATCCGCCAGGAGATCGAGGCGCGCGGCGCGCGTTACGATTATGCCCTGATCAGCCGGAACCACGTCGTGGCGCCGCTGGCCGTGCGCAGCCGGATGGGCCTGCCGCCGCAGGCGAGGCTCCTGCATGTGCGCGCCCTGCATCTGGCCGACGGCAGCCCGCACGCCTACGAGGATCGCTGGGTCAATCCGCAAGCCGTCCCGGAGATCCTCGATGTCGATCTCACGCAGATCAGCGCCAATGCCTGGCTCGTGCAGAACGTGCCCTATACCCGCGGCGAACTTACGCTCGGGGCAGCCTCGGCGGATGCGGATTGCGCCGCGTGCCTGCGCTGCGCACCCGGCGCGGCGATCTTCACCATGGAGCGCATCACCTGGATCGGAGACGCGCCCGTCACCCTCGTCACCCAGTCCCACCCGCCCGGCTACGCCATCACCACGGCGATCTGAGGGGGCGCATGCGCCGCCTCGGCTCGTCACCGGATCATGACCCGGATCATCACGTCTTTGACGCAAAACCGCATTCGGGCCCGGCGGAGCGCGCGCACTATCGCGACATCGTTTTCGTCTCCGCGCAGTCGAGAAAGCGTGCGGAGATCAGGATATGGAGATCCAGATGTCGCTCCCGGCTCACGCGCGTTACATCGTCATCGGCGCGGGTATCCACGGTTTGTCCACCGCCTATCATCTGGCCGAGCGCCTGCATGCGAGCGGGCGCGGGTCGCAGGCGGATATCGTCATTCTCGACAAGGCCGGCATCGCCGCAGGCGCCAGCGGCATCGCCTGCGGGGTGGTGCGCAACAATTATTTCCAGGGGGCGATGCGCGCCCTGATGGCGCATTCCGTCGCGGTCTGGGAGCGCGATCCGCAAGCCTATGCCTACCATTCCGTCGGCTATATGCAGATCTCGCCCGAACCGATGCGGGAGGGCGTCGCCCGCATCCATGCCGAGCAGCAGGCGATCGGCTATGAGAGCACGTTCATCGAGGGTGCCGCCGAATCCGAGCGCTACATGAAAGGCTTCTTCGCCGATTGGCAGGCGAAGGGGATCACCTCGGTCCTGCACGAGAAACGCGGTGGCTTTGCCAACAACGTCGCCTCCATGCGCGGCCTTGCCATGAAGGCGCGTGATGCCGGGGTGCGCATCTTCGAAGGTGTCGCCGTGACCGGCTTCCAAACCACCTCGCAAGGTGGCGCGATCCGCGCCGTCGAGACCGATCAGGGGGTGATCACCTGTGACCAGGTGGTCATCGGGGTCGGGCCCTGGATTCGCGATCTCTGGGCGATGCTGGATCTGCCGGCCACGATCAGCATGCGTGATGCGCAGGGGCGGATGCATGACGACATGCCGATGTGGCGCTTCTGGCAGCTGGAAGAAGGCGTGCTCGACGTGCCGCCGGACCTGCTCACCACCAATGACGGCAAGCTTCCCCCGGTGCTGCATGTCGATACCGATGCGCCGCTCTATTCCGATACCACGGGCGATCTGATCACCGACCGGATGTGGGGGATCTATTACAAGCCTGATTTCGCCTTCGGCGGCATCCAGGGCGGGGCCATGCCCTACAAGGTGGACAAGCCCGCCGAAGCGGTGGCGCTCGACCCCTACGGCCCGCAATCGACCGAATTCATCGCCTCCCCGGCCTTCCGCGACATGTGGACCTCGGCGCTCGCCTTCTGCCACAAGCGCTTCGAGGGCAAGGCCGCGCATTACCGCGAAGAGCATTCCGGCGGGCTCGGCTGCTTCACACCCGACAGCTTCCCCGTCTTCGATGTCTTCCGCGAGAATTGCTATGTCATCGCCGACAGCAATCACGGCTACAAGATGATCGGCGTCGGCGAGTTGGTGGCGCAGGAGCTCCTCGGCACGCCGAGCCCGCTGCTGCAGCCTTTCCGCATGGCGCGCTATGCGGCGGGCGAATTGCACCCGGTCTCCGCCAGCCCCTTCCCCTGGAGCTGAAGCGACCGGGGGCCGTCGGCATCAGTTCCAGTCAAGACCGAATTCAGCCGCTGATTCCGTGAGCCAGTGCAGCACGTCCGGCGCGCTGGAGCGCGGGGTGGCGATGGCAAAGCCATTGCCTTCACGCCACAGGATCACTCCGATATGGGCGATCGCGGTGATCGCGACCGCATCATCAGGGAAGGCGCGCGGGTGCAGATCGACGAGGCAGCCCTTGGCCAGCGTCTCGGCTGCGTTCTCACCGCCGATGAGGATCACGGCGCGGGCCCCGGTCTGATCGGTCATTGCGACAAGATCCGGATCGAGCCCTTCAAGCCGCCCGGCCTCGTCACTGATATAGAGCCACTGGTCGAGCCCGCTCCAGATAAGCCGCTCGCCGCCGCGCCCGGTGGTGCGGCCCGGCGCGGGTGCGGCCATCCCGAGACGTGCGTGGAGCTCGGCCTGCACGGCCTCGCCGGCATCGCGGCGTGGCGCGAGGCCGATCATGGCTGCGGGATTCCACAAGGCGATGAAGAGATCCGCATCCAGTTCGCAGGGCGCATCGCTCGGCATGGCGAGGGGGAGAGCGGGCAGAGGCGCAAGCGGCATCCAGGAAGAGGCGGGTCCGGACGGTCCGGAGCGGGTCGGGCGTTCGTCAACCATGGAGACGGGCTCCTTCCTTGTCGATGAAGACGGGATCGCATAGGCGCACGGCGATATCCTCGCCGCGCAGGAGATCGACCGCACGCAGTGTCTCGCCGATACGCTCGGGACCATGGGCCACGAGGGCGAGGCCGATCCAGTGGCCAAAGTCCGGCGAATGGGCGACGGAAGTCACCCAGCCCTGGTCATGTGCAGCGATGGCAGGCTTGTCCGCCGGCAGGATATGCGCGCCGGCGCGCAGGCGCCGCGCCGGATCGCAGGGTGTGATGCCGACGAGGCGCGCGCGTCCCGGATCCGTCAGGGCCGGGCGCAGGGCCATGGCCTTGCCGATGAAATCCTTCTTCTTCGAGAGCATCCGCCCGAGCCCCAGATCATGCGCGGTGGTCTGGCCGTTGAGTTCCGGCCCGGAAGCATGGCCCTTCTCGATGCGCATCACCCCGAGCGCCTCGATGCCATAGGGCGTGATGCCAAACGGTTTGCCCGCCGCCATGATCGCGCGGATCGCGGCGTCCCCGTATTGCGCGGGCACGGCGATCTCGTAGGCGAGCTCTCCGGAAAACGACAGCCGGAAGATCCGTGCCGGCACACCACCGCCGACCGTGAGATCGCGCACGCCGAGATAGGGCAGGTTCTCAGCCGAAACCGTGTCCGGATCATCGACGATCGCCGCGAGCACGTCCCGCGCGCGCGGCCCCGCCAGCGCATATTGGGCAAAGGCCTCCGAGACCGAGGTGAGACGCACATCGTCATCGGGGCGGTGCCATTGGGCGCAGAGTTCCATATGCTGCATCACCCGCGCGGCATTGGCGGTGGTGGTGCTGACGAGGAAATGCTTCTCGCCGATCCGCGCCACCGTGCCGTCGTCGAAAACGAAACCGTCCTCGCGCAGCATAAGCCCGTATCGCGCCTTGCCGACAGGCAGGCTGGAGATCAGGTTGGCATAGACGAAATCGAGAAAATTCGCCGCATCCCGGCCCTGCACGTCGATCTTGCCCAAAGTCGTGACATCGCACAGCCCGACGCTGCTGCGGGTGGCGGATACCTCGCGGTCGACGCTGGCGCGCCAGTCGGTTTCACCCGCGCGAGGGAAATATTGCGCCCGCAGCCAGGGGCCGGATTCGACGAAGATCGCCCCCGCCTCGCGGGCCCAGTCATGAGCCGGCGTGCGTCGGGTCGGGCGGAATTGGCGCCCACGATGCGGACCCGCGAACGCGCCGATGGCGACGGGGGTGGCCGGGGGGCGGAACATGGTGGTGCCGGTCTGCGCGATACCGCGTCCGGTCAGCGCGGCCATGATGGCGAGTCCCGGAAGATTCGAGGTCTTGCCCTGATCGGTGGCCATGCCGAGCGTCGTGTAGCGTTTCAGGTGCTCCACCGCGCGAAACCCCTCGCGATGGGCAAGCGCGATATCGGCGGCGGTGACGTCGTTCTGCTGATCGACAAAGGCGCTCTTCGCGGCCTTGCCGGAAAGCGGTGCCTGCCAGAGCGGCGCATGGGCGCCGGCGCCGGGCGCCTCGATCGCAGGCAGGGTGGGGCGGGCTCCGGCGAAGCCGCATTCCGAGGCCGCTTCGATTCCGAGCCTTGCCCCGTCCGCGAGCGCCTGCTCCAGCGAGAAGCGTCCCGCCGCCGCGCCCGCCACCGTCATGCCGGGAGGCGTGCGCCCGGGCACGAAGGCCGCAATCGCCTCGTCATAGACCGGACGATCGCCGAGATGGCTGGTCAGGGCGAGATTGGGGTTCCAGCCATTGCCGACGAACAACCCGTCACAGGCGAGTTTCTGTTCGGCGCCGGATGCCGTGCGGACGGTGACGCGTGTCAGATCCCGACCCCGCGCCGCCACGATCCGCGCTCCCGCATGAAGCGGGACACCGGCGGATTTTGCCGCCTGCACCAGGGCAGGATCGATGGTCTCACGGCTGTCGATGATTGCCACTGGCGGGGTCTGCGCGGCGATCAGCGCATTGAGCGTGCGCCAGCCATCGTCGCTGCTGGTCTGGATCACCGGCGCTTCGGCGGGCTTCACCGCGTAGCGCGTGAGATAAGTGCGCGCCGCACCGGCCAGCATCACGCCGGGTCGGTCATTGCCGGAAAAGACCATGGGACGCTCGATCGCACCCGTGGCGAGGATCGTGCGCCGGGCATGGATGCGCCACATGCGCTGGCGCGGGGCATGCGCCGGCGCTGCGTCGCGCTGATCCGCGACACGCTCAAGCGCACCATGCACACCGCCGTCATAGATGCCGAAGAGCGTGGTGCGCGGCATCAGCCGGGTCTCGGGCAGGCTTGCGAGTTCGGCAACGATGCCGTCCACCCAGTCCGGACCCGCGAGACCGTCGAGCCTGTCGTGCTCACTCAACAAGCGCCCGCCGAAGCGCTCGTCCTCATCCACGATGATCACCCGGGCACCGGTACGCCCGGCGGCAAGCGCCGCCATCAGCCCGGCGGGACCTGCACCGATGACCAGCAGGTCGCAATGCGCCACGGCCTTTTCGTAATGGTCGGGATCAGGCGCCCGAGCGGCCCGCCCGAGACCCGCGGCGCGGCGGATAAGCGGCTCGTAGACCCGCTCCCAGAAGGCGCGCGGCCACATGAAGGTCTTGTAATAGAAACCCGCCGAGAGGAACGGCGCGAGCAGCTGGTTGACGCTGAGCAGATCGATATCGAGGCTCGGCCAGCGGTTCTGGCTCTCGGCGACGAGCCCCTCGTGCAAAGCCACCGTCGTGGCGCGGCTGTTCGGCTCGCGGCGCGCGCCTTCACCCAGCGTCACCAGTGCGTTCGGCTCTTCCGGCCCCGCCGTCATCACCCCGCGCAGGCGATGGTACTTGAACGAGCGCCCGAAGCGGCGCACCCCGGCGGCGAGCAGAGCCGAGGCGAGCGTATCGCCGGAATGACCGCGATAGTCGCGACCGTCGAAGCGAAAACCGATGACATGCGATCGATCGATCAGGCCGCCCTCGGCGAGGCGGCGCGGCTGGCCGGGGCTGCTGCTCACGATCCGGACTCCGCAAGGGTGCGGGAAGCCTCGCGAGCGGGGGCGACTGCCTCGATCGCGTGGCTCTTCGTATCGCGCGTCACCACCAGCCAGGCCCGGCAACCGCCGGCGTGATACCACAATTCCCGATGCCGCCCGGCGGGATTGTCGCGCAGATAGACGTAATCGGCGAAGGCGGCCTCGCCGGCCTCCGGATCGGGCCGCCGCCGTGTGGCGTCACCCAGGCAGCTGAATTCCTGGATGTCGCGTTCTCCGCAATACGGGCAGGGTATGCGCATGGCGGGCTCCTCAATGCAGATTGGGCTGGGCGCCGGCGCCCTTTTCATCGATGACACGGCCCTGCGCGAAGCGGTCGAGCCGCAAGGCCGTCGCCGCAGGATGCGGTTCGTCGCGGGCGATCAGATGGGCAAAGCACAGCCCGGAAGCCGGGGTGGCCTTGAAGCCGCCATAGCACCAGCCGGCATTCAGATAGAGCCCCGCGACCGGGGTGGCGTCGATGATGGGCGAGCCGTCCATCGACATGTCCATGATGCCGCCCCAGTGCCGCAGCAGCCGCAACCGCCCGAGCCCCGGCCACAGGGCCATGCCGCATTCCATCACGTCCTCGATGACGGGCAGGTTGCCGCGCTGGGCGTAGGAATTGTAGCCGTCGATATCCCCCCCGAAGACGAGCCCGCCCTTGTCGGACTGGCTGATGTAGAAATGCCCGGCACCGAAGGTGACCACCGTATCGATCAGCGGCTTCACGCCCTCACTGACGAAGGCCTGCAGCACGTGACTCTCGATCGGCAGGCGCAGATCGGCCATGGCCGCGACTTTCGAGGAATTGCCCGCCGCCGCGAGCGCGATCTTGCCGGCGGCGATGAAGCCGCGCGTCGTCTCGACCCCGGTGACGCGCCCGCCTTCGCGACGGATACCGGTGACCTCGCAATTCTGGATGATATCGACGCCGCGCTGATCGGCGGCGCGGGCATAGCCCCAGGCCACCGCGTCATGGCGCACCGTACCGCCGCGCTGTTGCAACAATCCGCCCTGGATCGGGAAACGGGCATTGTCGAAATCGAGAAAGGGCAGGCGTGAGCGTACGCCCTCGCGATCCAGCAGTTCGGCATCGACCCCGTGCAGGCGCATGGCGTTGCCGCGCCGGACATAGGCGTCGCGCTGGGCGTCGGAATGGTAGAGATTGATGACGCCGCGCTGCGAGATCATGGCGTTGTAGTTCAGATCCTGCTCCAGCCCCTCCCAGAGCTGCATCGACAGTTCGTAGAAGGGGAGATTGCCCGGCAGGAGGTAGTTCGAGCGCACGATGGTGGTGTTTCGCCCGACATTGCCGCCTCCGATCCAGCCCTTCTCAAGCACGGCGACATTGTTAACCCCGTAGGTCTTGGCCAGGTAATGCGCCGTGGCCAGCCCGTGCCCGCCGCCGCCGACGATGACCACGTCGTAACGCGGCTTCGGCTCGGCGTCGCGCCATTGCGGGCGCCAGCCGCGATCGCCGGAAAGGCTCTGCCTGAGGATCTGGAGGGCGGAAAAGCGCATGCTGCGGTCCGGATCGGAAAGGGGCGAAGAAAGGACAAGGCGGTCTGTCCGTTCCCGCCCTCTTGACCAGGAGGCAGGTTGCCAGTCACCCTGCCGCAGTTCTTGGCAATTCGCGGCATTCCCATGACGAAAACCGGCGATAACCCTGATAGTCAGGCCGCATATGCACCGCAGGCGCCATCGGGCCGCGTCTACGGATTCCTGCTCGTGCCGGGTTTCGCCCTGATGTCCTATGCCTCGGCGATCGAACCCCTGCGCGCGGCGAACGTCATCGCCGGCCAGCCGTTCTATGCATGGCGGCATCTCTCCTGTGATGCGAGCAAGGTCGCGCGCGCCTCGAACGGGATCACCATCACCTGCGATGCGGATCTGCGTGACGCCAATGCCGTGCATGCGCTGGGACTCGATACGCTCATCGTCTGCGCCGGGGGCAATCCGGTGACCTTCGACGATGCCGGTATCTTGCGGGCCCTGCGCCGCGCGGCGCGGGCAGGAATCCGCATCGGCGGCGTCTCGGGCGGACCGTTCCTGCTCGCACGGGCGGGATTGCTCGACGGCTATCGCAGCACCATTCACTGGGAGCACCAGCCCGCCCTGAGCGAGCATTTTCCCGAGCTCGCCATGACCGGCAGCCTCTACGAGATCGACCGGGAACGCCTGACCTGCGCCGGCGGCATCGCCGCGCTCGACATGATGGCGGCCGAGATCGATGCTCATCACGGGCCCGGTCTCGCCGGCGCGGTGAGCGAATGGTTCATCCAGGACGGCGCGCGTCCGGGCTCCGGGCCGCAACGCAGCCATGCCCGCGCGGACGCGCCCGCGCCGAGCCGCCCGGTGGCGACCGCGCTCGCCCTGATGAGCGCGCATCTCGAAAACCCGCTTTCCATCGCAACCCTCGCCCGCCGCGCGGGGATCGGCCAGCGTCAGTTGGAGCGGCGCTTCATCAAGGAGATCGGCACCGGCGTGATGGCGCATTACCGCGCCCTGCGTCTGGAGCGCGCCCGCGCCCTTTTGCGTCAGACGCGCATGCAGGTGGTTGAAGTCGCGCTCGCCTGCGGCTTTTCCAGCGCGAGCCAGTTCTCACGCGCCTGCAAGGCCCATTTCGGCCACGCCCCGGTGGCCTTGCGCAAATTTCGCTATGAGACGGGCTGAGCACCTGCAAAAGCAGGGTCGGCCAATGCGGGATCGGCTAGCGCCATCATCAGCGACGCCGGCGCGCCGGTATCCGCGTCATCTGCGAGATAGCGCCCGAGCGCACCGCGCAGCCTGTCGAGCGGCTTGCCGCGATTGACGGTGACGAGCTTCTCCATGAGATCGGCACGCGTCATCGGATTGGCCGGCTCGCCTCTCGGCTGCGTGACACACGCGCTGAAGGTTCCAGCATCCGTCTCGACCGTGATGGAGGCACCCGCCTCGCGCGGGAAGGCAGCCTCGCGATCGGGATCGATGTGCAGCACCACCCGCCCGGAGAGGGCGATGACGGCGGGATCGGCCAGACTCGCCTCCCGCATCGGCATGAGCGCCTCGCCACCGCGCAACCCCGCCAGCGCGATGGTGAAGGGCAGCGAATACTGCGCGGCCTGCAGGGTCTTCGGCGCCGTTGCATTGGCGAGGCCCAGCGCCCGCGCGAAGGTCGCGACCTCGATCCGCGTGATCGCATCGGGCACAAAGCCGTGCGCGCGCATCAGGTCGAGCAGGGCATCGATCGGCGCATGCGCCCAGCGACAGCAGGAATAGGGTTTGAAATAGGTGCCAAGGATGCGCGGCTCCCGCCCGAGCCCGGCTATAAGCGCCCTCGCATCGTAATAATCGGGATGATCGACGAGATCGACGGGACCACTATAGCCGGATTCGGCAAGATCGAGGGCGAGCACGCCGTTGAGGGCGCTCCAGGGAATGCCCTCCTTGGTATGGCTGCCCATCACCTTCGAATAGCCGGAAGCCGACTGGTTCGGCCCGTGAATGCCGGCAATGGCAAGCGCCTGCGTGAGGGTTTCGCACGGGAGGCCCCGCAGGCGTGCCAATGCGGCAATGACACCGAAATGCGTCCAGCGTCCGCTCGACATGGTGTCGAGGCGGGAGAATTCCCGTGCTGCCGCCATGCGCACCGCGATTTCGTAGCCGGTGATGATCGCCGCAGCGGCATCACGCGGGGCAGTGCCCAGACGAGCTGCTTCCGCGAGCACCGCCGGAACGATGGCGGCGCCGGGATGTCCGGCAGCAGCGCGATGGCCGTCATCAAGATCGAGGATGCTGGCCGCCGCCGCATTCGCCATCAGGGCCGCTGCCGGCGGGGCGGTCTGATGCGTGAACCAGATCGGATCCTCACCCGCGCCGAAACCGCGTGTCGCGGCAAGCCGCGCCGCGCGCGCTCCCGGATCTCCGGCCCCGCAGATCGCCGAAGCAATGCAATCCACCACCACGTCGCCCGCCCGGGCAAAGGCTTCGTCCGGCATGGCATCCTTGCGCCAGCCGAGCGCGAAATCAGCGAGTTCCGCAAGTGTGCCTGACGATCGGGTGGGGGCGCTGTCCATATCGGCCTCGTGTGCTGCCTGTTCTCGTGCTGCCCGGGCTCACGCCTCCCGATAACCCGCGACGCGCACACGCAGATGTTCCAGCAACATCTCCGCGGCAGGATGCGGCGCACCGGCCCGGGCGGTGATGACACTGAAACCGAAAGTCTCGGTGATGTCGAGGGGCAGGCTCACCCCCCCCTTCGCCACGTGATCGCGGGCGGAGAAGGCATCGACGATGCCGATCCCCACCCCGCGCAGGGCAAGCGCACAGACCACGGGCGAGAGCCGTGCACGCATGACGATGCGTGGCGGCTGGTCCATGCGGGCGAAGATCTGCTCCAATGTCGTCCCGGTCGTGGTGGTGATCGACAGGGCGATGAAATCGCGATCGGCCAGATCGCGCATGCGGATCAGCCCGCGCGCAGCCAGTGGATCATCGCGACGCATGACGCAACGCAACGGCACGCGCTCATGCGTCAGCAGCCGGATTTCCGGCGTCTCCAGAATCGGCGCCACGAAGCCGAGAATCGCCTGGCGCCTGGCGACGAGGCGCGCCACCGATTGGGTCGAGGAGGAGAGGATCTCCAGGTCCGGGAGGCTGCCCGCGCTTTTCAGGTCGGCGACCACATCGGGCAGCAGGTTCATCGACAGGGCGGGCATGGCGGCGATGCGCAGCCGATCGCGCCGACCGCGCCGGATCTCCCGTGCGGCGATCTCGATTTCCGACAGCCCGACAAAGGCCCGCTCGACCTCCCCGGCAAGCGCATGGGCGGCCTCGGTGGGGCTGACGCGGTTGCCTATCCGGTCGAACAGATGCAGCCCTGTCGCGGTTTCGAGATCGCGGATATGTCGGCTCACCGCGGGCTGGCTGACGGAGAGTTCGGCGGCGGCGCTGGAAATCGATCCCGAGCGCATCACCATGAGGAAAGCTTCGAGGGCGCGTTGACTGAGCATGGCTCACCATAACATTTCCGTATGGAAGCGGAAGTATCTGCTATTTGCATTATTGTGAATCATCCCGCACGATCGCCCATCAACAAACGCGAGGGGGACATCGCGTGGCGGGGAAGCAGGGGATCAGCGGGATCGAACCCGCATGGGACGGAGCCGGGGTAGCGCTGCCGGAGCGCGTCGATGTCGTCGTCATCGGTGGCGGCGTCGCCGGCGTCGCGGCGGCGCTGACGCTGGCGGAATGGGGCGTGCCGGTTCTCCTGTGCGAGAAGGGTCGCATCGCCGCCGAACAATCATCCCGCAACTGGGGCTGGATCCGCAAACAGGGTCGCGATCCGCGCGAATTGCCGCTGATGCTGGAGGCGCAGACCCTGTGGCGGCGCCATGCACAGGCGCTCGACACCGATATCGGCTTCCGCCAGGCCGGCTGCACCTATCTGTGCGCCGACCAGGACGAACTCGCCCAGCGCGAGAGCTGGCTGGACCATGCCCGCGCCTTCCAGATCGGCTCACGCATGCTCTCACGCAAGGAGATGCAGGACCTGCTCGGCGATGGTGCGACGCGCTTTCGCGGCGCGCTCTACACACCCGACGACGCCCAGGCCGAACCCGGGCTCGCGGTTCCCGCCCTGGCGCGGCGTGCGGCGGCGCTGGGAGCCCATATTCGCGAGAACACGGCGGTGCGCTCGATCCGGCGCACGGGCGGTCGCGTGAGCGGGGTGGTGACGGAACACGGCACCGTTTCATGCGAGACGGTGATCCTCGCCGGCGGTGTCTGGTCGCGCCCCTTCATGGAAAATCTCGGCCTCTCCCTGCCGCAGCTCGCAATCCGCTCTTCTGTGATGCGCACCGCGCCGGCGCCGGAAATCGCCCCCGGTTCGATCGGCGCCACCGGCGCCTCGATCCGACGCCGGATGGATGGCGGCTATACGATCGGGCGCACGGGCGCGGCCCAGTTCGAGATCATCCCGGCTGCCTTTCGCCACCTCTTCGCCTTCCTCCCGGTTCTGCGCAAGCGCTGGCGGATCGTCGATCTGGCCGTCGGCAAATCCTTCTTCGGCCCGCTCGGGCATCACCGCTGGGGCGATGACGGCCCCTCCCCCTTCGAGGAAGTGCGCATTCTCGATCCCGAGCCCAATCAGAAACTGCTGCGCTCGGTGCTGGAATCCGCGCGTACGCTCTACCCCCAACTCGCCGGGGCACAGCCCGTCGAGAGCTGGGCCGGCATGATCGACGTCACACCGGACGAAGTGCCCGTGATCGATCATGTGCCGGAGATCCCCGGTCTCGTCATCGCCACGGGCCTGTCCGGCCACGGTTTCGGCCTCGGTACGGGTATCGGCCTGCTCGCGGCGCAGCTGGCGACCGGGCGCGATCCCGTGGTCGATGCCAGCGGATACGCCTTGTCACGCTTCCGGCGCGGCCCGGCGGAGAAGGCGGCATGAGATGCTGATGCGGGAGCAGTCGTCATGAGCCGTGTCATCGTCATCGGCGCAGGCATTACCGGCCTCGCCACCGCCCATGCGCTGGCCGGGGACGGCATCGCGGTGACGCTGGTCGATGCCTATGGCCCTGCGGCGATGGCTTCGGGCTGGACGCTCGCGGGCGTACGCCAGTCCGGGCGCGCCCCTGCGGAATTGCCGCTCGCCCGGGAGGCCGTGGCTCTCTGGGCCAGGCTCGACGAGGAACTCGGCGCGCCGACCGGTTATCGCCGCAGCGGCAATCTGAGACTGGCACGCGATGCGCAGGAGGCGCAGCGCATCGCCGCGCTGGTCGAGGAGCAATCCGCCGCCGGGCTGGAGATCAGCCTCGTCGAGGGGAGCGATCTGCGCGCGCTCGCGCCGGCCCTGTCACCGGAGATCGTCTGCGCCTCCCATTGCCCGAGCGACGGGCAGGCCGAACCGCTCGCGGTGGCGCAAGCCTATCGCGATGCCGGGGAACGGCTGGGGGTCCGGTTCCGCTTCGGCACGCGCGTGACCGGGATCGATTGCGCGGGCGGGCGGTTTCGCGCGCTCGGGACCGCTGACGGGCCGATCGCCGGCGATGCCTGTCTCGTCGCGGCGGGGATCGGGACGCCCGGTCTGCTCGCGCCGCTCGGCCTCGATCTGCCGCTGCGCACGCCGCTGGTGACGGTGGCGCTCAGCGAGCAGGTGGCACCGTGTCTCGATCAGGTTCTCGGGACGGCCAGCGCCAATGTCGCCGCCCGCCAGCAGGCGGATGGCAGGCTGCGCGTCTCCTCCGGGATCCTGCCTTGGGATGGCGTGCTCACACATGACGACCAGGGCCATCCGCGCGCCAGCCCTGATGCGGCGACCCTGTCGGGCATGCTGATGCGCGTGGCCGAGGTGCTCCCCGCCTTCGCCACCACGCCGGTCGAACGCTTCTGGGGTGGCGTGATCGATCTGACGCCCGATGCCCTCCCGGTACTCGGCCCCGTGCCCGGAATCGCGGGGCTGCATGTCGCTTCGGGCTTTTCCGGCCACGGTTTCTGTCTCGGTCCGGTGACCGGGCGCATCATGCGCGACCTGCTGCTCGGGCGAGAGCAGGAGAGGGATCTTGCTGCTTTTGCTTTCGAACGTTTCGGGGAGGGGGCGCAACCTGCGGCACCCCTGACGTTACACGGATGACGAAAACCTGTGACATCGCGGTGATCGGAGGCGGGCTGGTCGGCTCGGCACTGGCGCTCGGCTTCATGCGCGAAGGCGCGCGGGTCGTGCTATGCGATGCTGCGCAGGATGATTTCCACGCATCCGTGGCGAATTTCGGTCTCGTCTGGGTGCAGGGCAAGGGGCTCGGCGCGCCCGATTATGCTGCGCTCTCGCGCCGCTCCGCCGATGCCTGGAATGACTTCGCGGCAGAACTCGCCGAAACTGGCGGCATCAATGTGCAGTACCGGCGCAGCGGCGGCGTCAAGCTCGCCCTCGGCGAGGCGGAGCTGGAGACATTTGCCGCCGGGATCGCGCGCATGCATAACCAGCCGGGCGGCGACAACGACACCCGGATCATCGATCGCAAGATCCTGGATGACTGGTTTACCGGGCTCGGCCCGGAGGTCACCGGCGCGGCATACTGCCCGCATGATGGCCATGCCGACCCGCTCTCAACCCTGCGCGCCCTGCGTGCGGCGCTGGCTGCGCATGTGGAGACCGTGGCGCAGCAGATCCGGCGCATCCGCCCGCAGAGGCCGGACGGCTTCCTCGTCGAGGGGGAAACAGCGACGCTCGCGACGAAGCAGGTGGTGCTGGCAGCAGGGCTCGGCAATGCCGAACTCGCGCCTATGCTGGGCCTTGATGCTCCGGTACGCCCGCAACGCGGACAGATCCTCGTCACCGAACGCTTGCCCGAAATCATCCCCATGGCCTGCCATACCATCCGCCAGACCGGCGACGGCACCATCATGATCGGTGACAGCAAGGAGGAGGTGGGCTTCGATCGCGGCACCACACAGGCCGTGGCTACGCAGATCGTGCGCCGGGCCATGCGCATGTTTCCCGCGCTGGCCGATGCCGCCCTCGTGCGTTCATGGGGCGGGTTGCGGGTGATGTCACCGGACGGTTTGCCGATCTACCAGGAATCGGCGCGCGCTCCCGGCGCCTTCCTCGTCACCTGCCATAGCGGCGTGACGCTCGCCGCCGCCCATGCCGGCGAGGTCGCGCAGGCGATCGTGGCCGGGCGCCTGAACGAAACCTATCCCGCGTTTTCGCCGGATCGTTTCAGGGAGGCGGCATGAGCATTCCCCCCCCTGGCCTGTTCCGGCGCGTCGATGACGCCGCAAAGGCCATGACCGTTCACGTCGATGGCCGCCCCTTCACGGCATATTCCGGCGACAGCCTCGCCACGGCGCTGATTGCCGGCGGGCTGACGGCATTCGCGCGCAACCCGAAGACCGGCGCACTCAACAGCCCGGCCTGCCTGATCGGCATCTGTTTCGGCTGCCTGTGCGAGGTCGACGGGCGCCCCGGCGTCCAGGCCTGCCTGACACCTGTGCGGGAGGGGATGCAGGTGCGCACGCATTTGCAGGATAACGTCAGCGCCGCTGACAATACCGGTGGAGCGTCGGCATGAGTTCAGCGACTGCCCCCCTCGATCTGATCGTCATCGGTGCCGGACCCGCCGGTCTCGCGGCTGCGGGCGTTGCTGCCGGGGCCGGACTCAGCGTGATGCTGCTCGACGAGCAACCCTCTGCGGGCGGCCAGGTCTGGCGCAATGCCGGGGCGATCCTCGCTGATCAGGGCCCGCGCCGGATCTTCGCTGCGGGCTATCACCGGGCAGAGCGCGCGCTCAAGCGTCTCGCGGGCTCCGGCGCGCGTCATCATGCAGGCGCGACGCTCGTCGATATCGCGCAGGACGAGGACGGCTTCGCCATCAGCTGGCTGCGTCGCGATGCCGGTCATGCGCCGGCGCTGCAGAACAGCATTGCCCGTAACGTCATCATCGCCTGCGGCGCGCAGGAACGCGCCATGGTCTTTCCCGGCAGCCACAGACCGGGGGTGATGGGTATCGGCGCATTGCAGATCGCGATGAAGCAAGCGGGGCTCGTACCGGCTTGCGAGGGCGTTATCCTTGCCGGACAGGGCCCCCTTCTGCTGCTTGCGCTCGCCCAGATCCGCAGCCTCGGGGGACGCGTTTCGGCCATCCTCGACATGACACCGCCCGGCACGCGCCGGCGCGCCATCCGTCACCTCCCCGCTGCACTGCTTTCCGATCCCGGACTGGTGGCGCAGGGCATGATGCTCTCGCTGCGCCGGCGCATGTCCGGCATCCCGGTCTATCGTCACGTGACAGACCTGCGCGCCGAGGGCGATGATGACGGCGCGCTGGCACGGGTGCGCTTTCGCGCCGGCGACCGTGACATGAGCCTGCCCGCGACCCTGCTCGCCGTGCATGACGGGGTCATCCCCAACACCCAGATCAGCCGGCTGCTGGGGCTGGAGCATCGCTGGAACGCGGCACAGGCCGCCTTCGCTCCGGTCGTTTCGGAGGATGGCGAGAGCGCCTTGCCCGGGCTCTGGATCGCCGGCGATGCGGCGGGAATCGGGGGCGCGGAACTCGCCGGGATCACCGGCAGCCTTGCCGGCCATGCCGTGGCGTCGCGCCGGGTTGCCGATCACGCCGGCACCCACCGCGAGACGGTCGCGCGTTTATGGCGCCTGCGCCGGAAGAAGCGTGCCGTGCGCCCCTTGGTCGATGCGCTCTATCCCGCCCTGCCGCCGCCCGGACCGGACGCAGACGAGGCCGTGCTCTGCCGCTGCGAGGCGGTGACCGTCGCAGCGATACGCCGGGCCATGGAGCTCGGGGCGAACGGTCCCAACCGCGTCAAGACCTTCACCCGCTGCGGCATGGGGCCCTGCCAGGGCCGGATCTGTGCCAATCCGCTGACCCGGCTCGTGGCGCAGGAAACCGGCGCCACGGCCGACGCGACCGGCGCCCTGCGCATCCGCGCGCCGCTCAAGCCTGTGCTGCTGCGCGACTATCTCGAACAGCCGGAGGCCGCGCATGAGGGTTGATCTCGTCGTCATCGGCGGCGGGCTGATCGGGCTCGCCTGCGCCTTCGAGGCGCGCCGGGCCGGGCTGGGCGTGCTCCTGCTCGAACGTGATACATGCGGGCGCCACGCCTCGTCGGCGAGCGCCGGCGGCGTGCGCAGCCTCAACCGCGATCCTGCCGAAATCCCACTCGCCCGGGCTGCCCTGCCGCTCTGGGCAGGGCTTGCCGAGAGGCTCGGTGCCGATGTCGGCTTCGCTGCCAGCGGCCAGATCCGCGTGGCGGAGGACGAAGCCGCCCTCGCCGCGCTTGAGGCCCGTGCCGCGCGCACGCGCTCCGCCGGCTGGACGCATGAACGGATGATCGGGCTCAACGTCCTGTTCGAGCGGGTGCCCACCCTCGCCCGCCACTGCCTCGGTGCGCTCACGGTCGATGATGACGGCTTCGCCGATCCGCTGAAGGCCGGGCATGCCTATCGCCGGGCCTGTCTCGCCCTCGGGGTGGAGATCCGCGAGGGGGTTACGGTCGGGGGACTCGCGCGGGCGGATACGGCCGGTATCGCCGTCATGACGCCTCACGGAGAAATCCATGCTGACGCCGTCGCGAATTGCGCCGGAGCCTGGGGTCGCGATCTCGTCGCCGCAGAACCGATCCCGATGCGCGCGAGCGCATTGCAGATGATCGTCACCGCCCCAGTCGCCCCTTTCGTCACGCCCGTGATCGGCAGCCAGGGTCGCAAACTGTCGCTGAAACAGACCGATGCCGGCGCAGTGGTGATCGGCGGTGCCTTCGAGGGGCGGATCGTGAGCGGCGCGGACGGGGCCGCCATGCGCGGCATCGCGCTGCCCGAGCGCGTCGCGGCCAATCTGGCCAATGCCGCCAGCCTGTTCCCGCATCTGCGCGATGCGCCGATCCTGCGCAGCTGGACCGGGATCGAAGGAATGGTGGAAGACGGGCTGCCGGTGATCGGGGCGAGCGCGCGCATCCCCGGTCTCGTCCATGCTTTCGGCTTTTCCGCGCACGGATTCGCACTCGCACCGCTGATTGGCGAGATCGTGCGCGATCTCGTCACCGGACGACATAATCCCCTGCCGCTCTGGCCCTTCTCGCCGGAGCGCTTCGCTCAGACGAACCGAAAGGAGATCGCTCGTGCTCGCGCCTGAAGGACGCACCATCATGATCTCCGGCGCCAGCCGGGGCATCGGTCGCGCCATTGCCGAAATCCTGCATGCGCGCGGCTACAATGTCAGCGCCGGGGCGCGCGATCGCGACAGGCTCGCCGGGAGCTTTTCCCACATTGCCGGCCCGCGCTTTCTCGCCTGCCGCTACGAAGCCGGCGACCGCGACAGCCATGCGCGCTGGCTGGAGGAGACTCTTGCGCGCTTCGGTCGCCTCGACGGTCTGGTCAACAATGCGGGCACCAGCAACGGCTTTTCCATCGAGGCCGGCGAGGAGGCCGAGCTCGACGCGCTGGTGTCGGCCAATGTCAAGGGACCGCTGTTTCTCACCCGCGCCTGCCTGCCGCATCTGCGGGCCTGCGGGGCGGGGCGCATAGTCAACGTGGCCTCGCTCTCGGGCAAGCGGGTGCGCAATGACAATATCGCCTATGCGATGACCAAATTCGCGCTGATGGCGCTCACCCATGGCACGCGCCGGATCGGCTGGGAAGACGGCGTGCGCGCCACGGCCCTGTGCCCCAGCTTCGTCGCCACCGACCTCACCGCCGGGGTCACAAAGGTTTCGCGCAGCGACATGATCGCGCCGGAAGATCTCGCCCATTTGGCCGAGACCGTGATCGCGCTGCCGAATACCGCGAGCATTGCGGAAATGCTCGTGAATTGTCGCCTGGAAGATACGCTTTGACAGGTGACAGGCATGCGCCGCAAGCGCATGTTCTTGCGTAACGGAAACAAAGAAGAGTCACAGAGGAGAACCGGAGCATGAGACTATCAACCTTCACCCTGGCCTGTTCGGCGATGCTATTTGCCGGCAGTGCCTATGCCCAGCAGACGACGCTGACCATTGGAATGGCCAGCGCCGATGCCGGGCGCCTTGATCCGCACGTGGCGACGACCACGCCGGACAAGGGATTGCTGCACTACATGTTCAACGGTCTGGTGCGCATCGCGCCCGGCCAGGCGAGCCCGGAATATATCGAGCCGGATATCGCTGAGAGCTGGACCTCGTCGGAAGACGGCCTGACCTGGACCTTCTCGCTGCGCGATGATGTCGCCTGCCACGGTGACTGGGGCATGCTGAGTGCGGATGACGTGGTGTTCTCGCTCGAGCGCGCGGCCAATCCCGACACCTCGGCCTTCGCCGGTGATTTTCGCGCTTTTGAATCCGTCGAGGCCACGGCCGAGAACGAGGTGACCATCACCCTGTCGGAACCGGTGCCAAGCCTGCTCGGCATGCTCGTTCCCTATCATGGCGGCAACATTGTCTGCCAGGCAGCCGTCGAGGCCATGGGCGATCAGTTCGAGCGTGAACCGGTGGGTACGGGCCCGTGGCAATTCGCGGAATACCAGCCGCAGCAATTCGTGCGGCTCGTGGCCAACGAGAACTATTTCCGCGGCGCTCCGGAGATCAAGGAGATCATGCTGCGCTACATTCCCTCCGATTCGAGCCGCGACCTCGCCTTCCAGGCCGGCGAGATCGACATGCTCTACGGACGCCAGGACCAGACCTGGCTGGATCGCATCGCCGAGTTGCCTGATACAACGGTCGTGGCCATGCGTCCGGGCGAGATGTCGCAGCTCATGCTCAACATGACCATGCCGCCGCTGGACGACGTGCGCGTGCGCCGTGCCGTAGCGCATGCCATCGACCGGGATTCCATGGTGGAATTCAAGGGTCCGGACGTGACCCTGCCGGCGGTTTCGCCCGTCCCGGAAGGCTATCTCGGCTACACGGATGATCTGCCGCAATACGAGTATAGCCCCGAACGCGCCCGTGAACTGCTCGCCGAAGCCGGATTCCCGGACGGTGTGACACTCGAGGCGATCCACACCACCTTGCCGGGCATGCTCGCCACCATGGAGGCGGTGCAGTCGCAACTGAGTGAATCTGGCATCACGCTCGATATCGATCTGGTCGAGCACGCCACCTTCCACGCCCAGATCCGCGAGGATCTCAGCCAGGTGACGCACTACTCCGCGGCACGGTTCCCGGTCGCGGATACCTACCTCACCCAGTTCAGCCATTCGGATGCCGCCCCCGGCAAGCCCACTTCGGTCACCAACTTCTCGCATTGCGATGTCGCGGACGAGGAGATCGAGGCGGCGCGTATCGAACCGGATCCGGATCGCCAGCTGGAGCTGTGGGCACAGGCGCAGCAGAACATCATGGATGCGGTCTGCGTCGTGCCGATCTTCCAGAACATGCAGCTCTGGGCCTGGACGGATCGTCTGGATCTCGGCCATGAGGTCGTCGGCTCGCTCAACCTGAGCCCGGCCATCACCGAGAAGTCGCGTTTCACGCAGTGAAGGCGATGTCGCGACCGGGCCACGCGCCCGGTCGCACCCTGCATTTTCCGACAACATCACGCATCCGGACGAACCGCGTCCGACACCTGTGAGGCCGCATGGGAAGCTTCGTCCTCAAACGATTGGGCTTTGCCGTGATCACGTTGTTCAGCGTGCTCACCATCGTCTTTTTCATCGTCCGCATCCTGCCCGGAGACCCGGCACAGGTCATTCTCGGCGATCAGGCCAGCCAGGCCGCGATCGAATCCCTTCGCGCACGCCTCGGGCTCGATCAGCCGCTCTACATCCAGTATGTCGAGTTCATGGCGGGCGTGTTCACCGGTGACTGGGGCCGATCCATGGTCTCGGGTCGCCCGGTCATCCAGGAGATTCTCAACGTCCTGCCGGCGACGATCGAACTCACGGTCGCCGCGCTGATCCTCGGCGCGGCGGTGGGCATCCCGCTGGGCGTCTGGTCCGCCATCCGCCGCAACAGCGTGCCCGATTACGCCATTCGCTTGGCCTCGCTGCTCGGCCTGTCCTTTCCCGCCTTCGTCTCGGCGATCCTGCTGCTGCTCGCCTTCGCCATCACCCTGCGCTGGTTCCCGGTGATGAGCACCGGGCGCGGCGATACGTTCGGCGCGAGGCTGAACGATCTGGCGCTTCCGGCGATCAATCTCGGCCTGATCATGGCGGCCTACATCACCCGCGTCTCGCGCTCGGCCATGCTGGAAGTGCTGGGCCAGGATTACGTGCGCACGGCCAGGGCCAAGGGTCTTGCCTTCGGCACGATCATCTGGCGCCACTGCCTGCGCAACACGATGATACCGGTCGTGACCGTGGTGGGTCTGTATCTCGGCATCCTGATCGGGAATTCCGTGCTCACCGAGATCGTCTTCAACCGCCCCGGCCTCGGCCGGCTCATCGTCGGCGCGCTGAACCAGCGCGACTACACCATGCTGCAGGGCATGATGGTGATCTACACACTGATCGTTGTGGTGGTGAACCTGCTGACCGACCTGACCTACGGCCTGATCGACCCGAGGATCAAATACAAATGAGCGCAGCACACGCAAAAGCCCCGCGCAACTACTTCCGGACGACCGTCGCCGCAGCCGGTGCAGGACTCCTGAAGGCGTTCAACACCAACAAGACCTCCTGGATCGGGCTGGGACTGTTCGTCTTCGTCTGTCTTCTGGCGCTGCTGGCCCCGGTGATCGCGCCACATGACCCGCTGGACCAAGACGTCTTCAACCGCTTGAAGGGCCCGAGTGCGGATTACCTCTTCGGAACCGATTCCTTTGGTCGCGACATCCTCTCACGGATCATGTGGGGGGCGCGTATCTCGCTCACCATCGGCATCGTGGCGATCGGCATCGCCATGGTCATCGGCACCACGATCGGCCTCGTGGCCGGCTATTTCGGCGGCAAGGTCGATATCATCGTGATGCAGGCCAATGACGTGCTGCTCGCCTTTCCGTCCCTGATTCTGGGCCTGATCGTGGTCGCCATGCTCGGCCCCAGCGTCGAGAACCTGATCATCGCCATCGCGCTTACCGCGATCCCGCCCTTCGCCCGCATCGCCCGCGCGCCGACCATTGCCATCAAGGAGCGCGAATTCATCGAGGCCGGGCGCGCGCTGGGCTATTCCGATCTGCGGCTGATGTTCGGGCATGTCCTGCCGAACATCCTGCCGGAAGTGCTGGTCATGGGCTCGCTCTGGCTCGCCACGGCGATCCGCGTCGAGGCCTCGCTGGCCTTCATCGGCCTCGGCGTCAGCCCGCCCACACCCACATGGGGCGGCATGATCCGGGAGGGCTTCGAGAACATCCTCGACAGTTTCTACCTGGTCCTGTTTCCCTCGATCGCGATCCTCGTGGTCGTCTTCGCCCTCAACCTGCTCGGCGACGGGCTTCGCGACGCCATTGATCCGCGCCTGAAGGGAGAGCAGTGATGCAGCCCGTCATCAGCCTGCGCAATCTCACCACCTCCTTCCGCGTGGACGGGCAATGGGTCCCCGTCGTGAAAGATGTCAGTTTCGACATCGCCGAGCGCGAGACCGTGGCCGTCGTCGGCGAAAGCGGCTCCGGCAAGAGCGTCACCGCCCTCTCGATCATGCGGCTGGTGCCGGAGAATACCGGGCGTATCGAGGGGGACATCCTGCTCGAGGGACAGAGCCTGCCGGCCTTGTCGGAAGAGCGCATGCGCGACGTGCGCGGCGGGCGCATCGGCATGATCTTCCAGGAGCCGATGACGAGCCTCAACCCGGTCCTCACCGTGGGCGCGCAGGTCTCGGAAGTGCTGATCCGCCATCGCGGCCTCAATCAGGCCGAGGCCCGCGCCGAGACGCTGCGGCTTTTCGACCTGGTGCGCATTCCCGATGCGAGCCGGCGTCTGGGCGAGTTTCCCCATACATTCTCGGGCGGCATGCGCCAGCGCGTGATGATCGCCATGGCGCTCGCCTGCCAGCCGAAGCTGCTGATCGCCGACGAGCCGACCACGGCGCTCGACGTCACCATTCAGGCCCAGATCCTCGAGCTCATCCGCGAGCTCCAGAAGGAAATCGGCATGTCGGTGATGTTCATCACCCACGATATGGGCGTCGTGGCCGAGATCGCCGATCGCGTCGTGGTCATGCTCAAGGGCGACATGGTCGAATCGGGGGATGTCAGGGAGATTTTCGCCAATCCGCGCCATCCCTACAGCCGCAAGCTGCTCGGCTCCGTGCCCCAGCTCGGGACGCTTGCCGAAACGGAATTGCCCCGGCGCTTCCCTGCCTTTCGTGACGGCGAGGACGACATCTCGGCGCCCGCGGCAACGGATGACGATATCGTGCTCGCCGGTGAAGCCGACGAGCCGGATCAGCGCGCTGAGCCGATCCTCCAGGTCGAGAACCTGGTCACGCGTTTCACCGTCAGCGGCGGGCTTCTGGGGCGCGCGGTCGGCGAGGTGCATGCGGTTTCCGACGTTTCCTTCGATCTGCGCGCCGGTGAAACCCTGGCACTCGTGGGCGAATCCGGCTGCGGCAAGTCGACGACGGGACGCTCCATCCTGCGCCTGATCGAGCCGCGAAGCGGGTCGATCCGTTTCGAGGGCCGGGAGTTGATGCAGGCCAGTCCGGCCCAGATGCGCGAGGCGCGCAAGCGCATGCAGATGATCTTCCAGGATCCGTTCGGCTCGCTCAACCCGCGCAAGACCGTTGGCGCGGCGATCCGCGAGCCGATCACCGTGCACGGGCTCGCGAAAGGCGCCGATGCGGATGCGCGGGTCGAGCAGTTGCTGGAGCAGGTGGGGCTGCTGCCCGAACACGCGCTGCGCTTTCCGCATGAATTTTCCGGCGGACAGCGTCAGCGCCTCTGCATCGCCCGCTCGCTCGCGGTGGAGCCGCGCCTGATCGTGGCGGATGAAAGCGTCTCCGCACTTGATGTCTCGATCAAGGCGCAGGTGATCAACCTGATGCTGGACCTGCAGCGCGAACTTGGTCTCGCCTTCCTCTTCATCAGCCACGACATCGCGATCGTCGAACGCGTCAGCCATCGCATCGCGGTGATGTATCTGGGGGAGATCGTCGAGATGGGGCCGCGCCAGGCGGTTCTCGGCAATCCCCGCCACCCCTACACGCAGAAACTGATCGCAGCCGCGCCGATCCCGGATCCGGAGCGGCGTCGCGAGCGGCGGGGGCTGATGACGGAGGAGATCAAAAGCCCGGTACGCCCGATCGGCTACAGCACCCCTGCGCGCGCCCTGGTCGAGGTCACGCCAGGCCATTTCGTACGCGAGCATGACTAAGGGCATCATTCCGCCAGGCCGATACCGGCTGACGGTTTAAATGATGCGTCCAAACGTCAATTCAGAGCACCCGATCCGACTCTGTCAGGTCGGGCGCTCCAGGGGTCTCGCATACGGCGCGATCAGGGCACCAGCAGCTTCCGGAACAGTATCTTGGCCGGGGCGGTGACGTTTACGCCAGGACCGGTTCACGTGTCAGGACGGACTTGCTGGCCATGGCGACGTCGGCGGCGGCACGCAGCTTGCGGGCCCGCTCACAGGGTATCCGGACGATCTCCAGCCCGGTGAAGACATGCAGCGTATCCAGATCCCGGTCGATCACCGCATGGTCCGAGACCCAGGCGCCGAGCGCGAGATAGCCGCGCAGCAGGGTCGGAATGCCAGCCAGTGCCTTGCGGGGGTCCGCCGGGTGGCCGTCGTGCAGGGCATCGGCAAGCGGCATCACCTGCGGTGCCTTGACCCCGGGCGACCAGCGCTGCGGCGCCAGATGATGGGCAGCGAGCAGAGCCAATGCCTCGCTGTGACACTCCGGTGCCGCGCCCTGGAAGGAGCTGCAACCGAACAGCATGTCTGCGCCCGTCTCATCGACCATCCGGGCCAGGGCTGCCCAGGCCAGGCGCATCACGGCTGGATCGCGCCAGCCGGGACGGATGCAGAAACGCCCGAGTTCCAGCATGACCCCGGGATAAGCGTGCAGGGACGAAAGATCGTAGAATTGTGCGGCGTAACTCCGATTGATCTCGTTCCCGGTGGAAAGCCGCAAGAGGCGAAAACAGCAGATCAGTTCACCGCCAGCCTCCTCCTCGATGAGGATATGGTGGCACGCGTCATCGAAACTGTCATGATCGAGACGATCCGAACGCGGACGGGCGCCGGGACGGTTCTCGATGAAGGCTCGATAGCGGAGCGCCTGCGCGCGCTCCACATCGGAGCGGGAGCTTGCGACACGGATCTGATAACGGCTGCTGTTGCTGACATGCATGGCCGGCATCGCTCCAAACGTCAGGTCAGATCACCCCTCGTCGTGACAGTGCCAGAAATCACGGCGACGGGCAAATCTGCATCAGGGCAATGCAATGCACCGGCTTCCGTCGACCCCACACCCTTCAGAGCTTTGCCGGCACCGTTATCTGTGAAGCGATCGCATCCACGGCGCGCCAAGAATATACCCCATGCGCATGCATGAATTGTAAATTCGACCGGATATGAATTGCGATACCCTGTCCCGATGATCCAATGTGCCGCCACGCCTCATGATCCGGCATTCACGCTGCGGGTTTCCATGCCTGCCCCATGTGACTATGCTCGCCCCGGTTTCCATACAGGGTCGCCAGCCACGGCGCGTCCCGAAGAACATGACACGGCCTCCCTGATGTTTCAGCTTTCCCTGCCCCGCATTCTGCGCGCTCCTGGCGTTCCGGTCCGTCGTTTTCTGACCGTATCCTTCGGCATCATTGCTCTCGCGATCGCGGCATTCGCCGTGATTTTGCCCCCCCTTCCGGCATCGGCGCAGGAAAATCCGTCCGGCTCCGAAACGGGTCAGGAGGAGCGCGCGATTGATTCGCAGACGCAGGTTCTGATCGAATTGCTCGAGGACGATGAAGCGCGCGCCCGGCTGATCGAACGCCTGCGGGGAAGCGCGGCGGCGGTTACCGAAGCCGAACCGGAACACGTGCCTCTGGCGCGCCAGGTGGCACAGCAGACCAGGGCCATTGCCGAGAATATTTCCGGTCTCTTCCTCGTGGCGGGGAATTTTGCCGATTCGGTTGCAGCCCTATGGCGCGACACGACGACGGCGGATCTCGACCTGCTGACGCGGATGCTCGGAACGCTGGTGATGGTTATCGCGGGGACCCTGTTCGCCTATTGGCTCTTGCGGCTGGTCTCCGATCGTGCCCGCGTCCGGCTCGCCACGAGGGCCGAAACGCGCCCCGTTCTTCGGCGTCTGCCACTCGCACTGGGCGCAATCGCCTTCGATACCGGAACCGTGGCGCTGGCCTGGCTGATCGGCCACACCTTGTCGATCCAGCTCGCCACCAACCCGATCACCGCGCTGAATCAGACACTGTTCCTGAACGCCTTTCTCGTTGCCGAGGGAATCAAGGTTGCGATGCGGGCGATCCTGATGCCGCGCAAGGATTCCCTGCGGCTGGTCCCGTTGAACGATACGACGGCGCATTACTGGTACTTCTGGCTGTCGCGGCTGATCAGCCTGATCGCCTACGCGTTCCTGTTTGTGGCCCCGATCGTGACCTGGAACCTCACCATCGCATCCGGCGACGCAATCCGGACCCTGGCCGTCTTCACCGCCTGCGTGATCGGGATCGTACTGGTGCTGCAGAACAAGAGAGATGTCGCCACGCTGCTCAAGCGCCGGGTGGCGCGCGGCGAGACCGACACGGTCGGGCGCCTCTCACAGGGACTGGCCCAGATCTGGCACATCTTGGCGATCATCTATCTCATCGCCTTCTTCATGGTCTGGGTCGCGCATCCACAGATTGCGGTCAATCTGATGGCGGCCTCGACCGGCCAGAGCATCGCCGCCGTCATTGTCGGCATGCTGATCTTCGCCCTGATCTCGCGCCTGATCTCCGGCGGCATGCCTCTGTCTCACGATATCAAGCAGCGCCTGCCGCTGCTCGAAGAGCGGCTGAACGCCTTCGTGCCGAAGGTTCTCTACGGATTGCGGATCGCTGTTCTTCTGGGCGTGGCCCTTGCAATCGTCCATGCCTGGAATCTGTTCGACTTCATGGGCTGGATCACCACCGGAGCGGGGGCGTTGATCGCCACGTCGCTGATCTCCGTCGTCCTGATCCTGATCGTCGGCTTCGCGCTCTATGTGATCGTTTCGTCATGGATCGAATACAGACTCAATCCCGATTTCGGTACGGTGCCGACAGCACGCGAGCGCACCCTGCTGGCGCTGTTTCGCAATGCCTTCACCGTGACACTGAGCGTCGTGGTCGCGATCATGATGCTGGCGGAACTGGGGGTGAATATCGGCCCGCTCCTTGCCGGTGCCGGCGTGATCGGCCTCGCCGTCGGATTCGGCGCGCAGAAGCTGGTTCAGGACGTGATCACGGGCGTGTTCATTCAGCTGGAAAATGCCATGAACGAGGGTGATGTCGTGACAGCCGGCGGGATTTCGGGCGTCGTCGAGCGGCTCACCATCCGCTCGGTCTCGATGCGCGATCTGAACGGGGTCTACCATGTGATCCCGTTCTCAAGCGTGGATATGGTCTCCAACATGATGCGCAACTTCTCCTACCACCTTGCCGATATCGGCGTGGCCTATCGGGAGAACATCACCGAAGTCAAAGCCGCCATGCATGAGGCTTTCGATCGCCTCAAGGCGATGGACGAATACGGGACGGACATTATCGGCCCGTTCGAGATGTTCGGCGTCAACGCCTTCGCCGACAGCGCCGTGATCGTGCGCGGCCGCATCAAGACCCTGCCCGGCAAGCAATGGGCCATCGGGCGCGCCTATAACGAGGTGATCAAGGAAGTCTTCGACGAGCGCGGTATCGAGATCCCGTTCCCGCATCTCACGCTCTACGCCGGTGAGGACAAGTCCGGCTCGGCTCCCGCATTCCGGGTGGTGTCCACAGATCGCGACGAGGGCCAGCCGGCGATCACCGGCAGCGGGGCGGAAGCGGAGGAAAAAACGCTCGGACCGCACCCGAAACGCCCCGTCGATGAGGACCTGTCCGATCTCGCCACCGATATCCCGGAGGAAAGCGGCAAGCCTTCCGAGTAATCGGCTTCAGGGCCGGGTTTCGGAGACGGAATGCCCCCGCATTGCCGACAGCGGCGTGTAGCCGTGCAGCATGTAGGTGGCGAAAGCCTCCTTGAAGACCGCGACGAATTCTGGCCCCCCGGTACGACCGATGCGCATTGCCTTGCTGATGAAGGCGCCGTGCAGTCGGTCGTCAACGACCTCCGGGCCGCAGAACCGGGCGCGCAGAATCGCAAGAGCATCTGGGGTGAGCGGCTCCTGAAGGAGGGCGTCGAGATCCGCTTCGCTCAGGGGAGTGGGTGTCTGTTCCATGGTTGAAATTCCTTTTTCACAATTCCAGGCCTCAAAATAAATTATATAGAAATTTGCTCAAGGTTTAAATCTTTATTAGTATATAATATAATATTATGTTAATAATGTTATATTATATTTTTAATGAATTTAAAATATCTTTTCTTTAGATCAAAATCATTTTAGAATTACATCATTTCTTACCTATGAGGTTTATCATGTTTGCACCGATTCCCAACGCCACTCCAGCACCTCCCCCGGTTGTTACCCCTGCTGCTGAGGAAAACATACGGCTTCCAACTGTCGGGGAGGTCCATCCAATGCAGAATAACCCGGATCACCGCCCCACCCGTTTCGTGCCAGACTACGGCTTAGCCACGGCCAATCCATCATATCAAGAGCAATTGTCTACATTAGAGGCCCTGCGATCTACCACCCAGGCGCCCCACGAGCAGCCGGTCATCCGCCTTTTTGGTGCAGAAGCCCATAACCCACATGTTTCATCTGGGGATATCAAAAAGACCGCAGAAATACTACTTGACTACCGTATTTCCCTAGATGAAATGAACAATCTTCGCAATAGCGCTTACGTTTTTGCGGAACTACTCCTCGATTCACCTGAAATTATTCAGCCTATAGTCGATTCTTGGGACGAAATGTCGCCTGATGATAAATCAACAGCAATTCAGAGAATTAATCATAATTTTACAAATCTTCCATGGGAAAAATTATTTGTTCGAACTGATCCAAACCTTTCTCCTGATTTTTTTGCAGGAGCAGAAGGCATGTATCTTCCGGAAGACGATGCGGTTTATTTGGATGCCTTATCTCCGTATTTTGATTCATTAGGAACGGCAATTCGTTTACTTATGCATGAAGTACAACATTACGTTGATTACAATAATGCAGGGCAATATGAAAATATTGATCAGATAATTGATTCATTTAAGTCCGGTCATATTAATTACGATAAAGCTATTGCTTACATACGTATACAATCTGAATTTCGTGGTGATATTTATCCAGAATTCTATTTTTCCGACCCACTTGAACAACGCGCATTTCTATTAGATAGTTTTATTTCTGAGGGATTGGAAGACGTTCTCGGCTGGCAAAACCCTAGCGTGCTGTCTGATGCTGTTTATGAGGAGTTCAAAACAGTATTTTACGAAAGCGGCATTGCTGAAACTCCAGAAGCACCCGAGGATCTGCCAGTGCAGACTGCGGCCTGATCCGCGCAAAAGCATGGTCAACGCCCTTCAGCGCAATGACCATGCTCACCTTTCGGTCGGCTTGGATTTCGCCTGGCGGCAAATCAGCCTCGAAAAATCGGCATGGCGGGATCTCACATCTGCCCGCCCTGCCGCAACGATGTGTCACCCATCCGGATCGAAAGCGCTGGCACCGCTCGCGGTATTGCCGGAACCAAGGTTGATCTTTTCGATGCGTGCCTCGGCCTGCTTCAACAACCGGTCGCAATGGGCCTTGAGGGCCTCCCCGCGCTCGTAGATGCGGATCGAATCCTCCAGCGGCACATTGCCCTGCTCGAGCTGGCGCACGATCTCTTCCAACTCGGCCAGCGCCTTTTCGAAGGGAAGCGCGGAGACATCCGCAGCCGGGCTCGGAGCGGCTCTCTGCGGGTCCGCCTGATGATTGTCCTGGGCCTTCGTCATATCGCCTCGTCCCTGCTCCTGTCAGACGCGTTCAAGCAACCTCACTCAAGCAGGTTGTCGGCAGAAGGACCAGCCCCCCTGCACCGCCATCCCCATGGCAAAACGACCCGGGCAGCCTCACGCTGCCCGGTCGAGACGCGCCTCCTCCAGAAGACGATCGAGCAGCGGGTCGATGCGGCGGGCCTCCCGGTCGAGGAAGTTGAGCAGGGCGCGCTCGGCGGGACAAAGCCGGTCATTGGCGCGGATGCGCTGTTTCAGCCAGCGCGCTTCCTCGCTGGTCACGATCTCGTCGCCGACGCTCAAAGCCGAAGTTCCCGAGTTCTCCTCAACGGGACGGGCACCGAAGATGCCGCGCAGAATCGCGCCCAGCCCCGTCCCCAGGCTGCGGCTTTCGTCGAGCCAGGTCTCGCGCCGGCGCGCCTCCTCCGGGCAGGGCGCATGACGCCCGATGCCGCACAGGACGTGATTGCCGATGGCCCGGGCGAACAGGTCCGCAAAGGCGGGGTCATTCGGCGCATCGACCGTCGCATGGGCAATGTCGAACAGAACCTCCGCCTCGGCACGCGTCACGGCGCCGAAGCCTTCGCTCGAAGCCACATAGAGCACCCGGCGCAACGCTTCGACATCCGCCTTCGTCACCACGCCTGGCGCGTGCCGTTCGCTGGTGACCGATTCGCCCTCGCCGGTGAGCACGACATCTGCGACGAGTTTCAACCCGAAAGCCGCGAGGCAGTCTGGCACGCGGCGCGCCTGCTGCATCACCTTCAGCAGCGTCTCGAATTCCGTCTTCAGGAGGACATGACCGTCCTGCGTAATCCGGTCCATGAACCACTGCGCGTTTTCCTGCGAGAGATAGCCTGCCGGCTGCACCTGATGCACCAGCAATTCGGTGATCGCCTCCGAGAAGAAATCATGCCAGGCACGTGGCCCGGCATCGCCGATCGCGGCTGCGATGCGGAAGAGCTCCTCGCCCTCGCGCAGGGAGATGCTATTATCGGCATAATAATGCCGGCGCAACGTGACGACATCCGCCTCGCTGATTCCGGGATGGGCCAGAGCGGCGATTTCCGGCGGCAGGGTAACGGGTGCGGACATGCTGCAAACCTCGCGGGGTTGTTCCGGCAACCCCGCGATCATCCCGCAAAAGCCTTTCGATCCGGCTAACGCCGCTGATCCCGTCACAAGGGCAGGTTGTCGTGCTTCTTCCAGGGCCGCTCGGTTTCCTTCTCGCGCAGCATGGCGAGCGCGCGGGCGAGACGCCGGCGGGTCGAGCGCGGCATGATCACCTCGTCGATATAGCCCTTCTCGGCCGCGACGAAGGGCGACATGAAGCGGTCCTCGTATTCCTGCGTGCGCGCGGCGATCTTCTCGGGATTGTCGAGATCGGCGCGGAAGATGATCTCGACAGCGCCCTTGGCCCCCATCACCGCGATCTGCGCGCTCGGCCAGGCATAGTTCACGTCCCCGCCCACATGTTTCGAGGCCATCACGTCATAGGCGCCGCCGAAGGCCTTGCGGGTGATCACCGTGACGAGCGGCACCGTGGCCTCGGAATAGGCAAACAGCAGCTTGGCCCCATGCTTGATCAGCCCGCCATATTCCTGCGACGTGCCGGGCAGGAAGCCGGGCACGTCCTCGAAGGTGATGATCGGGATGCTGAACGCATCGCAAAAACGCACGAACCGCGCCGCCTTGCGCGAAGCGTCGGAGTCGAGCACGCCGGCCAGCACCATCGGCTGGTTGGCGACAATCCCGACCGTGCGCCCTTCGACCCGGGCAAAGCCGGTGACGATGTTCTTCGCGTAGCTCTCCTGGATCTCGAAGAAATCCCCTTCATCAACGACCTTCGTAATCAGTTCCTTGATGTCGTAGGGCATATTCGGATTGTCTGGCACGAGCGTGTCAAGCGAGGGCTCCTCTCGGCCCGGATCGTCGAAGCTCGGCCATTCCGGCACACCGTCGAGATTGTTCGCAGGCAGGAAATCGATCAGGCGGCGCACCTGCAGGAGCGCCTCGAGATCGTTGTCATAGGCGCCGTCCGCGACGGAGGATTTTGTGGTGTGGACCTTGGCACCGCCGAGTTCCTCCGCCGTCACCGTTTCATTGGTGACGGTCTTCACCACGTCCGGCCCGGTGACGAACATGTAGCTGGTATCGCGCACCATGAAGATGAAATCGGTCATGGCCGGAGAATAGACGTCGCCGCCGGCGCAGGGGCCCATGATCACCGAGATCTGGGGGATCACGCCCGAGGCCACGACGTTGCGCTTGAACACCTCGCCATAGCCACCGAGCGCCGCGACACCCTCCTGGATACGCGCGCCGCCGGCATCGAACAGGCCGATGATCGGCGCGCGCATGCGCAGCGCCATATCCTGCACCTTCATGATCTTGCGCGCATGCGCTTCCGAGAGCGAGCCGCCGAAGACGGTGAAATCCTTGGAGAAGACAAAGACCGTGCGACCGTTCACCGTGCCCCAGCCGGTCACGACGCCGTCTCCGGGGATCTTCTGGTCCTGCATGCCGAAATCGGCGCATTGGTGCTGGACGAACATGTCGAACTCCTCGAAGGAGCCGTCATCGAGCAAAAGCTCGATGCGTTCGCGGGCGGTGAGCTTGCCGCGCTTGTGCTGCGCCGCGACGCGCTTCTCGCCACCACCGGCACGCGCCTGTTCGCGACGCTCCTCGAGCCTGTCCAGCATATCCTTCATGATTGTCCCGTCCCCGCGCTCGGCTTGGCTGCATGCGGGCGCATGGCCCGTTTTCCTCATCCATGATGGCTTAGCCGAAACCGCGCGCTGGAAAAAGCCCCGTTTTGCCCGGTCGCACCCGATCCGCGCTCCGCAACCGCCGGCTCATGGCCCGGGAGCAAAGCGATAAAGCTGCAAGGCCGCATCGAAATCAGCCTGCCGGCGCTTGCGGCGCGCGAGCGCCTCCTCGTCGGTGCCCCAGAGCGATTCCTGCACATGCTCGTCCACATGCGCCGCCCGCCAGGCCGCCTCGCCGGAGAGCGCGCCGTCAGTCGTGGCGAGGCTGATCAGAGCCGAGCCGGTCAGCGTCGTCATCACGTGCAGGCACGCGACGCGAAACGGACAATCATGGGCATCGACGAGCGCCGCCACCCGCGCCAGTGCCTCGGGCGGCTGCTCAACGAAGATGATCCCGGCTGCGAGCGCGAAATGCGCCCCGTGCCGCGCATGAAAATGCGCCAGCACCGGATCCCAGGCCTCGCTTTGCGCCGCAACCAGCCCCTCGGGCTCTTCCGCGCGATAGCAGACGAGATCGGAGGCGGCGTATTTCGCGATTTCCTCGCGCACCGCCTGCATCTGCACGGCGACGCCATCGATGGCGGAATTGGAGATCCGCGTCATCGGCATGAGGGCGGGATCGATATGCTCCTTCTGCGCCATCCACTCGGCGACGACCGCCTCCCCCGCCGCGCGGCTGGGCAGCCGCAGCGGGTTCTTTGCCGGGCTGCGCGCGGGGCGCCCGTCCAGCGTCAGCACGTAGCCGCCCGGCTCCTGCGCGAGCGCAGCCGTTTCGTAGAAGCGTCTGGGCAGATTGGCGCGCATGTTGATGCGCGCCGCCGCAACGGGATCGACCGTTTTCGGGGCGCCGTCACCGCCTTCGCCCGGAACGGGCGCGAGATCATCGAGAAGATTGCGTGTCATGATCGTGTTGCTTACGCGCCCAGCCTTGCCTGAAACCGGTGTTCAGACGTGCTGGCCGCCATTGATGTGAATTTCGGTCCCGCTGACATAGGAGCTCGATTCGGTACACAGGAAATAGATCGCCTTGGCCACCTCGTCCGTCGTGCCGAGCCGGCGCATCGGGATCGTTTCGACGATCTTGTCGGTGCCGGGTGAGAGGATCGAGGTATCGATCTCGCCCGGCGAGATCGCGTTGACGCGCACACCGAGCGGGCCGAAATCCGCTGCCATCTCCCTTGTCAGCGATGCGAGCGCGGCTTTCGACGTGCCGTAGGCGGAGCCCGCGAAAGGGTGCACCCGCGAGCCGGCGATGGAAGTAACGTTGACGATCGAGCCGCGCGCCCGCTCGAGCTCGGCACTCAAGCCTTTGGCGAGCAGGATCGTGGCGAAGAAATTTACCTGATAGACGTGCAACCAGTCCTCGAATGGCGTGTTCAGCACGTTCAGCCGTCCGCCATCGGGCGCCTTCGGCGAAATACCGGCATTGTTGACCAGGGCATGAAGCTTGCTGCCCTCGATTTCGAGACGCTGCTTCACGTCGTCGATGGCGCGCAAGGTATCGCGGGAATCGGAAAGATCGACCTGGAGATGATCCTCCGGGCCCATTTCCCACGGACAGTTTTCCGGGAAGGCATGGCGCGAAGCGGTGATCACACGCCAGCCGGCAGCCGAGAAGCGCTTCACCGTGGCATGGCCGATGCCGCGGCTGGCGCCGGTCAGCAACATCACCCGGCGGGGTGCTTTGGTATTCGAGGCGTTGGACACGTGCATCGCTCCCAAAAACAGAAGAAGGCGACATTAAGCGATTTCAAGGCCCGGCGCATCGGCGAAAGCGCGCAGGGCAGCCCTTCCTTCACGGATATAGGCGCGTGCGTTCCCAGCCGCCATCATCCATGCGCGAGAAAACGACACGGTCATGCAGGCGAAACGGCTTGTCCATCCAGAATTCGAGGCTTTGGGGCAGGATCCGGAAGCCGGTCCAGTGGGGCGGGCGCGGCACCTCGCCGATGGTGTATTTCGCGGCGTTCTTCGCCACCGCCTTCTCCAGCGCGAAGCGGCTCTCCAGCGGACGCGATTGCTGGCTGGCCCAGGCGCCGATGCGGCTGTCGCGGGGGCGCGAGGCGAAATAGGCGTCGGCCTCCGCATCCGGGACCTGCTCCACCCGTCCGCGCACACGCACCTGGCGGCGCAGGCTCTTCCAGTGGAAGCAAAGGGCCGCCTGCATGTTGGCGGCGAGTTCGTTGCCCTTGTTGGATTCGGTATTGGTATAGAAGACGAAGCCGTCCTCGTCGAAACCCTTCAACAGCACCATGCGCACATTGGGCATGCCGTCAGCATCGGCGGTGGCCAGCGCCATGGCGTTGGGGTCGTTCGGCTCGCTCGCCTTCGC
>Ga0076929_100323_pt1 | contig 57111 bp, 68 predicted proteins | sample HotLakConUCCSL28_FD_87104 | JGI IMG/M metagenome (GOLD analysis project Ga0076929, IMG submission 87104) | Hypersaline microbial mat communities from Hot Lake, Washington, USA - Hot Lake Consortium UCC-SL28 (version 3) (version 3) | ecosystem: Environmental > Aquatic > Thermal springs > Hot...
CAGATCTCGCCGGTCGCCTTGGAGGCGGTAAAACGGATCGACGCCATCTTCGACATCGAGCGCGAGATTAACGGGCTGGATCCCGAGGCCCGCCTTTCCGTGCGCCGGGAATTGTCGCGTCCGCTGGTCGATCGTCTCCATGACTGGCTATTGGAAGAACGTGCCAGGCTGTCCAGGCACAACAAGGTCGCCAAGGCGATCAACTACATGTTCGAGAAGAAGGGCCGCTGGCAGGCCTTCACGGCATTCCTTGATGATGGACGCATCTGCCTGACGAACAACGCCGCCGAACGGGCCCTTCGCGGCGTGGCCCTCGGGCGAAAATCGTGGCTCTTCGCCGGTTCGGAACGCGGGGGACAGCGAGCCGCTGCCATGTACACCCTCATCGTCACCGCAAAAATGAACGATATCGACCCGCAGGCATGGCTCGCCGACTTGCTCGCCCGGCTGCCCGATATGCCCGCGTCACGCGTGCATGAGCTTCTGCCCTGGAACTGGAAGAAACAATCCATCGCCGAGGCTGCGTGACCATGCAGTTGAACAAGGTGCATTCCGTCGAAACCATCGATCGCGTCGCAGCCGAGTTGGGCGAATCCGTCGATCTCCTCCACGAACTCGCCATCAACATGGAAACCGAAGACGGCTTGATCTGGGTTTATGGCCTCGGCGATGAAGCCGTCCTTGCCTTCTCACCGTTCGGCATCGAAAGCCTTCGCGAACTCATCGAAATACATCGCGAAGACGGACCCTGATCCCCCACGGCCCTCGCCGGATGGTTACCACCGTGCCATTTCGAGCCGTACCTGTACGCAATGGCATCCCACTGCCGCAGCTTGCGCATAGCCGACCGTCCGCTACAGCGCAATCAAAACCGCGCGAACGGTCGGCTCCGCTCACGGCGAGCTACACCATGACGGGTGTGGCCAATCAGCTTCGGCTCGCCAGAATCGCGACCGCACCGACGAATAAGCCGTAGAGTACCAAGACTCCAGACAACGAGAGAAGTCCGATATCGCCATAGCCGGCAATGTGGAGTGCTCCAATGCCGAAGCCACCTGTAATGCCGCCGAGTGCACCCGGCACCCAAGATGCTGCAAGGTGTCGCCCAGCTACTGCGGCAGACGCAAGACCGGCAATTGCCAGTAAGGTTCCCAATAACATCTCGCTTATGTCAGCCTCCACTCTGTCGAATCGATATCGACGAAGTTCAGCAGATGCACATGAATCTTATTGAACCTCGCTGCACCCTTAAATTGCTATCAGAATCGGCTGCGGCATGTTTCATATCTCGGATTCCCGCACCGCATTAGCTACACGGCCACAAACCCCGCCTCGAAGAGAGGTTCCTGGAAAGTCGGAAAATCTATATTCTTCAATCTGTTAATTGGGAAACCGAGAGCGGCTTCACTTGCCCTCCAAGATCAGCACCTGATACAATCTCGATTGTAAGTTTTCGAGCGCGGACATGGTCTCGCAAGCGTGGAGCGCGTTCGAAAAGTCTCGCCTGCAAGGCGTCAGCATCGATCTCACCCTCGACGCTGACGTGGAGGACCTGATGGCCCTCGCCCTTGCGCATCGAGACGGCCACGCGGCGTCGCTGCCCCCCAGCCACGTCTCTGACCGTGACAGCGATCACCTCAGCCGAAATCTTGCTGCCGGCAACAACGAGAACATCATCGGTCCGACCAAGGATCTCAACTGCACGCAGAGCATAGGGAGCGCCATGATCGGCCCAACGCGCACGGTCCCCGGACTGGTAGCGCAGAAGCGGCATTGCCCGTCGCGACATTGTGCTGAAGACGAGTTCTCCCTCATCTTCCGGTTCACCCGTTTCGGGATCGACGATCTCGACAACGAGATCCACTTCGTCAAATATGATCGACCGCTCATTCTTCCAGCTGAATGCGAGGCCGACGCCGAGTTCCGTGGTGCCGTAGGAGGTGTGAACATCTGCCGTCGGGAAGGCCGCGCGAACAGCTTCGAGGTCCTTCGCATCAAGGCGCTCACTGCCGAGAATGATCCGCGTGAGAGGAGGCTTTTCCTCCGTGCCGAAAGCATCAATCAGCCTGAGCATGAACGACGGCGAAGACATCAACATGTTGCAGCGGTAGCGACACATTTTTTCCGCGACCAGAGACGGATCTTCGTCTCCCAGTGTCAGCGCGAGTCCGCCAGCTTTCTCGATGATCCAGGCGGATTGTCGCCAGCCGATCCAAAGTCCATGGCGCACCGGCATGGCGATGGCGGCGACCAGCGGCGCGTCTCCATGCTCTGACAGCACCAAGGTAGCCCCGTTGTTTGCGGCAGCCTGGACATCCTCGAAACTGTAGTCGACCCGCTTGGGCTTTCCTGAGGTACCGGAACTGAGAAAGCTTGCAGAGATAGAATTCTCCGGGATGCACCGGATATCACTCTCCCGATCCCGCAGGTCGTTACCATGAGTCAGAGGAAGCCCGGATAAATCGTCCGCTGACCTTATATCGTCAGAACGGATGCCGGTCCTTCGGAAAAGTTGCCTGTAGTATTCCGAATGGCCTTCGAGATAATCTACCATGCGTTGCAGGCGAATCTGCTGCACAGCCATGATCGTGCACCGATCGATACTGCGCAAGCGCCCATGCAGGATTTGCGCACCGCGCCGAATGTCTTGCGGCGTGCGTTGCTTACGTTCGAAACGCCGCAAAAGTGTCTCGAACAACAAACCCTGTGCCTTCCCTGAAAACATTTTTCCAGCTCCACCGGGGCATACGTACGTCTATGATCAGTGCGAGGGGCGTTCCATATCCTCCACCAGTTCAATACAGGCAACGCCTGATCTGTTCCGGATTGCTCAAATACACTGTTCCGACACTCTGTTTGGATACAATAATTAATTGTAACAAAATAGGATATAAAATACAGTATTGTAATCACAAGATAACTCCCGCCCTACGAATGATGTCTTCGTTCATACCTTTACCCATCGAAATTCTCGACAGACGTCGGTCGCATCGGACGCATAGCCGCCTTCACTGAGGCCTCTTGAATGGTAGCCTTCAGAAAGTTGCATTCAAGACGTAAACCAAAATCAAGCCGGATGTCGGCATTATCCATTCCTCGTCCAAGGCGGTCCGTCCCGAACCAGCCAAACTTCCGGCTCTGATTTACGAAAGACACAAACGCGGTTGATGCCTACTCCATATTTATATTGCAATTTCAATAAGATACTGGTTCGCATCTTTATTCAGATTGGCGCGCCATTTCGGTACATGTACAGCCCAGAGACATGGGTTACACAACGTACCTGAGACATGGGTGACAACCTCGTGCCGAACGGGTTGTCGATTGCCTGAAAGGTGCCCTGTTTCAGGTCGTTATATCCCGGACCATAGCGCATCAAGCTGACGAGCCTGAAGCGGTTATCGTTTTGCTTGATGCCGAGCATTTGACTGGCGAGTACGGTCGAGACATTGATCTTTCTTCGATGCATGCAGATACGTTCACAATTCCTGACTGTGATATCGCGGTCATGGAACGGGTATTCGATCTCGGGCAAGCCTTGATGGTGTCGTACGCAGCGCGTGTCGTGCTCTGCCGTTGCTTGCGGGCGCCCCCTATGGCGAGTGCCTGATGAGGGCAGCAGGCTGTGACGCGCCGGCTTGGCCCGGCCCCGCTTGAGCGGTCTTGCGTGTCCTGCGCCCTCATGCAAAGGCCCCGACCACGCATGACGCGGCCGGTGCCGATCATCTTTGCCAGCGGCAGTCTTCGGGCTCAGTCGATGACCTCGACCAGTTCGACCCGGCGATTGAGCGCGCGCCCCTCTTCGGTGCGATTGGTGGTCACCGGCGACATCGGGCCCGCCCCGGCGGGACGCAGGCGCGAGCCGGCGATGCCGTGCCGGTTGCGCAGCCAGGCCACAACGGCGGTGGCGCGATCGAGCGAGAGACCGAGATTGTAGTCGTAGTTGCCCACCCCGTCGGTATGCCCGACCACGAGCAGCCTCAGATCCGGGCGCTCCTCCATCAGATCCGCCACGGTTTCGAGGGCACGCGCCGATTCAGGCAGGATGCGGGCGCTGTCGAAATCGAACAGGATCGCATTGACGATCACCCGCCCGTCGCTGACCAGCCCGCTCTCGAGTTCCTCCACATCCTGCTGCACGAGCTCGGCGGGAACCGCGTCACCGTCCGGCTCTTCCCGTGCCGGCTCCTCTGCCGGGGCGGGCTGGCCGAAAAGGTCGATGGCTTCCATCTCCTCGATCTCGACGACATTGACCATGATGCGCCGTGCGCCCTGGCGCGTGTAGACGGAGAGGGCGATCACGGTTTCCTCATCCTCGCTGCGCGCCAGGATATAGGCATTTTCACCGGAACCCACCGCAGGGCTGCGGGCGAGCAAGCCGTCCGTGCGCCGCAGGAAATTGTAGCCTTCCCTGTTGCCGAGATCATCGCCGATACCGTTGAAGAGAATCTCGAATCCCTCCCCCTCGAAATACTGCAGATAGCTGCGGTAGAGGCGCAGGTTGGCCAGTTCGAGTCCGTCCACGGAGTATTCAAGTTGCAGGTGGGAGCCCTCTACCGCGAAGGTTTCGGGATCTTCCCGACGCTCGTAACGGCTGACGGGAAAGGCGAGTTCAGCGAAATCGGTAAACGCGTCACGGGTGATGAATCCGTCAGGCGGCAGCGGCACGAGGGGATGCGGCTGCGCACCCTCGATGGCGCGCTGGGCATTTGCCGGACCCGCAAGCACGGCGAGGGCGAACACCAGAACGGCAAGACCGGACAGAAAAGACCACGGAAACACGCGCATGTTCGGCTCCTTGAGCAAGAAAGGGTGGACCTTCCCCTATGCTGTTTCGTTGATTCTGGCCCCGTTCGAACGAAGGGGGCATGATGCGAAACTGGAAATCCATGCGCTTATCTGTTTTCGTCAGGATGCAAGGCAGAAGAATACTGCCACGCTTGTTCGTGAAATTTCGGGGGAATCGGTTCATGCCATTGATACGCGTCCTGGGCTTCCTGCTCGTCTTGACAGGGCTGTCCGCAAGCCTGTCCGGGCCGGCAGCGGCAGATCGCATCGTCCTGCGCGTCACCGGCGCCATCGCGGCCCATCATGACGGGATGGCGGAGTTCACCCGCACCGATCTCGAGGCACTGGGCCTGCACAGGCTGCGCACATCCACCAGCGTCACCGACGGCGCGCCGGTCTTCGAGGGGTTCCTGATGCGCGACCTGATGGAGGCGCTCGGGGCCGAGGGGGAGGTGGTGATCGCCCATGCGCTCAACGATTATCGCATGGAAATCCCGATCGAGGATTTCCGGCGATTCGATGTAATCGGCGCGCTCTCCATGGATGGCGAAGCGCTCACGCCCCGCGACAAGGGCCCGGTCTGGATCGTCTATCCCCGCGACGATCACCGCGAGCTGCAGGATATCCGCTACGATACCCGCTGGGTCTGGCAACTGAACAGGATGGAGGTGCGATGAGCATCGCCACGGGTGACGAACCATTGCGGCCCGGTGCGGATGGGGCACGCGACGCCTTGCCGCGGCAACGCTCGTGGCTCGCGCTCTACGGGCCGTTCCTGCCCTTGCTGCTGATCTGCCTGATACCGCTCGCCTTCGCCCTCGCACAGACCTCGGCGCTCGAGCGGGACATGCGCATCGCGGCGACGGAGAACATGCTTTGGGTGGTGAGCCAGACGCAGATGGAGAGCCTGCAGCTCACCCTCGCCGCCGGGGCTCGGGAGCCGGATGCCGCCGCGGTTGAGCATCGTTTCGACATGCTGATGGCACGACTCAACCTGCTGCTTGAAGGACCGCAGCGGCGCTATATGGAAAGTCTCGGCCATGATTCGGCGCTGACGGAAGCCCGTGCGGCCCTGATGCAGCACGATCCGCTGGAACATGGGGGAGATCCGGTGGTGATGAGCGCCCTGCGTGAGGCCGGGCTGGCGATGCAGCCACTGATGAACCGCATCGCCAACGAGGTGATGACCACGGAATGGGATGCGGCGGCGGCCCGTCTGGACGAATACCGGGCCGTACAACGCAATGTGCTGATCGCCGTCGGCTTCGCGCTGCTCGCCGCACTCGCCATGTCCTGGCTGCTGCTGCGCAACCAGCGCGCCCTGCATCGCGGGGAAATCGAGCGGATGCGCGCGGCACGGCTGCACACCCTCCTCGAAAAGGAGCGCGACACTTCCGCCTGGTATCGCGATTTCGCCGCCATGGTCTCGCATCAGATGCGCACGCCCCTGACCCTGATCGACAGTGCCGTGCACCGGCTCGCGCGCAAGGGCGAGGCGGTGACCGGTGCCGATGTGGCACAGCGCCATGAGGTCGTGCGCGGAGCGATCCGGCGCCTGACCCGCCTCGTCGATGGCGCCCTTCTCGCTGGCCAGCTCGACCATGGCCGCATCCGCCCGAGCCTCACGGAAACGTCGCTCGCCGCGATCGCCGGACAGGTGATACGGGAAACCCGGGCACAGGAGCCGGGACGCACGATCACGCTCGCCGGGGACGGGCCTGGGCTGACGGCGCGTTGCGACGAGCACCTGGTCGGGCATATTCTCGGCAACCTGCTCGCGAACGCACTGAAATACAGCCCTGTCGATACACCGGTGGAACTGCGCCTGTTTACACAGGGCGGACGCGTCGCCTGCGCCGTGACCGATCGCGGGCCCGGCATTGCACCGCAGGACCAGCCGCACGTGTTCGAGCGCTATTATCGCGGCGAGGGCAAGGAAGCGGGCCCCGGCACCGGGCTCGGTCTGGCGCTGGCGCGTGATCTCGCGCGCCTGCAGGGCGGCGATGTCGGCATGGAGACCTTTCCGGGCCGAGGCTCGGTCTTCACGCTGTGGCTGCCACGCGCGCATGATCCGCACAAAGGGCAGGAGCGCGGGTCCCGTTGTGGCACGAATTCGCGGGTTCCACCCTCTCGCGATCTGCAGCCGGGATCATTGCCCAGGCGGGAGGAGGTCTGATGGAGGAGGCGCCACTGATCCTGTGCTGCGAGGACGAACCGGCCCTGCGCCGCGACATCGCCGACGAGTTGCGCGAAGCCGGCTACCGGGTATGCGAGGCGGAAAACGGGGCACAGGCGCTCGCGATCCTGGCCGCCTGCCATCCGGATCTGATCCTGTGCGACATCATGATGCCGGGCATCGACGGTTACGGCCTGCTTGCGCAATTCCGTGGCGATTTTCCGCATCTGGCCGATGTGCCGCTGGTCTTTCTCTCGGCCCTGTCGATGGCCGAGGCGGTGGTGCGCGGCAAACGGGCCGGTGCGGATGACTACCTGCCCAAGCCCATCGACTACGATCTCCTGCTCGCCACCATCGAGGCCAGGCTGCGTCAGCGCCGACAGGCCGGGGCGGCGCATGCTCCGACTGCGCGCATCGCCCGCCACATGCTCGACCATCTCGCCATCGGTGTGCTCGCCTTCGACGGACAGGCGCGCCTGAGCCATGTCAACAAGGCCGCCCGCCAGATGCTTCGATCGGCGCGGGACGGGGAGCGGGATACACCCGGCGAAGCGCTTTCCGCGTCGTTTCCGCAGGCCCTGCGCGGGCCGCTGCAGCAGTTGATCGCGGCTGCACGCGCAGGACGAGAAGAGAGCCGTGCCGTGGCCTTCGCAGAAGACGAGACCACGATCGCGATGATGTTCTCCTGCCCGGAACCGGAGGATGGACCGGTCGTGCTGGCCTATCTCACCGATACCCGGCAACGCGCACCGCTTTCCGCCGACATGCTGGGCGCGGTCTTCGCGCTGACACCGACGGAGGCCCAGGTCGCCGGCCATCTCGCCCGGGGCCTGCGTCCCGACGAGGTGGCGAGCCAGATGGGCGTCTCGCCCACCACTGTGGCCTTCCATCTGCGCAACATCTTCGGCAAGACCGGCGCCAAGCGGCAGGCCGACCTCGTCGCCCTGCTGCTTTCGCTCCCGATCCGGACACATGCGTGAGCCGGACCCATCCGTAAGGACGCCCGCTCCGGGTCCGGCAGGGTACCTGATCCGCTGCAGGGATGCGATCCCGTTGGTTTGCACGGGGCGCCGAACGCACCGATCCACTAGCTTGCTCGCGAATCACCTGCGAGGAGAGACAGGCATGTGGGATTTCTCGTTCAGACGCAGCATCGGCATGATGGTTCAGACCATGCCATTCGTGCTGTTGCGCATCGCGGTCTATTTCGGCGTGGCGCTCGCCTATCTGCTGATCACCGGAACGGGCGCCGGGATCGGCTGGGGTATCGGGGCGCTGGGCGATGAGGGTTTTCGCGCCTCCTCCACCTTGTTCGGCGGCCTGACAGGCTTTGGCATCGTCGCCATCGTGATGTACTGGCTGCGTGAATACATCCTCTACCTGGTCAAGGCCGGGCATATCGCGGTGATGGTCGAGCTCATCGACAACCGGCCCATGCCCGAGGGTCGCAGCCAGATCGGCCATGCCCAGGCCATGGTGCGCGAGCGTTTCGCCCAGGCCAGCGTCCTGTTCGCCGTCGATCAACTGGTAAAGGGCGTGTTGCGGGCGATCACCGGGCTGATCCGCGGGGTCTTCACGATCCTGCCGATCCCGGGTATCCGCCAGCTGGTGACCATCCTGCGGGCCTTCCTGCGGGTAGCGGTGGGCTTCATCGACGAGGTGATCCTCGCCCATGGCATGCGCACGCGCGCGACCAACCCCTGGGAATCGGCGCGCACGGCACTGGTTCTCTACGGCCAGAATTACGGACCGATGCTGCGCAATGCGGCCTGGATCACGCTGTTCGTCTACGGGCTGACGCTCCTGATCTTCTTCGTGATGCTCGCACCCGCCGCCCTGATCGCCAACATCTATCCCGGCAACATGGCGATGACGGGCGTGCTGATCGCGGTGATCCTGGCCTGGTCGGTGAAGACGGCCCTGCTGGAGCCACTCGCCGTGGCCTGCCTGCTGCAGGCCTATTTCCGCACCATCGAGGGTCAGGTCCCCGATCCGCAATGGGAGGCCAAGCTCGAGAGCATGTCCGGCAAGTTCCGCACCCTCAAGGACCGCGCCATGCGCAGCGAGACGGTCAATGCGTAACGCCCGTCCGGTCCCGGCATCCGGACGCCGACGCCCTGCGACAGAGGGCAAGGGCCTTCCACCAGAGCCTCATGGGTGAAACCCGCGTTTTTTTCCGCAAGCGAGCGCCCTATACTCCGTGAACGACAATGTCAGCAGACCGTACGGAGAAATCATGTCAGCCGCATCAGCCGCTCAGCATCCGGCGCCGGAACTCGGCGAGACTCTCGACCAGGCCGCGCAATCGCTCGAAGCGCTGCTGGCGCAGGCCGCGTTGCGGATGCGCGAGAAGGTTGTCGTGGAGGGGCGCGTCGATGCGGCGCGACTCGAAGCCGAACAGCATGCCGCTCACGGGCTGGCCTGGCTCGCCACCTATGTCCAGTCGGTACGCGAACTCTCCAGCTACTGCGCGCGGCTGACCGGCGAGGGGCGCTTCGGTGCCATGGAGGAGATGCTGGTGCGCATCGGCGCCGGCGAATATTGCGCCCAGGCGCTCAACGGCATCCCGATGAGCCAGGGCGAGATCCTGCGCCTTTCCGCTTTCGGCTTCGACCATGGCGAGATCGCCCGCTTCTACACCCCCGCCATCGCTGCACTGATCGATGATGGCAATACGGCCGAAAACCGCGCGCAGCTGGTCGCGCTGATGCAGCAATCCTCGGGAACGGCGACTTACGGTGATCCCGGCCTGGACGAGACCCTGGAGGCGATCCGCAGCGAGATGCGGCGCTTTTCCCAGGCGGAGGTCGAGCCGCACGCCCATCACTGGCATGAACAGAACGCGTATATTCCGATGGAGGTCATCAACCAGATGGCCGAACTCGGCGTGTTCGGCCTCACCATTCCCGAAGAGTTCGGCGGGATGGGCCTGACCAAGGTCTCGATGTGCGTCGTCTCCGAGGAATTGTCCCGCGGCTATATCGGGGTCGGCTCCCTCGGCACACGCTCCGAGATCGCGGCAGAGCTGATTCTGGGCGCCGGCACGCCCGATCAGAAGGCGCGTTTCCTGCCGGGCATCGCTTCCGGCGAGATCATCCCCACCGCCGTCTTCACCGAGCCCAATACCGGCTCGGATCTGGCCTCCCTGAAGACCCGCGCGGCGCGCGAGGGCGATGTCTGGAAGGTCTTTGGCAACAAGACCTGGATCACGCATCCGGTGCGCGCCGATCTGATGACCATGCTGGTGCGCACGCGGCCCGAGGAGCCCGGCCATCGCGGGCTTTCGATCCTGCTCGCCGAGAAGCCTCGGGGCAGTGACGAGGATCCCTTCCCTGTCGATGGGCTCACCGGTGGCGAAATCGAGGTGCTCGGCTATCGCGGCATGAAGGAATACGAATTGTCCTTCGACGGTTTCGCAGTCGCCGGCGCGAACTTGCTCGGCGATGTCGAGGGCGAGGGCTTCCGGCAATTGATGCAGACCTTCGAATCCGCGCGTATCCAGACGGCGGCGCGGGCCGTCGGCGTGGCGCAATCGGCGCTCGATCTCGGTCTGCGATACGCGCAGGACCGCATCCAGTTCGGCAAGCCGCTTATCGCCTTCCCGCGCGTGGCCGACAAGCTCGCCATGATGGCCGCCGAGATCCATATCGCGCGCCAGATCACCTATTTCTCCGGGCGCGAGAAGGATGCGGACAAGCGCTGCGATCTCGAGGCCGGCATGGCCAAGCTGCTCGCCGCCCGGGTTGCCTGGGCTGCTGCCGACAATGCGCTCCAGATTCACGGTGGCAATGGCTTCGCGCTGGAATATCCGATCAGCCGGATTCTGTGTGACGCGCGCATCCTCTCGATCTTCGAGGGCGCCGCCGAGATCCAGGCTCAGGTGATCGCGCGCCGACTGATCGACGAGGCATGATCCGGAAAGCATGAGGGACGTGGCCCGACCAGAAGAAGCCCGCATCCGGATCTCACGGGGGGAACGGTCATGACGCAACGATGGAAGAATCGGCCCGAAGGCGCGAATTGGGGAGAATTCGGGGCCGATGATCAACGCGGCCGGCTCAACCTGATCACCCGGGAGAAGGTCCTGCAGGGACTGGCCGAGGCGCGCGAGGGGCTGACCTTCTGCCTCTCCCTGCCGCTCGACCATCCCGGCGGCAGCGATCTCAATCCCCGGCGCAAGCCGCCGATCCTGCGCCCCACCATTCGCGGCGACCAGCCCAATTTCAACGCCGTGTGGGACGGTGCCGAGGCCGAGGCGACGGATGTCTTCTGCGACGATCTCGCCATCCTGCACCTGCAATATTCGACCCAGTGGGACGCGCTGTCCCATGTCGGATCGCGTTTTGATGCCGATGGCGACGGGATGGCGGAGAAAGTCTATTACAACGGGTTTCGCGCCGGCGAGGATATTGTCGGGCCGCAATCGCTCGACGATGCAGGGTTATCGGAGCGCATGCGTGGGGAGAGCACCTCGCATGCGGGCAGGCTCGGCATCGAGAACATGGCCGCGCACGGCGTTCAGGGACGCGCGGTGATGATCGACCTGCATGCGCAACACGGTGATGAACGGGTCTATGTCGGTTATGACCAGTTGATGCGCGCGATGGAAGCCGACGGGGTCGAGGTCGAACAGGGCGACATGGTCTGCCTGCATACGGGCTTTGCCGAAATGGTGCTCGGCATGAATCGCCGCCCGGATCCCCACCGCCTGCACAATGCCTGCGCCGTTCTGGACGGGCGCGATGAACGCCTGCGCGACTGGATCACGCAAAGCGGCCTCGCCGTTCTCATCGCCGACAATTACGCCGTGGAGGGGCTGCCGGCCATGCCCGGTGAAACCGCCTGCTGTTCGCAATTGCCGTTGCACGAACATTGCCTGTTCAAGCTCGGCATTCATCTGGGGGAATTGTGGCGGCTCACGCCGCTGGCACAATGGCTGCGCGAGAACGGGCGCAACCGCTTCCTGCTGACAGCTCCGCCCCTGCGCCTGCCCGGCGCCGCAGGCTCACCGGTCACGCCGATCGCAACGGTCTGAACCCGTCTGGGCAGGATGCGCCGATGCCCCATCGGGATGGCTGTCGGGCGCGCCTTGCGGAGGCCTCGCTCACGGTCGAGACTGCCTTGACGCACCACATCGACCCTCGCCTACCGTATGAAGGGATGCCCCATGAACGCGCTTGCTCCCATCGCCGCCTTCGCCGACGAGCTCACCGCCATTCGCCGCGATTTCCATGCCCATCCGGAGCTCGGCTTCGAGGAGACCCGCACGGCCGGGATCGTCGCCGAGAAGCTGCGCGCCTGGGGCGTGGATGAAGTCCATACCGGCATCGGCGGCACCGGCGTCGTCGGCGTGATTCGCGGCAAGCAGGGGGGGGAACGCCGGATCGGCCTGCGCGCCGACATGGACGCCCTGCCCATCACCGAGACGACCAATCTGCCCTACAGCTCGAAGAATCCCGGCAGGATGCATGCCTGTGGACATGACGGCCATACCGCCATGCTGCTCGGCGCGGCGCGCTACCTCGCCGAGACCCGCAATTTCGCCGGAACCGCCATCCTGATCTTCCAGCCGGCGGAAGAAGGGCTGGGTGGCGCGCGCCGGATGATCGCAGAAGGCCTGTTCGAGAAATTCCCCTGCGACGAGATCTACGGCCTGCACAATGATCCCAACAGCCCGGAGGGCATCATCGTGGCCAAGCCGGGCCCGGCCATGGCCGGGGCGAGTTTCTTCGACATCCATATCGACGGTACGGGCAGCCATGCCGCCATGCCGCACCAGTCGCGCGATCCGATCGTGATCGCCACCCAGCTGATCCAGCAGATGCAGACCGTGGTGAGCCGCAACACGCCACCATTGAGCCCGATCGTGGTTTCGGTCACCCAGATCCATGCCGGCGCGGCCTATAACGTGGTGCCGGATTCAGCGCATATCGCCGGCACGATCCGCTATTTCGACAGCGCTGTCTCCGCCATGGTCGATGAACGCATTCGTGATCTGTGCGCCGGCATCGCGCGGGGCTTCGGCGTCGAGGTGCGGGTGGACCTGCGCAACGTCTTCGACGTCCTGATGAACGACCCTGAACTGACACAGGCCTATCTGGAGGCTGCGGCGGATATCGTCGGCCCGCAGAACGCCTCGCAGACGGACATCGCCGCGACGGGCAGCGAGGATTTCGCCGACATGCTGAAAATCGTGCCCGGCGCCTATTGCCGCATCGGCCATGCCGGTTCGGTGCCCCTGCACAATCCCGGCTTCGTCCTCGATGACGGCATCCTGCCGATCGGCGCATCCGTGATGGCGCGCATCGTCGAACGCCGCATGCCGGCCTGAAACACGTTGTCGTGAGGACATCATGCCCCGCTCGGACACCAATCTGACGACGGAACGCGCAAGCTTCGTCACCCATCTCGAATGCTCGATGACCGGCGAGACCTATCCCGCCGACCAGCTGCACAATCTCTCGCGAGTGGGTCGCCCGCTGCTGGTGCGCTACGATCTCGACGGCGTGCGCGCGGCGATGACACGCGAAGCGCTGGCCGATCGACCCGAGGATCTGTGGCGCTATCGCGAATTGCTGCCTGTGCGGCGCAAGCAGGATATCGTCAGTCTCGGCGAGAATTTCACGCCGCTCGTGCCGATGCCGCGTCTGGCGGAGAGGGCCGGCGGCGGCGATATCCTGGTCAAGGAGGAGGGGCGCCTGCCCACCGGTTCGTTCAAGGCGCGCGGCCTGGTCATGGCCGTCTCCATGGCGAAGGCGCTCGGCGTGAAGCATATCGCCATGCCGACCAACGGCAATGCCGGCGCGGCACTGTCGGCCTATGCCACCCGCGCGGGAATCCGCACCACGGTGTTCTGCCCGGAGGACACGCCGGAGGTGAACGTCTCGGAGATCGCGCTGCAGGGCTCGGACGTCTATCGCGTCAACGGCCTGATCGATGATTGCGGCAAGATCATCGGCCAGGGCAAGGAGGAGGCCGGCTGGTTCGACTTCTCGACCCTGAAGGAGCCCTACCGGATCGAGGGCAAGAAGACGATGGGGCTGGAACTGGCCGAACAGCTCGGCTGGGAGGTTCCCGATGCGATCTTCTATCCCACCGGCGGCGGGACCGGCCTGATCGGCATGTGGAAGGCCTTCGACGAATTGGAGAAAATCGGCCTGATCGGCTCGAAGCGCCCGCGCATGATCGCGGTCCAGGCCGCAGGCTGCGCGCCGATCGTGCGGGCCTACGAGGCCGGCGAGGAGCATGCGACGCGCTGGGAGGATGCGCAGACCATCGCCTGGGGCGTGCGGGTGCCCCAGGCTGTCGGGGATTTCCTGATCCTGCGTGCCGTGCGTGACAGCGGCGGCTATGCCATGGCGGTTTCCGATCAGGAGATCACGGAAGGCCTCGCGGAAGTGGCGCAGACGGAGGGGCTCCTGCTCTGCCCGGAAGGCGCCGCCACCTGGGCCGCCTGCAAGCGATCTCTCGCAGAGGGGCGGATCGGCAGAGGTGACCGTGTGATGCTGTTCAACTGCGCCACGGGTCTGAAATATCCGCTGCCACGCGCCGAGCAGAGCCTCGACCGGCATCAGCCGATCGATTACGCCAGGTTTCGGTGATCGCTGATTTCCACACGGCGCGGGATTTCACCCGCGCCGCTGCCGCGCGGCGGTGAGGGTGTTCTGCAACAGGCAGGCGATGGTCATCGGGCCGACACCGCCCGGGACCGGGGTGATGGCGCCCGCGACCTCGCGCGCCTCGGCGAAGGCGACATCGCCCACGAGGCGGGTCTTGCCGTCCCCCGCATCAGGATCGGGTACCCGGTTGATGCCGACATCGATGACGATGGCGCCGGGCCTGATCCAGTCGCCACGCACCATTTCAGGGCGCCCCACCGCCGCGACGAGGAGATCGGCGCGCCGGCAGATCGCGGGAAGATCGCGGCTGCGCGAATGGGCAATGGTCACGGTGCAGTTCTCCGCCAGCAGCAATTGCGCCACCGGCTTGCCGACAATGTTGGAGCGGCCCACCACCACGGCTTCCATCCCCGAGAGATCGGCCTGCGCGCTCTTGGCGAGCATCACGCAACCGAGCGGCGTGCAGGGCACGAGCCCGGGCAATCCGGTGGCGAGGCGCCCGGCATTGACCGGGTGAAACCCGTCCACATCCTTGTCCGGATCGATCGCCGCAATCACCTTCTGCGCGTCGATATGATCGGGCAGGGGCAGTTGCACGAGGATTCCGTCAACCGCGTCATCGGCATTGAGCCGTGCGACCAGGGCCAGCAGATCGGCCTCCGGCGTGTCTGCGCTCAGACGGTGCTCGAAGGAGGCCATGCCGATCTCGCGGGTCTGCTTTGCCTTGTTGCGCACATAGACCTGGCTGGCGGCATCCTCTCCGACCAGCACCACGGCGAGGCCCGGGGTGAGCCCGGTGCCGGCAATGCTCTCAACCTCGCCGGCAAGGCGGCTGCGCAGATCGGCGGCGACGGCCTTGCCGTCGATGATGGTGGCGCTCATCACGATGATCCTTGATATGATGCATTGCGGGCAAGGGGCTCGCGCTCTGCGAGCAGGGTTGCAAGGGATTGCGCGAGCCTTTGCGGATCGCCTTCCAGATGCAGGCTCTTGAGCCGTGCATTCGAGCCGGTCATGAGGCTGATCCGGGCGGGTGCGATGCCCAGCGCCCCGGCGATCAGCGCGATCACGGCCCTGTTGGCCTCGCCGTCCCGGGCTTTCGCGCGCACGGTCACGGCGAGCGCCTCGCGCCCGTCACCGATATCCTGAACGCCCCGGATCGCAGCCTGCCAGGCGCCGGGCGTGACGCGCAGATCGAGGCTGATCCCGTCTTCGCGCTCCCTCCAGGCGGGGCGCGCAGGTGAGGGCGCCCCGGTCATGATCAGAATGGTGCCAGCGGGCGAAGATTGTTTTGGATAATCTGCTGCAAGAAGATGATACCGAAGAGCAGCACGATCGGCGACAGGTCAATACCGCCCAGATCTGGCATGAATCGTCTGATACGACGCAAAACGGGTTCCGTTATCCTACTGAGGAAGTCGTAAATCACGTGCACGAATTCGTTGCGCGTGTTGATCACGCCGAAAGCCACGAGCCAGCTCATGATCACCATGGCGATGACCAGCCATGTGTATAATTGCAAAGCCAACTGGATGACAGTGAGAGCAGCGAGCATGAGGCGCGTCCAGGTTGGAGAATGTCGGTTCGGCTCGATCCGGGGGCAGCAGGCCCCCCACAGGGTTTAGCGCCCCGCGCCGCCGCCGACAACCATGGCGGCGACAGCCGGGCGCTCAGGGGCGACGCACGAAGCCGAGAATGTCGCGCACGTCGTTCATGGTCTTCGAGGCGATCGCCTCGGCCCGACCGGCGCCGTCAGCGAGGATCGCGTCGATATGGCCGGGATCGGCGGTCAGCCGGCGCATCTCGCCGGCGATCGGGGCGAGCTTCTCCACGGCGAGATCGACCAGCGCGCCCTTGAAGGTGGAGAATTGCGCGCCGCCGAATTCGTCGAGCACGCTCTGGCGCGGCATGTCGCGGAGCGCCGCAAAGATGCCGACGAGATTATCCGCCTCCGGGCGCCCTTCGAGACCTTCGAGCGCGCCCGGCAGCGGCTCGGGATCGGTCTTGGCCTTGCGCACCTTCTGGGCGATGGTGTCGGCATTGTCGGTCAGATTGATGCGCGAGTAATCGGAGGGGTCCGATTTCGACATTTTCTTCGTGCCGTCGCGCAGGCTCATGATCCGCGTCGCCGGGCCCTGGATCAGCGGTTCCGGCTGCGGGAAATATTCCGCGCCATGGCCGAGATCGGCGATCATGTCGGCCCAGTCATTGTTGAATTTCTGGGCGATGTCGCGCGAGAGCTCGAGATGCTGCTTCTGGTCGTCGCCCACGGGGACATGGGTGGCGCGGTAGACGAGGATATCGGCGGCCATCAGGGTCGGATAGGCGAACAGCCCCACCGAGGCGTTCTCGCGATCCTTGCCGGCCTTCTCCTTGAACTGCGTCATGCGGCTGAGCCAGCCCATCCGCGCCACGCAGTTGAACACCCAGGCGAGCTCGGCATGCTGGGGCACCTGCGACTGGTTGAAGACGATGTTCTTCTTCGGATCGATGCCGGCGGCGATGAAGGCGGCCGTGACCTCGCGGATCTGGTCCTTGAGCAGCCGCGGATCCTGCGGCACGGTGATGGCGTGCAGATCGACCACGCAATAGATGCAGGAATAATTCTCCTGCATGGTGACGAAACGGCTGATCGCACCGAGATAATTCCCCAGATGCAGATTGCCCGTCGGCTGCACACCGGAAAACACCAATTCCTCAAAACCGGCCATCGACATACCCCTTTCGCGCCGACCCAAACGCGCGCATAGCGGGATTATGGCAAGCCGCGACGGGATGCAAGGGCCGGCGGGCCACACCGGGCTTGCGTCATGCCGCCCTGTGTGATCGGCGCAACCTGCGCCGGGGATCATGGCGCCCGAGCGTGCCCGTCAGCATCGCGAGCAGGCCGTAGACCGGGATTGCCGCGAGGCAGAAGGCGATCAGGACCGGGAGGCTGGTCAGCGGCAGGAATGCATCCGCGCCGAGCACGAAGAGCGCGAAGGCGGTGTTGGCGGCGATCAGGCGCGCAAGCCGCCAGCGGATCAGCGCCGTATGGCGGGGCCGCCTGTGCGGATCCCGGTCGCGCGCGACGCGATGCAGTGCGAGCCATTGCCCGGCAAAGGCGCAGGCGATGCCCAGTCCGAGCCCGGTTGCCCCCGCGAGGTTCGCGCCAAGCGCGCAGGCGGGCAGGGAGAGGGCGAAACTCGCCAGAGCGACAAGGGCGGGCGCGCGCATGCGCTGGCGGGCGAAGAGGATCTGCTCGTTGATCCGGGTCAGTACCGCGAAGGGCAGGCCGCAGGCGAGGCCGGCGAGCAATCCCGCCGTGGCGCTGGCATCCGCCGCATCGAAGGCGCCGCGCGCGAACAAGGCCGTGGTAATCGGCTGCGCCAGCAGGACGAGGCCGATCGTGGCAGGAAGCGCGAGCAGCAGCGCGTCGGAGCGGGCGCGGCGCGCGAGGGTGCGAAAGCCGCTCTGCATGCCGGTTGCGGCCTGATATGCGAGCCGGGGCAGCAGCACGATCCCCGCCAGCGCGGCAATGAGACCGAGCGGCAGCAGGAAGACGCGTTCGGCATAATGCAGGAAGGCCAATGCGCCGGGCATGGTCGAGGCAGCGGGCATGGCGGCGAGCAGGAGGAGTTGGGAGCCCGCCGCCGCGATCAGGGCCGGGAGCGCGAGCCGCACGAGCCGGCGCTGATCGGCATCGAAAGCCGGTCGGCTCAGGCGGACCGCGCCAGGCAGCCGGCGCAGGGCGCGGGCGAGGAGGGCGAGCTGCATCAGGCTGCCGAGGCTCATCGTCGCCGCGAGCGCGAAGGCCATATGCTTTGGTGTCGGGGCGAGACCGAGCAACGGCGCGGCCAGAAGCGCGATCATGGCCAGATTGACGACGAGCGGGCTCAGGCTGATCGCGAGAAAGCGGCCATGGGCCGCGAGCACCGCACCGATCAGAGCCGACAGCGTCATCACCGCGATTGCCGGCAGGGCCAGCCGCGTGGCGGTGACGGCGATGTCGCGGGCGGGGTCATCGGAGGCGAATCCGCCGGCGAGCAGCGCGATCAGGGCGCCGGCGGCGAGGGTGGCGAGGGCGCTCAGGGCGATGATCACAAGCCCGATCGTGGTCAGCGCCCGCCCGGCGAATCCCGCCGCAGCCGCCGACCCGCCGGTCCCGGCGATCTGCGCGTGCAGTGGCACGAAACCGGCATTGACCGCCCCTTCCGAGACCATCCGCCGGGCGAGATTGGGCAGGCGCAGGGCGATCGCAAGCGCCTCCGCCGCCGGACCGGCCCCGAGCACGGCGGCGATCATCACGTCGCGGACGAAGCCGAGAATGCGGGAGAAGGCGGCGGCGCCGGCGACGATGAGGCCGGCTCCCCGCCTGCCTGGAAACCCGGCGGAGGCGCCCGGCAGAGACGAGGCATGTTCGGCTTCAGGGGAATCGGGGGCACACATCGGAGGGGTTCGAGACCTTGATGCGGCGAGGTGCCGGGTTTTGGATGCGGTGAGGCGCCGCCACGTGCCGCGCCATCGACCGGTTTCAGGCGACCGCGACGCCGCCCGGTCTGTCCGGTCCATACCGCTTCTCACCCTCATGGAGCCACGGCGATGTCAGGATCGGTTCGCCGCAATGGCGGCCCTGCAGATAATCGACGCCCCATTCCGCGAGCAGGGCAGCGGTCTCCTCGTCCTCGACCCATTCGGCCACGACGTGGATATCGAGATTGCGTGCGAGATCGACGAGAGTGCGCACAAAGAAGCGGTCATCGGGTGAACGCGGAAGATTCTGTACGAAGGCGCCGTCGATCTTGAGGATGTCGACGGGGAAGCTGCGCAGATGGCGGAAAGAAGTGTGGCCGACGCCGAAATCGTCGATGGCGATGCGCACGCCGAGTTGTTTCATCATCTCCAGCTGGATGCGGGTCTGGGCGGGATCGCGCACGGCGCTGGTCTCGGTAATCTCGATGATCAGCCGGTCCGCCACGCCCGGATGGGCGCGCAGATGCGCGTCCAGCGCACCGAGCCAATCCGGTCGCTCCAGGGTCGAGGGCGAGAGATTGACGGAGAGCCGCTCGTGAGGATGCGCCGCCAGCCATTCCGTGGCGAGTTCCAGCATGCGCGCATCGAGCAGCGCCATCAGCCCGGCCCGCTCCACCGTGGGCATGATCTCGGCACCGGCGAGGAGGGGCATGTCCGGGCGTTCCAGCCGTGCGAGGGCCTCGCAGAAAACCGTCTCCCGCGTGCGCGCATCGACCACCGGCTGGCGTGCAAAGATCAGCCGGCGCTCGTTGAGCGCATCGATCACCGCGTGGGCAGAGAGTTGAGGGGCGGCGCGCAGGCGCGCCTCGCATTTGAGATCATGGATCACCACCGTCTCGTGCGGCTGGTGGCGCGCACGGGCAAGCGCATCCTCGGCGCGCCGAACCAGCGCGGTGGCGTCGCGGGCATGATCGGGGGCACAGGCCGCCCCGATTCGCAGACTGACGGGGAAGGTCCCGTGCGCGGTCACGACCGGTGTTTCACAGACGACGTCACGCAGTCTCTGTGCGGCGATCGGCGCCTGTGCGGCGGTACATGACATCATCGCCACGGCGAAGCGATTGCTGGCATAGCGCGTAATCTTGTCGCGGCTGCGCAGGACCTTGCGGATGCGCCGGGCGACCTCGTCGATCACGCAATCCCCGCCGTCGAAACCGATCTCGTCATTGATGCGCTCGAGATTGTCGATTGCGGCAATCATGACCGTGATCCGCCGCTTTGACCGCCCCGTTTCGATGACGTCGCCGGCAATATAGTCGATGAAGGCGGCGCGATCGCCCATACGCATCACCGAGGCGTCACAGGCCTCCACCCGCACGACCCCATGGGCGCGTACGGGATGCCCCTCGGGCCCTGCATACCAGCGCCCGGAATCCTCCACCGCAATACGGCGACCGCCGGGCAGCGCGAGATTGTAACGGGTCCGAAACGGCACGCCGCCACCCGTATCGGTGCCGCTGGCCAGGCCGATGGTCTCGTTGCGCGTGATCCCGCTGCCCGGTTCCACCATCAGCCCGTAGCCGGCGCCTGTGGCGAGTGGTGCGGGATCCTCGAGGCCGAGCACGTCTGCGACATTGCTGCTCCAGGCCAGGGCATCGCTGAGGATGTTCCAGTCATAGATCATCTCGCCGATCGAGGTGAGCACGGCGCGCGGGTCGAGTTCGGATTCGGGGCCTTTCGCATGCGGCTTGCGCAGCTGCGCCGGCTTCGAGGTGTCATGCCGGGCTTCTGGCGGCCTTTGCTGATCCGACATGCGATGACGTCCCTCCCGGACTTGCCTCAGTGACGCGCCCCGTCGGGCGGTTCGGATTGCGCCGGAACGGGACGCCCCGCGCCGGAGGGCCCCGCCATACCCGTGGAAACGGGCTGTCGTCATTGCGACACGTTTCAAAATGATGCGTAAAGGAAGGTTAATGACACGTTAAAACTGGCAGACGAATTGCAGTGATTCGGGATCATGCGTCGCGAGGTTTCATTCTATGCATAACGAAGCATTGACACCGAACGCTCCTGATCCCACCCCTTCACGCAAGGTTACCCCGGCCCGGGCGCTGGCTGTCGTCTCGCCGGAGCCGCAAGACAGGGGAGCGGCCAATGATGCGGCGCAGGCGCATTCGGCCCGGGATTCCCAGAAGGCGGACACGACGACGCATCCACGCGAAGCCGGCCTCGCCAGCACACGCGCGCGCACGAGCGCCCTCTTCCTGACCCAGCTGATTGCTTGTGCACGCCGCCTTCCGGCCTATCGCGAGCGCCGCCGTGCCGCACCGGACGAAGCGGTCCGGGCCTATGGTGCGGCCTCGGTGCCGCACCGGCGCTCCGAACGGGTGATCTCGGATTTCTGAGAGCTTATGCCGACGGTGCTGCCGGCGCTTCAGCGCCCGAACAGACCGCCACCCCCGGCCCGCGCCGTGCGCTGAACCCGCTGGAGCCCCTCATTGGCGACGCTGTTGTTGCGATCGAGGCCGATCGCACGCTGATAGCTGAGCAGGGCTTCCGAACGATCGCCCGACCGCTCGAGCGCAACGCCGCGCCACGCCCAGGCATCGGCATTGCTGTTATCGACATTGAGGGAGGCGTTGAAATCCTCGATCGCCTTCTCGTAGTCCCCCTGGGCCGTGAGGCTCTGGCCGCGCGCATTGTAAGGGGCGGCGACATAGGGATTGCGCCCGATGGCGGCGTCGAAATCGAGTACCGCCTCGCGATGGTTGTTCATGCGCTGATGCACGAGGCCGCGCGAGTGCAGCGCCTGCGCCGATTCGGGATTGAGATCGAGGGCCCTGTCGAGATCCGCGAGGGCGCGCTCCGACTGCCCCTGAACGCGCAGGAGGTTGGCCCGCGCTATCAGCGCCGGAACGTAATTCTCGTCAGCGGCGAGTGCATTGTTGAAATCCGCAAGCGCCCGCTGCTCTTCCCCGATCTGGCGATTGGCCAGTCCACGATTGGTCAGGGCCGGCGCGTAGCCGGGATCGAGCTCGATGGCGCGCCCGAAATCGGCCATGGCCTCGCGGAACTGGCCAATCCGGGCATAGGCTGCGCCTCGCGTATTGTAGGCTGCCGCATCGCGGGGGTTGCGCTCGATCACCTCCGAGAGCGAGGCGATGTTGGCGCGCACGACCTCGGCATCACCTTGCTCGAGCTCCGCGACGGATTGCACGGCGCTCATCCGGTTGACAGTTTCACAGGCCGCGAGTCCGAAGCCGATCATGGCGATGAAACCCAGACGCTGCACCAGCCGCATCGGCGCCGGGGCACCGCGCCGGAGCATCGGATCAGCCTTGATGGGCATGCGCTCGTCCTTCATGCTCGATACTCCCCTGCCCGTCGTCATGCCAAGGATCGGCTCGCCTGCCCGGCATTCTGTCCGGGCTCCTCGTACCCGCCTCGGCATTCGCCAGAATACACGGGCCCTTCGTCCTGACAAACCCGATCGAACGACAATTCCGGGATCACCCCTTAAGGCTTGCGCTGCGCTCGTGCGGGCCCGTGATCCGCCCATACGCCGAAGAGCGCCAACCGATTCGGCAGGCGCTCGATAAACTGTCGCAATGAACCGAGCCTCGCAGTTCCGCCGCTTTCGGGGCGAATATGCCGATTCCGACGCGGCGCGACCGCGACCGGCCATTGACCCCGGTCAACTCCGGAATCCAGGCCGCTCAGCGGGCCTTGCCCTTCGAAGGCAGCAGACCCTCGCGCTGCATGCGCTTGCGGATCAGCTTGCGGGCGCGGCGGACGGCCTCGGCCTTTTCACGCGCACGCTTTTCGGACGGCTTCTCATAATGGCCGCGCAACTTCATCTCGCGGAAGATGCCCTCGCGCTGCATCTTCTTCTTGAGAGCGCGGAGAGCCTGGTCGACATTGTTGTCACGAACGAGAACCTGCACGCGAAAACCTTCCTTAAGCTTCAGAACCGGCGCCCGGGGCGCCCATGGTTGTTGACGGAGGCGACGCCTGTCACGCATGACGAGGCGGAGCGTCACCAGAATATGACGACGTGCGGCGCGCAAGCGTTTGCGCACCCACCGGATGCGGCGACATAACAGAACGACCCGCCCTTGTCCACAGGCACGAAACCCCGAATCGCAGCGGAAAGACGGGCCTCGCCCCTCGGGATGCGTATTTCGGGATGCATCGCGGCGGCCGGCATCCTATACAGGGGCGAAAGCCGTAGACGTGTTGACTGCGATCACGATGCCGCCGCTCGCCGAGGCGATTGTGGTGTGCATGGTCCCAGACCGGACCGGGAGCCCGAAGAGACGTGACGACCCCCAGCACCGACAAGGGCGTCCTGACGCCGGAGAGCCGCGAGGATGATCTCGACGCCTCGCTGCGTCCCCTGAACCTGTCAGATTTTACCGGCCAGAAGGCCGCGCGCGCCAATCTCCAGGTCTTCATCGGGGCGGCGAAGGCGCGGGGCGAGGCGCTCGATCACGTGCTCTTCGTCGGGCCCCCGGGGCTGGGCAAGACCACGCTGGCGCAAATCGTGGCGCGCGAACTCGGTGCGAATTTCCGCTCGACATCCGGCCCCGTCATCGCCAAGGCCGGCGATCTCGCCGCGCAGCTCACCAACCTGGAAGAGCGCGACGTGCTCTTCATCGACGAAATCCACCGCCTGAACCCCGCCGTGGAGGAGATTCTCTATCCCGCCATGGAGGATTTCCAGCTCGATCTCGTCATCGGCGAGGGGCCGGCGGCGCGTTCGGTCAAGATCGAACTGCCGAAATTCACCCTCGTCGGCGCCACCACCCGCGCCGGCCTCCTGACGACGCCGCTGCGCGACCGGTTCGGCATCCCGGTGCGGCTCGAATTCTATACGACGGACGAACTCGAACTCATCGTCAAGCGCGGCGCGCGGGTCCTGAAGATCGGCATGAGCGATGACGGCGCCAACGAAATCGCCAAACGCGCCCGCGGCACGCCCCGCATCGCCGGGCGGCTTTTGCGCCGGGTGCGCGATTTCGCCATCGTCGAGGGGCTCGACACGGTGACCCGGGCGCTGGCCGACAAGTCGCTGCAATTGCTCGACGTCGATCCTGCCGGGCTCGATGTGATGGATCGCAAGTATCTCACCCTGGTGGCGACGAGCTTTTCCGGCGGGCCGGTGGGCATCGAAACCATCGCAGCCGCCCTGTCCGAACCACGCGACGCGATCGAGGAGATCATCGAACCCTTCCTGATCCAGAGAGGCTTCGTGCAGCGCACCCCGCGCGGACGGATTCTCACCCCCCACGCCTTCCGGCATCTCGGCATGCCGGAACCACGGCGACCGGACGATCCGGCGGGACGATCCGGCGGGCAACCGGGCCTGTTCGATTCCGGGGCAGACCCTTCCGACACCTGATCACGACAGGCCGGGCGGAATCGGGTGCATGATCCCGGAAGGCTGCCTCGCGCCCGTCATGATTGGACTTTCGTCGCACATGCAGCAAATGCATGCCGGACCTGCTTCGCGCGCCGTTGTCGCAAGCCCGACTCACGCCTATTTTGTGCAGTGCAACAGACGACGTTCTCGTTGTTGCAATGCCCTCCTTGGGCGTTTCCTCCCTTAGACTTGGGCCGCCTTCGGGCGGCCCTTTTTTTGACCATCCCTGACGGCCCCTCGCCGTGCCGGCGCCGCGCAGTTCACGGCAGGGGTTATTCGGCCGCAATAGCGGGCGGCTCGCCGAAGAGGGCACCGGCGGCGATGACATCACCGAATGCGCCGCACAATCCCTGCGCGATCTCGTCGAACCAGGCATGCGGGGTCAGCGTGGGTTCGTGCATGTAGAGGGCGCGGTTGATCTCGATCTGCAGGGCGTGGCGATGGATTCCGGGTTCGCCGTAATGCTCGGTGATGAAACCTCCGGCATAGGGCTTGTTGCGCGCCACGCCGAAGCCGCGAGCCCGCAAGGCCGCCTCGACGAGATCGGTCAGGACCGGACTGCAGCTGGACCCGTAGCGGTCCCCCAAGACGATATCGACCTGGCTGAGCGCCTCGGCCGAGAGCGATGTGGAGGGCATCGAGTGACAATCGATCAGCGCCGCATAGCCGAATCGCTCCCGACTCGCCGTGACGAGCCGCCGCAGGGCGCGATGATAAGGCTTGTACAGGGTCTCGATGCGCGACAGCGCCTCCGCCACTGGCAGCTTGCCGGGATAGATTTCCTGGCCATCGGCGACGATACGCGGAATCGTGCCGAGCCCGCCGGCGACCCGGATCGAGCGGGTATTGGCGAAGGCGGGCAGGCGTCCTTCGAACATCCGGGGATCGAGCTCGTAGGGCTCGCGATTGAGATCGAGAAAGGCGCGTGGAAACCGGGCGCGCATCAGCGGCGCGCCTTCGCGGGCCACAGGCAGGAACAGGCGATCGACATGGGCATCCTCCGAGCGCCGGATCGCCTGGGCGCCCAGCCGTGCGCCTTTGAGGAAGCAAGTGGGGTAATCGGCGCCGGAATGCGGCGAATCGAAGATGAAGCCGCTCGTCACCCGCACGGGTGCCACGATCTCGAACGCAGGATCGAACAGCGGCTGCACCTCGCGCGCCTCCGAATCAGACGTCTGGCTCAATTCTTTCGTCCCGTATCCTGCTCACTGTCGATATAATAATTGTGTCCTGCAAAGCGGCGTCTGTCCATGCGCTTTTCCGCCCGGGCCGCCGGGGGCGTCGCGCGCCGATCGATTCCCGGGCGCCGCCCTGTCGACGATGGGGGTGGATGGATGGTATCGCTTTCACGTCATGTTTACCCGACCTGCGCTTTATGATCATGACGCAAAGGCAAGCCCACGGGGCGATGACGGGACATCATGAAGATTCTACTCGCCGAAGACGACAACGACATGCGCCGCTTCCTCGTGAAGGCCCTGCAGAATGCAGGCTACGACGTGGCTTCCTTCGATAACGGGCTCTCGGCCTATAACCGGCTGCGCGAAGAACCGTTCGAGTTGCTCCTGACGGATATCGTCATGCCGGAAATGGACGGAATCGAGCTGGCCCGTCGCGCCACCGAGCTCGATCCGGACATCAAGGTGATGTTCATCACCGGCTTTGCCGCAGTGGCGCTCAACGCCGATTCCGAGACGCCGAAGGATGCCAAGGTGCTCTCCAAGCCCTTCCATCTGAAGGACCTCGTCAGCGAAGTCGAAAAACTGCTCGCGGCGTGAAATTTCCCGCTCAAGCCGCTTGCACCGGCCACGGGGCTCCGCTATACGCCCTGCATCGGCGAAGAGCGCTGCGGCAATGCGGGGCCTGACGCTGCGAAAAGATGGGCGCGTAGCTCAGCGGGAGAGCACTACGTTGACATCGTAGGGGTCGCTGGTTCAATCCCAGCCGCGCCCACCATCTCAAGCCTCTGAAAAGCAAAGCGAAAAAGCCTCCGGGCTCAACGGACCTGACGAGGGTTCTTTGGTACGAGTGTACTGGATGCCGCGTCAGCGATGTCGTCATAATTGAGCGCTTCCGCCGCCCCGGCGAGGTATTCCGGGGAGAAGCGCGCGTAGATCGAGCGCGTCACCTTGACGTCGCTGTGCCCGAGATACGACGCGATCTCTTCCATGGGGATACCCGCTTCGGCCATGTGCACCGCTGCGGAGTGGCGCAGCATGTGCGGCGTCGCTTTCGCCAGCCCGGCGCGCTTGCCAGCTGATGCGAGACCTTTCTTGACGCTGGCGACGCGCCTGCCGGCATACTCGATGACGTAGCGGGTCAGCGCGCCCGCCTGCGCCTCGCGCAGGGCGGCGCGCGCCTGCCGCGTCATGGGAACGATCGCGCGGCCCTTGTGCGGGGTTCTGATTTCCGGGTCTTCGAGCATGATGCGCCCCCGCTCGAAATCGACGCGATCCCATGTCAGCCCGAGAATGGCCTGTACGCGGCCAGCGGTGGCGACGCCCAGGATCGTGAACAGGCGCAGGTGGGGCGCATCGCAGGCGTCGATCAGCTTGCGGACCTGCGCGCGCGTCAGATGGCGCTCACTCGGCTTGGGCTTGCCGGGTCTCTCGATGTACGGCGCGCGCTCGATATGCCCGTTCTTCTCCGCCCATAGCAGAACCATGCGCAGGTGCCCCAGCTCTGTGTGAATGGTGCCGTCCTTGATACCTGCGTCGCGGCGGCGCGCGGCGTGCTGCTTGCAGTGCTCAACGGTGATGGCATGCGCGGGCAGGGGGGCGAACAGGGGCGCGAGCGCTTTCCATGTATGGGGGAGGGTGGCGCTGATGGCTCGGCCCGCCATGGCGCGCGCATAGGCGCGCCATAGCGCTTCGACCGTATCGGCCTCGGGGCGCGTCAGCTCGGCGTAGAGTGCTGGCGCAATCTGTCGAGCCTTGCGCGGGTCGCTGGTTCCAAGCGAGCGACGTTTCCGCTGTCCATCGGCGGCGGTGTAGATGAGGACGAGCTTTCCTCGGTGGTGTCCGATCGACCATTCGGGCTCTTGCATTCGTATTCCTCAACAGCTTCGGCACTGACACGATAGAGCTTGCCAGTACGAAAGCCCCGAAGCTCTCCGCGCGCAACCAAATTCCGCACGGTCTTCTCGCTGACGCCCCATCGCTGCGCCAGCATCTGCGGCGTGAAGACGCGAGTTTCAGCCATCGCTTACCTCCCGCCCCGCCTGAGGAAATTGATCACTGCCGCAGCGGTGAGAAACAGGAGCGTCATCGCGCCGGCATATGTCATCAGCCCGAGCGGGTGGAACATAAGCCAGAGGAACCATTCAATCATGTTCCGCCCTCCCCGTCGCTCCGCTCCTGGTCGATGAGTGCGAGGATGGCATAAGCTACCCTACGCGCCCCAAGCGCGGCCATCTCACATTCGGCCTCGCGCTCTTGATCTGCTACGCGGGCCGCGATGCGCAGCGCCTCCCTCAGCGCAGCCTCCCGCGCTTCACGGCGGATCGCGGCGGGGTCGGTCTTCGCCTTGAAAAACTCCTGTTTTAGTGCGGCCTGCAATTTAGCGCCCGGCCCTAATATATACCCAGGCTCTTCGTAAGGCAGATCGTCTATCTGGTCCAACACAGCGGAAACTGCCTTCAGCCCTTCCGTTGTGATTCTATGAGTTTCTTCTTCAGCTGGGCCGCTCGTTTCGCAGTCATCCAGCAGGTAAAAAACTTGCCTGCCAAGCTCCCCAACAAGATCCAACAATGACTGTTGTTTCTCTGCGGGCTTGCTGATTGAAGCCCGGTCGGATGCGTCAACCAGCGCCGATATGATGCGGCGCTCGAAATCGGCTTGGGCGGCGGCTTTGGCATTGTTGGGATCATCGCAATCGGCAATCGTCTCTTCGATGCCAAAAGTGACCTGCCAACCGTAGCTATCGCTGCCAAAGTACATTTCGACGCTATATATGCCGAAAGGCGTAGTAGCCTCATAGCTGCCCGTAGGTTCGTGGCGTGGGTCTTCGGCGCTGCGGGCTTGTGTGATTTCCACCCACTCCAGTGCCTTCACCCCCACCCCGCCCGAGCGGTCGAGGGCGGTGGCGGCCTCTTCAAGTACAACCCAGCTCGCCTCCATTATCGGATGATCGCTCATCGCGTCTGCTCCTTCGTCTTCTGCTTCGCGGCCTCGACCTCGGCTACAAGCCGGTCCCGGTAGCGGACCAGCGCGGCCATGACGGACGGTTCGAGGGAGACGACGTAGTTTTCGTGGTGACTGACGGCCAGCCAGATCTGGTAGCCGTCGAAGGACGCATAGACCCCGTCTCCGAGGTATTCGCGCCGGTCGTGCTGCGGCATTTCCCGTCTCCCGATCAGCTTGTCATGGCCATGCCGGCCACCTTGCCCTTCGCGATGGCCAGAACGACCATGCGCGCGACGCTCTCGCTCAATCCGCACTCGCGCATCAGGTCGCGCTTGGCGGCAGCCAGCGCCTCCTGGGCGGCGGATGCTGGCGCGGGAGCGCTTGCTTGCGGGGCAGCTGGGGCGGGCGCTGGCTCGTCAGCCAGCGCTGCCCGCTGCGCCTCGAAGCGCTGGCGATCAGCTGCGGCTTGCTCCTGACGCGCGCGCTCATCTTCTTGGCGCTGGCGCTCGGCTTCTGCGCGCTCGCGCTCTGCCTTCTCCTTGCGCAGCTGCTCGAGCTCTCTGCGCTCGGCCTCGACGCGCTCCGCATCCGCCTTGGCCTGCCGCAAGCGCTCAAGCGCAGCGCCGCGCTCTTTTTCCAGCACAAGCGCCTGCGGCCCGATCTCGCTGCGGTCGATGACGATTTCCTCGATGTCACCGATCAGGTGATCGATATGCCCGATGCTGGCCCCGGCGTGCAGCCTGCTGCGTTCATCGATCCGGATGCGGATATCGTTGATCCGCTGCTTTTTCTTTTCCTCGCGCTGCTCCCACACCGTCAGCGGCTCGCGCGCCTTGTCGCGCAGGTCGTCAAGCGTCATGCGCACCTTGCGGCGCACGGCATCGACCGCATCGATCTCCTTGCGCTTTCCCTCGTTCAGCGCCTTGCCGGCGCCGTCGATGGCCGTCTTGCGCTTGACGATCAGGGCTGCGCGGCTGGCGATGGCCTTTCGGCCCTTGTCCGTATCGAGGTCGATTTCCGCACCAGCGATCCACTCGTTGATCTCGTCAACCAGCCTGTCGAAAGCGGTCTCGTCGCGGAAGATCAGCGCAGGCTCCTGCTCGATCATCTCCATGTAGCTGTAGCTGTTGTGACCTATGGTCGGTGCTTGATCATTCATCACTTTTTCCTCTTGCGATCCGTTCCTGCCGCCTGCCAGACGCGCGCAATGAAGATGCGCCAGCGCTTTTCCCGGTCTTTCATCGGTATGCGGGCGAAGTGCTGGCCCAGCTGGTTCGCCATCTCGTCCAGCTGGGCCTGTGTCAGGCCTTGCTGCTCGCTCATGCGGCGTCGGCTGGCGCGTCCTGCTCCCGGCAGGCTCTCTCGATGGCGCGCAGCACCTCGACGGCCATATGCCGCCCGTGCGGCGGCATGGCCGCGAGGGACTTCGCGCACTGCGCCAGCGCGGTGCTGTCTGCCTTGTTGGCCTGCTCGACCTCGCCATCCTCGAAGAACGACGCGATCGGCATGCGCGTGGCCTTGGCGATGCCGTGCAGCCGCCCCACGGAGATGCGGTCAAAGCCGCTCTCGTACTTCTGCACCTGCTGGTAGGTGACGCCAATTGCTTGAGCGAGTGCGGTTTGCGACAGGCCGGCCTGCTTGCGGTAGAGCTTGATCTTGAGCCCGACACTGCGGTCGACCGGGGTGACGTCTCGTACTTTCGCCATGGAATTATCCTTCCTTTTCGGCTGATTGGCGGTACTGCGGCGGGAGCCAGCCCGTCGCTTCGACGATGACGAAGACGACATTGACCAGCGCATCCTTCTTTGCGCTGGCGTAGCCGTTATTCTTGATCAGGGTTTCGATGTGCTCCGGCTCGCCGCGACCCGACCAGCCAATGCTCTCGATGCGAGTGCCGCTGCCCATGGCCAGCGCCTCGCGCATGACGGCCAGCAGGCGCGCCTTGGTGCAGCCTTGCAGGTACTCCTGCATCGGCATCAGCTCGCGCAGCTCGGCAACCAGCTCGTCATGAGGCAGAACGTCGATCAGGTGCTGAATGTACGAGCGGCGCACGTTCTCGCGATGCTGCGCGCCATCGGAGACGTCGATCGACGCGGCGGCGCAGATGGCCAGCTCCTTTGCGGTGTCCTGCGCGTCAAGGCCCGCGAACTGCGCATAGCTCTCGGTAAACAATCCGCCCGGGATTTCAGGCTTGCCTTCAACGTCGATGGCCTGATGGCCATCAAGGCGGATGCGCAGCGGCGAGCCGTAGCGCGTGTGCAGCGCGGCCAGCATCAGGTGCATCGCCAGGGTCGGATGGCGCGCGATGACGCGCGCCATCGCGACTGAGAGCGCGTCGTGCATCGTCGCGGAAAGCGCAGCGCTGATCGTCTCGCCGGGTTCAGGTTCGCTGGTCTCCGGCTCGGCCGGGCGTGCTGGCGGGTCGTTCAGCGCCGTATCGTCAGGATCCGGCGCGTCATCCGCTGCCGCATCAGGTGGCGTCACAAGACTGATCGAGAAGCCATATGTGCGCACGTCGACAAGGACGTGCAGGTGCGGGAGGTCCGCAATTCCGGCCAGCGCATCCCTGATGCCCTCTGCGATCCGCTCGAAATCGGCAAAGCCTGCTGGCGGCTCATGATCCGGCAGATCGGGCGCTGGCTGCTGGCGCAGATACCAGCCGTCATCGGCTTCAAAGCGGTCCATGGTTTTCGCTGCGCCGGCCTGCGCGATGATGGCGATCAGCTGCTGCTCCTTGGCGGTGCGCAGTCCGTGAAGGATCGAGCGATCAAGTATGATCGGATCGTCGCTGAACAGGTCTTCGTGTACGCGCCCGCCTGCCTCGATGTACTCGTCCAGGCTGACAAGCGCGAAGCTCGGATCGGTGGTCGTGGTTGTATCCTCCGCGACCAGCTTTCGGCGGATCGCGTAGCGGTGAAGCATGCCCGCTTTGCGCAGCGCCTTGAAGGCCTCGAGCTGCGCCTTCTGATCGCTGGTCAAGGTGAACTGACGCACGGCGTCGGCTTCGATGTTCCCTTCGCGGAAGGCGTCGAGAATGGTCGGGTGAATGCTGCCCAGCGCCATGACCTGACGCGCGGTGCGTACCGGCATGCCAAAGCGTTCAGCGACCTCGTTGGCCTCAAGCCCCAGCTCGGCAAAGGCGCGATACTGGTCGACGGGGTGAAGCTGCTGGCGATGGAAATTCTCGACCAGCGACAGCTTCTTGGCCTCGTCGTACTCAACGACGATGCAGCTGATCTCGTCGTCCTCGCTCATATGCCCGCGCTCGGCAAGCAGGCGCAGGGCCGCGAGGCGGCGGTTTCCCGCTGCGACCAGCTTCTTGCCGGCGCGCTTTGTGACGACAAGGGGGTATAGCAGCCCCTCGGCGGCGATGTTGTCGGCAAGGGCTTCGACTTCGGCTTCACGATCGCTGCGACGGCTGTTGATGCTGTCTTTGCGCGCATGGCCGAATTCGAGGTCGCCAAGCCGGATGGTGGCGGTTTCTCTGTTCATGTCTGGTTCTCCGGTCCGTAGACTTTGTAGGCCTGGTTGATCAGGTCGCGGTCGGCGGGGGTGATCCCCCCGACGCCGATGCGCTCGTAGCGTGCGAGCGCGGCGCGCAGGGTGCGCATGACGGTCGAGTGCAGTTTCCCGCTTACTGTGGGGCTTGTGCACAGCCAGATCAGCTTTGCGGGCACGCTCATGGGGCGCGGAGCGTAATCTGGCTGGTGCTGGCCCGCGCTGGGTGTTGGCGCGCATGTTTCCGCTGGGGCCAGCGCGCGCGCCAAGTCATGCAGGTCGTAGCCCGATGATTGCAGCACCCTGCGCATGACCGTCACAGTGGCGACGATCTCCCCGTCATAGTCGCTCGCCAGCTTTGTGAGCAGGCGAGCTACGCGCTGGCGAGCGACGGTATCCATGGCGCTTACTCCGCCGCCTGGAGTTCGGCTTTCGCCTCATCGAAGCCGGTACGCCATGCGCCGGCTTCCTCGGCCCGTCCCTCGTCGCGGTACTCGCCGGGCAGGGCGCGCGCGGTCATGCCTTTCGATGCCGCCTCCCTGCCGCGCTGATACGCGATCGCCATCGGGTCATCAGTGGCGGGCGGGGCCGCATCCCCGCCCGCCTCGGCTGCGCTGCCCTTGGCCTCGTCGCCGCCTTCCTGCGACGGGCCATTCGCAGCCGTCTGCTGCTCCGCGCCCTGCTCGGGCGCGGGCGTCTCCTGCTGTGCCCGCTTCTCCTGCGCGGGCTGCTCTGCTGGCGGCGTATCGTCCAGCGGGTTCTCGACCTTGTCGTAGACCTTGCCCGCAGCCGTCGCGCGCGGGGAGAACAGGCTCTCGACGGTTTCCTCGCCGTTCTTGATGGCCTGATACATGCCGTAGAGATCGGGCAAGTGCTCAAGCGTGACCTCTTCCTCGCCAGCGACGCCGAGAACCGCAAAGAGCTGCTGGGGCGTGACACCGTATTGCGCAAACGCCTTGATGGCGCGGTCGCGCCGCTCGGAGAGCGTCTTGATGTCCCCCTTGATCACCTTCTCGCAGGCCTCGTATGCGCTGCGCCAGACCGCTTTCGGGATGCCAGCAAAGATCGCGTTCCTGCGCGCGATCGAGCACGCCGCGTTGCCGGTCATGATGATCATGTCGTCGTTATACAGACGCCCCTTGCTGTCCACGATGCGGCGCTGAACCGTGGCCTTGACCGCCGCGTTCGTCTCGAGATCGTGAAACACGCCCTCCGCGATGACGACCTTGTTTTCCTTGTCGACCTGGATGATCCGCGCCGCGCAGCGGTTGTTCCCCCATTGCTGCTGCACGATTTCCGCCAGCCGGATCGACGGGCCACGGATCGGCTTCTTGCCACGCGGCAGGGCGTAGATCGCCTCCTGCGCCGCTTCTTCATCAAGCGTCGAGAGGCTGATGATGTTGTCGCGCGCCCGCTTGACCGAGCGCGGGTACTGGCGCGCGGTCGCGACCTGCTGGCTGATCTCCGCGCGCATCATCTCCGAGACGAGCTTGCTGTCTTGGAGCAGGGACAGGTCAGTGACCTGATGTACCTCGCCGTCTTCATCGACGCCGGGAGGTAGGACTTCGGCTACGTTGTCCATCGAGTGTTCTCCGTGCGCTCCCGTGGTGACGGCGCGCGCGGGCGGAGCGCTGCTCCGCGCGCGCCGGGTGTCAGCTTGCGAGCCTTGTCTCGGCCCGTTCTTTGAGGCTGGCTTCGGGATGTGGGTTGGCGCTCATCGGAACCACCATGCCGGCATGTCGTTCACGTCGAGCTCTGCCAGTGGCGCGGCGTTGACCCACGGCTCGCCCGGCGCAAAGCGCTCCGAGCAGGCGCGGAAGGCGTCTTCGGCCATGCGCAGCTCGCGCTTGGCCACGTCGAAGATCGGATTGTCGGGGTAGGTCAGGTACGTCCCCCATGTGACCGGGGCGCCGGAGGCCTGCCAGAACACGAAGGTGAACGCGAAAGGCTCGTTGTAGGCCACGCCGGCGAGCCAATCGTGATCGACTTGCGGGTGGTCATCAGCGACATGCACGCTCGACAGCAGGTGGCGCATCGAGGCGCGCCCCTCGCAATAGTGCGCCGCCTGCATCAGGTAGCCGCGGTTCCCGAGCGCGTTGATGCAGGTGCGCGCGAACTCGATGCCAAGCGTGTTCGTGATCGACTTGAGATCGACTGTCGAGCGCAGCTTCAAATAGTCGAAGCGCGCCTTCTTGCGAATGCCGTCATCGGTCCAGAACACGCTGACCTCGGAGTAGCCGCCGCTGAAAGCGTTCGCCAGCTCGGGGTTGGCGCGGATCATGGTGCCGGCCTGCATGATGCGATCGTAATCCACGCGCATCAGCGGCGTCATGCCAGCCTCCGCGATGACGAGACGCTCTTCCTTGCCGGCTTTCAGGTTGGCCCCGTAATCGCAGGGCGCGTACTCGCTCTCGAATGCGGCGCGCCCTTCGAGCACGAACTTGTGGACCGCCTTGCCCTTGATCAGCGCCGGGCTCTTGGCGCTGTCATCGCCCGGATCGTGCATCGGGTTGTAGGCGCTCTCGAACCAGTAATCGGCCGGCTCGTAGCGCAGCTTTTTCATGTCGGTCGATCCGAGCGCGGGATCGGCGTGATACGCATCCTCGTTCAGTCCGAAGTAGATGCCATCCTTGTGCATCGGCACCTTTGGCTTTGTCTCGTCGGGCACTACAGCGTCCATAATCAGACCCCTTTCGTTTCGATCAGTGCTGCGATGGCTTCCATTTGCACGGCCAGCTGCGGGCGCTCTTCCCCCAAGGCGCGCAGGCCAGCGACAATGCGTGCTCGCTCGTCGTTGCGGACCCCGACCTCGAAGCTGCGGAGCAGCTGGTCGGCGGTATCGAGGCGGCGCTCTGCCTGGCGCTCGCCAGTGATGTATTGATCCAGTCGAACGATGCTCATTTCCCCCCCTCGGTTGATCTCGCTGGTGAGCGCGAGCACAAGCACCACGCCGACGATGACGCCGACGAAAATGGCCACCAGTGCGAGTGCCGCGTATGTCATGGGAAGATGGACGGGGCGGAGCGCGAGCCCCGCCCCTGCGCCTTACGCGACGCGATCAAGGAGCTTCTTGGCTTCCTTTTCGAAGGCGGTGCGCTCATCGGCAAACGGGATGTCGCGCGCCACGGCAGTGATGCCGTTCACCACGTCCCAGATGCTTTCGACGCGCCGGTCTTCTTCGCGCTCGACGGCCTCGATGATCATGTCGGTGCGCTTGCGGGTAAATCCGCGCGCCATGATGAAATCGACGGCCTCCTGCTGCTCGCTGGCGATCCTGGCCGACTTGGCCTTGTTGACCCCCTCGATCAGCTTCATGGACGAGCCGTCAGCGAAGGAGGACAGCGCCGGGCGCGCTTCTTCGAGAAAGCGCGCCGGGGCGTACTTTGTGTGCCGCATCGAGATTTCCTCGAAGTTCTCGACACCCCACATGAGGCGATTGCAGCAAATGGCCCGCAGGTAGAACGCTGCGATGACCAGTGGCGCGGAACCGACCTCGGAGTTCTTGACGTAGAACCCCCGGAACATGAGATCCGGGTCGCCATTGGCCGTCTTGCCAACCTCGATGGGGTTGAGATCGTCCACGAGGAACATGAACACGTCGCGGTCGCTGGCGTAGAGCGTCGTCGTGTCCTTCGTGACCGGCGCGTGCGGATCATAGACCATGGTGCGCCAGTCCATCGTGCCGGGGATTTTCCAGCGCGTGTCACCTGTGCCGTTGCCAGCGATCTGCTGCACTGCCTCGACCACCTCGTGATCGTAGATGCGGCCATATTCAGGCCCCGTTGCGGCGCGCATTTCGCCGCCCGGGACGCCGAACAGCTTGATGTCGTTCACCCCGCGATTGAAGCGCATGCCGTAGGACATCGCATCAGCGACGATTTGGCTTGGCAGCGTACGCAGGTAGCCAGCCGGGGCCTTGGCGAGCTGCGCCAGCTGGCCAAACGACCAGTGCGTCGGCGTTGACACGCTGCCGTCAGGCATTCCCAGCATCAGAGGGTGCGTGTCCTCGACCGTGCGGATTTCCTCGGGGGCGAAGAACTCGACGCGCTTGGCTTCGATGCGTTCCTCGTTGCAGGCAGCGGCGCGGGTCAACACTGATTGGCGCAGCTCGTCCAGCGAGGTGAAGCGCTCATCGTGGGGGCGCGCCATCCACTGCTTCTGCAGGTCGTTGCGCATGGTGCCGCCAGTGATGTTGGCGACTTTGAATTTTCCATCGGAAATGGCTGCTGACGTGTTCATCATGAAGGCTCTCCATACAGGGCGGGCTTGCCCATACGTCATAGGAAAGCGGAAAGTGATGGGTCTTGCAAGCCATAATCCAACATATGATGGAAAATATTTTCGGTGGAAAAGGTGTCCCGATGATGGAAATACGCCCTTGACAGGCGCAATCAGGATAACCCCTTATACCCCGCAGGGGTCTCGCGCGGAAACAGTAACAGGTAAACGGATCAGAACAGGGCTCGCGGGGTATGAAGGGAAAGGGGGATGACAGGGGCCTGAAGCCCCAGTCATCCCCCCTGCGTACCCACTTGAATTATCTGGTGTATACGCGCGCGCGGGCCTACGCGAAGACCTTGATCGCCTTGACGACGACGCTCTTGATGGTCTCCCCCGGCGCATCGGTGCGATCAAGCGCAATGCCGCTTTCCGTCAGGAAAACCTTGTTGAGCCGCGTCATCACCAGCTCGTCCCGGCTGACCTCCGTGACGACGATCATCCCGTCGCGCAAGCCGCCGTACTTCTCCCGGTATGTCGCCAGCGGCACGACGATCAGGTAGCTGCCCTGGGCGATCTCGTAGTCGCGCCCGCAAGCGCCGCTGACCCGCATGGCCTCCATATCGCCGGTCTGGTAGCGCCGATCCGGGTAGATCGGAATATCCAGAGCCGGCATGGGCTCTGCGCCCGGCTGACGGTAAACGCCATCAGCAACGATGCCGGTAAACGGCAGCGTGCTGTTGCGCGTCGGCGGCGCGCCAGTCGCGGCCGCCCTGCCGGTCAGGTACTCGGGGGAGCATTCCAGTGCACGCGCGAGCTTCTCGAGGTTGGCGCCGCGAACGCCCCTCTTTCGCTCGTGAAGAATGTCGATCAGGAACGTGCGCTCAAGGCCGCCGCGACGCGCGGCCTCCGATGGCGTGATCGACAGCTCGTCCAGGCGAGCTGCTACGCGATCTTTCAACATGGTCTCCAGCCTTCAATTTACGCTCTGGCGTGAGCGGGGCACCTATCTAGCATGAAAATCGTGTAACTTTCCACAGGGCCAGCCCTTGACCTTTCCAAGCGCTTGCGGGCCAATCATGTCCACTTGCATGTTGGAATTTCGATGGACATACTGACAGCGGTCGGTTTATCCATCACCAATCCAGCACAGGAGGTCGTCATGAGCGCCGTCACCAAGGAAGATCTGCAAAAGGCCATCAAGGAGGCGATCCGCCTCAAGGGCCTTGCGAGCGAATATCAGGGAAACCATGGCAAGCATGTCTCGAACGTGGTCGAGCGGCACGGCATGGAGAAAACCGCGTTTACCTTCTCGCGCCGGCTGGTCGAGATGGAAGAGGGCAAGCGCCAGGCCATCGTGCGCGCCTGCCTCGATTACTGGAACAAGCTGGGCTTCTTCGATCAGGTCGATGCGTTCGATGATCTGGTCGACACGATCAACGAAATCCGCGAAAAGGCGCTACAGGATGCTCCTGCTGGCGGCGACGAAACGCTGGACAGCTTGAGCGCCGCTTAACGCTCGATAGCTGCCGAGGATCAACCATGGCTGTATTTGCGGTCACTACGACCATCCCCACCGAACGAGGCTTTGTCTGGTTCCCGTTCGAAACCGAACTGGAAACGCTTGAGGACCTTCGCCGCGTGCTGATCCGCGACCGCGTCGTGATCGGCATCAAATACCAGACCGGCAACAGGAACCGCCAGTCTGTGAAGGTCATCAAGAAGCAGCAGATCCTGCTCGGTATCGGGATGGTCGGAACGATCGCGCCGATGCACATCGAGCTTGATGATGACGAAAATGGGAGCGCCGATCCTCGCAATTGACATCGCGAGCGAGTTCGGCTGGGCCGAGGGGCCCATAGGCGGGCAACCGCTGTCAGGGACCGCGCGCTTCGCCCCGAAAGGGGCGTCGCGCGCCGCAGTATTCGCTGCCGCGATCCAGTGGGCGGCTGACCGCTTGGCGGTCTCGCGCCCCAAGGCGATCTGGATGGAGGTGCCAAGCCTGCACTCCATCGCCAAGGGCAAATCCTCGACCGACGTGATGCGCATGCTGCTCGGGCTGCCCGCGATCATCGAGGGCGTCGCGCACCGGCGCGGGGTCTACACCGTCAGGACATGCAGCGCCGCTGACGTGCGGCACTATTTCATTGGCCAGCGCAGCCTGAAAGGCGAGGTCGCCAAGCCGCTCGTGCAGCAGCGGTGCGACGCGCTGGGCTGGCCGTACCCCGATCACAATGCGGCCGATGCCCTGGCGCTGTGGGCCTATGCCTGCGAGCAGGAGCTTCCGGGCTCCATGCCGGCGCTCCTGCCGCTCTGGACAGGGAGGTCGGTGCAATGGCCGGTCAAGCAGCGCAGGGGCTGACCAAGACGGGTATGCGCAAGAGCCGCTGGCCACGCGGGCGGCTGCGCGTCGATCTTGATCAGAACCTGATCATGCGCGGTCACGTCATCAAGGTCGTGCAGCCGCGCATGGCGGAGGTCATGTCCGTCCTCTCCGAGAACGAGGGGAGCCGCATCGTTGCGCGGCGGCTGGCCACCAAGGTCTATGGCGCGCGCCTGCCCGAATACTGGCCGCGCGCGATCAGCACGCTGATTACCAGACTGCGCAAGGTCATCGAGCCCATGGGCTACGAGATCGAGAGCATGCGCGCGCTGAACGGCGCCGGCAGTGGCCCGTCCTACCGATTGCTGCGCAGGGAGGAAGAGCCGTGAGCCAGCTTCCGAAGCTCTACGATGCCGTGCGCGAGTGCGAACTGGCGGCGCAGGACATTCGCCAGCGTGAGCGCGATGCGCGCCGCATGGCGCAGCGCGCTCTGCCGAACGCGAGACTGGAAGGAGAACCCGACCCGACAATGGAATATCGCGCCAATGCGATGGAACTGGCGGCGCGCGTGCTGCGCGCCGTCATGCGTCACGAAGGCGAGGCGCGCGACCTGATCAAGCGCCTCGATGCCGAGAAACGACAGGCGGCTGGATGATGAATGATCAAATCGACGTGCAGGAGAAGGACCCTGCTCAAATCCCGACCCGCCCCGAGATGGGGGATTTCGCCGGTATGGCGCAGTTCGTGCATGAATGCGCCGGGCTGGTCAAGGTCCATGCCGAGCTGGCGCAGCAATATGCCGAGATCGGCGATCCGGTCGGGCTGACCTACGCGACGCGCTGCCTCGTGGCCTATACCAAGGCTGTAGGCTCGACCGTGAAGGTGATGAACGAAACCCGCAAGCGCAGAGAGATGCGCGATGAGCGGAGTTGACGACGACAGCCTGGGCCAGCTGGACGATTTGAGCGACGCGCTGGGCGCAGACAGCGCCCCCGTTCCGCCCGTGGCCCGCATCTATGCCGGCGACGTGATTGACGAGACCGTGGGCGCGGGCTCGCTGATCTTCATCGTGCCGTCCGAGGACGTCGCGGAGGCTTTCAACGCATGGGGAGCGCCAGCGACCTGCCCAATTGGCGGGGTAAGCCGATGGGAGAGCGCACATTCCGAGCGCCTGCGCGACGCCGACATCGTTCTGGCGCTGTCGGAGAGCGATGCGCTGAAGGTCAGCCAGTCGCTTAAGGGGATCGCCAAGCGCGTGCGGCAGCTTCGGCTGCCGGCGCGCGCGCTGAACGGCGGGGTCAATGACTTCATCGCGGAGCGGGGTGGTCTCGAGGCGCTTTACGACATGGCGCAGCGCGCGCCCGCAGCTGGGTTCCAGTCGAAATTCAAGGCGCGTCTGTGGCGCGACCTTGGCAAGCCGACCGAGCCCTACGACTGGCTCGTGAAGCCGCTGATCGCGCGCGGCGAGGTCAGCGTCGTGGCTGGCCCGTCAGGCTCGGGAAAATCGTTCCTGATCACCGATCTGGCGCTGGCCATTGCGCGCGGCAAGCCGTTCATGGGGATACACCGCGTCAAGCCGGGCGGCGTCATCTATCAGGCGGGCGAGGGCAAGAAAGGCCTGCTGACAAAGCGCCTGCCGGCATACATGCAATGGAACGGCCTGCGCTGGGAAGACGACCTGCCTTTCGCCGTGCTTCCCGCCGAGCTCGACCTGTTCCATGGCGACGACATGACAACGGCGTTCATCGCGGAGTGCAAGGCGCTGGCCTCGATGATGGACCATCCGCTGGAGCTGATCGTCATCGACACGCTGGCGGCGGCGATCAGCGGCGCGGACGAGAACTCATCCAAGGATGTCGGGCCGGTCATTACCCGCTGCAACCGCATCCAGCAGGAGACCGGCGCAGCGGTCATCCTCGTGCATCACATGAACGCCGACGGCTCGAAGATCCGGGGCTGGACGGGCTGGCAAGCCAACGTCGATGGCGTGCTGATCTGCTCGAAGCAGGAAGACATGCACGACGATGACGGGCGCATGATCCGCGAGCTGCGCATCGGCAAGGCCAAGGAGGGCGACGACAATTTCAAGCTCCGCTACGTGCTGGGCGTCGTCACCATTGGCAAGGACGAGGACGGCGACCCGCTGACCTCGTGCGTCATCGACGAGCCCAAGGGCGGGCGCAGCGGCTCCGTGACGCGCAACACCATCCGCCTGACCGACCGCGAGCGCGAGTTCCTGGACGCGATCGAGTGGTGCTTGGCCGAGTACGGGATCAAGGCCGGGGAGGCTGGCCTGAAAATCGCCAGGACGGTTGATGTCGTCAAGCATGGCTATGTGAAGCAGCGCTTTGCCGAGAAAACCTTCGCCGTCGATCCCGATGACAGCGACAAGGTGCAGAACAACCGCATCGATCAGGCGATCAAGCGCGCCGGCGCGTCGCTGGTCAAGCTCGGTCTGATTGATCGCGAGGGCAAGTATTACTGGCGCACCGACAAGCGCCTGACCGAGTGGACCGAAGAACCTGACAAGAAAAATGACACGCAGCCAGATGCGGCAAACCCCAATCCCGCAACCGATCCCGACGATGAGGTGCCCCTATGGTGAGGAAATCTGACATCTACCTGACTGTCATTTTCGCGCTGACGCTGACAGTCGCGGTCCAAATGGTCGCGCGAGGCCTGTCATGCGGCTGACCGTCAGCGAGCTGCCCAAGGTCGTCATGCAGGATCCGATCGCGCGCGCATGGGCGCAGGCCTATGAGGCCGCGCCCGATGCGTGCCTGTGGACGGCGGAAGACGTCGATGCACGCATGGCCGATGCCATGCGGCTGTTATCATCGACAGTGGGGCGCGTCGGGCCGAAGCGCGAGGGCACCGGCATGCCAGCGTACCGGCACGAGGCTTTGGACATCTGGTTTCAGCAGCTTGCCGAGGATGCGGAGCAGCGTCGAGGCGAGAAGAACCGCGTCAAGCTGCGCCCCGGCGCCGACGAGATCAGCATGATGGAGCAGGCAATCAGCTGGCAGGCGCGATACCTGGACCAGCACGCGGGCGTGCGCCGCGTTTACAAGACGTGGCTGTATGCCAAGGCGACGCGGCGTCGCTTTGCGCGCGTCTGCAACAAGATCGGCTGGGCGCGATCGACAGCCAACCGCCGCCGCTGGCAGGGCGCTCTGCTGATCGCGACCGGCCTGATGCGCGATGAAATCCCCTTGCAGCTGCCGCTGCATTTCGAGGACATGGAGGACGACGATGGAATGGACTGACAAGCAGGTCGAGTACCTGCTTCGGCGCTGGCGCGAGGGTGCCAGCGCTGGCGTAATTGCTGACGAGCTGAAGGTTTCGAGGAACGCGGTCATCGGGCAGGTGCACCGGCTGCGCAAGCGCTATGGTCCGGAGGTCGTCGAGCATCGCGTACCCCAGCGCGGAAATCGGGGCTTACAAGTGGCGCGTGAGCCCGAGAGTGCACCCAGCCCTCCCGCTGACACCAGCCAGCAGCAAGATGCGGCCAGCGCGCCCCGCAGCGCCCCGCAGCCAAAGCCAGCGCAAGAGCCGGAAAAGCAGCGCGCTGCGCAGCGCGCCCCGGATCGGAAGCCACTGCGCAAGCGAGCCGCGCTCGCTGCGCTGCCCGATCCCGTGCATGTCACTGTCGCCATGCCGCCGCGCGCGCTGATCAATCTGGGAAAGGGGCAGTGCCGCAACCCGGTCGGGGAGGTTCCGGGCCACCCTGGCCGGCACGTCTTCTGCGCCGAGCCCGTGTTCGAGAATACGCCATACTGCGCGGCATGCGCGCTGGTCGTGTTCTCGCAGATGTGGTGGGATCAGAACGAGAAGCGCCGAAAGCGGGCGCAGGAGCTGGCCGGGGTCGTTCCCGAGGCCGCCGAGTGAAGCCCCGGCCAAGTGCCGGGGCTTCTGCTTTCAGGGGTGCTGATCAGTCTCGGTCAGCTCGTCCTCGCTGACGAACGTGGGCTCAAGCCCGAGCGCGCGCGCCAAGCGCGCCGGGCGGCAGTCGGGGCGGGCGTCATAGTCGCCCCGGCACTGGACGCTGCGCCCGGCCAGGGTTGCCTTGTGGCACACGAACCAGTCGTCATCCTTGCGCACGCCGGTCAGGATTTCGCGCCGGCGCTCGTCGCTGACGATCTTGTCTTTCCCATACAGGCACTCGCTGCACCGCTGCGCCATGACCTCATAGCCGCTCATTGGTCTTCACCAGCTTTTCCCAGCTGCGACCAGCGAGCAGGGCTCGGGCTGCCACATCGCGGGGCACAGGAATGTCGATATGGATGCACGCCGCAGGAAGCACGCATGCAGCGCGGTTCTGTTGAACGACCAAAACGCTGCCCGATGGCAAGTGATACCGGCGCAGCGTGTTTCCGTTGTAGCGGTCAATGCGCATCACCATGCTCTCCCATAGACGATGTCGCGCATTTCGCGGCACCAGCGGTCGCGCGCGGCATGCGTTGGCATCTCGGTCCGCAGACTGGTTTCAACCCACACGGCTCGGGCCGAGATCCGGGGGATGGCCTCGTCGATGGTCAGGCCAAGTTGACCTGCCGCGTTGGTCACGGCCAAGCGAAGCATGTCGTCGTGAAATACTGGCCCGCAGACTTCGTTTGTTGCCAGCATGCCGGCTGCATGATCGAGATAGCTGTCGTCGCGCAAGTCGAGCCCCAGCGCGGGGCTCGACATGGCGCATATGACAGCGGCGGCTTTCATGGTTTTCATCATCATGACGCCTCCCGCAGCGCGCTGACATCGCCAAGCACGGTAAAGTCCAGACCATTGTACCTCGCGATGTAGTAAAGCTGCGCGCGAATGCCCTGATCCCACGTCACGCCATCGAAGTGCATCGCGTCAGCCGTCCGATCGTGCGCCGATTGCAGCTGTTCGAGAAAGTCTATACCGCACTCACCGGCAACTTCGATGACCGACGGGATTTTGTATGTATCCGCAAGCGCATTGATGCCATACCCCTCGATTTCTACTTGGTACTCATCATCGGGGATCAGGCAGCCGATCGCGCATGACAGCTGCTTGCCATCGGGCTTCGTGTGCCTGTAGCAACAGGTGACCACTTCATCCGCCGCGTCGGCGCTGCCAGCGATTGGGCGTGTGGTTGAAGGCTCACCCTGCTCGGTCAGGTGCTTGGCGACCTTGTCGAAAATCTCTTGCTCTGTCATCGGTGCTCTCCGCGTATTGCCAGCTGATGATCTCGCCAATGATCGGCGCTGCCAGCTGGCCAGTGATGGGCTCGATGTATCCCCGCTCCGGCGCCCAGCAGAGCAGGAAGGGCTGATCGGAGCGCGCCGTGCGCGCCTCGATCAGCCTGAATGCTGCGGGCCGTCTCACTTGGCCTCGCGGTGCGATGCTGCCAGCGCAAGCGCGCGCAGCGCGGCGCTGCCGGTCACGCCAAAGTCGTTCAGCATTTCCTCGAAGGGGTTCACCTCGGGAAGCGCCATGGTCTTTGCGCCGGTCAGCGCGCTCGAGTACCGGATCAGGTATTCGAGGCACTGATAGAGCTCGTCGTCGTCCGCGCCCGCGACCGCCAGGTTCCCGGTATTGCTCTCGATGACGATGCGCAGCCGGTCGGCCATGCCGATCGCCATCTCGATGCTGACATTGTATTCCGAGGCGACCGCGTTGTAGTTCTCAATCGCGCGAAAGACATCTCGAAGCGCGTCTGCCAGCGCGTCCTCGTGCTTTTTCAGGTCGGAAGCGATGCGGTCTCGGGCGGCGGTCAGCGCAGGACTGACAAGCGGGATCGGGTGTGGCATTTCAGGTTCTCCCCTCGATTGGCTTGAGAATGGAGCTGACGGGGACGATGCGCTCGTCCCCGCAGCGATTGGCGTCCGCGTCGGCGCGTGTCGCGTAGACGCGGGCGTATTGCAGGCTGGTCGTGTAGGATCGCATCCGCCCCGGGATGGCGACGTACCGGCAGCCTTTCATGATGACGAACATCAGCGCCCCCGGTCAGCAGATGCGGAAGCCGCCGCTGAAGTGGCAAAATTGCGCGAACTCGGCCACCATCTCGGGGACGAAGCGGTAGCTGGTCGTGAATGGACGGTGCTTGCCCGTGCCGTCGCAGCCATTGCACCAGCCGGTCTGACCAAAGCGCGGGTGATCGGGCTTGAAGCCGTTCTCGCTCGTGATCAAGCGGGACGGCTGGCCCGCAAACTGCGCAATTTCATCAGTGCGCACGCCAGTGCCGCCGCACCACCGGCAGGTTTCGTCAGGCAGCGCTGCCAGCGCCGCGGCGTGCGCCGCGGCGTGTCGATCGACCACGCCACGGTCGATGAGTTGTTCCAGCTCGTCACCGAGCAGCAGCGCATCGCTGGCGCTCAATCCATCGCCATCGTTCGAGTGCCAGTGCTTGCAGTTTATCGCTATATCGGGGCAGTGCTCCTCGATGAAGTCAGCGATGGGGTGCCACGTCCAGACGTTGGCGCGGAAATACGCGCCGCGCTCGTGGCTCGGGTTGTTGCCATAGATGTCCATGCCCACGATCAGGCTCCTTTCAGGAAATCGCGGAAGGCGGGGTAGGTGCACTCGATGCCAAGCAGCGTGGCGGTCATCCGCCATGCGTGGCCATCGAGGTTCACTTGCATCATGGTCTCGCGCTCGACGTGATCCATGATCGCGTCAGCGACGAGATACGCCTCGAACAGGGTGTACTCGTACTGATCGGGGAAGTGGTAGACGTTCGTCAGCAGCGCGGCGGTATAGACGGCGCGCAGCAGGCCCATGCGCTCGGGGGTGTAATGGGGCTCGCTCATTACGCCACCTCGCTCGGCGTCAGCGGCGCGTTGCGCACAAGCATCTGCGCAGCATACAAGCGACGCTCAAGCAGGCTGCGGGCATGGCTCTGATCGATGGGGATGACAGCCTCGCCAATTTTTTCAAGCAGATACCACTGCAAGCCGGGGTGCTGCGCGCACTCCGCGTCGAAGAAGTCGAGCGACACTTTTGCAGCGCGCAGTGCAAGGACGGCATTGCTGCACTCTGCGTCGCTGATGCTGCACCTGTGCAAGTATGTGCCGTTCTCGCGCGGAGCCCAGATCGCGGTCATGTATGGCTTCATCGCGCGCACTGCCTTCAGGTCATGCACAGCGAGGTCGTCCCAGTAATTCTTGACGATCGGCTTCGCGATCCGCTTCATTTTCTGATACATCGTCATAATGGCGTCTCCATACAGCGCACCAATTGCGCATTGATATGTTGGGGCAGCAGCTTCCATCTTGAAAGCCTTTTTTCCAACAGACTGGTGTCTGATTTTTCGCAACAGAAAGCGGCATATCAAGCCGCCAAAGCCAAACTGTCTAAGCATTATGCCCGATTATCGCTGGTGAAAAGCGCAACGCAGTCGTGTTGGATTGCGCGATTTCCACGCTGGAATTCGCTGGACGTTCTTTTCCGGGTTGACCAGTGAGACAAAACCGGCCCAATCTCGCGCCCAAGGTATGGCGGTGGCGTTCGCCATGCCCCATGGTTCTCCAGACCAGTCCTCCGCCCCCGGCGCAGCGATGCACCGGGGGCGATCTCGTTTCAGGGAGCTGCCGCGTGCTGATCGAGGTCCGCATTTCTGATGGTCGGCTGGCGCGCTACGCGCGCGCCCTGGCCGAAGCGGGGCCGCGTGGCCGGCAGGAGATGGCGCGCGGGCTCAATGAGGGCGGCGACCGCGTTCGCACGCTTGTGCGCCGCGCGCTGCGCGATCAGACCGGCGTCATCAAGTATGGCACGGTCGTTGCGAATACGGTCAGCATCAGAGCTGCGCCCGGTCGGCTTGAATACAGGATCCGGGGCGAGGGGCCAGGGCTGCCGATCGAAGAGTTCAAGACCAGTGTGCGCGACGGCAAGGGTGGCGGCGTCGTTGGCCAGCCGTGGCGGATCGCGCGCCAGTTCAAGCGATCATTCCGTCAGCAGTATCGAGGCGGTCTGATGGCGCGGCTCGGGCCTGATCGCTTCCCGATCAGGCGGCTGCGCGGGCCAAATCTGGCGCATGAAATCGTTGAAGGCGAGAGCTTGCAGACGTTCGATCAGCAAGCGACTGCGCAGGTGATGCGCGCCATGACGAGACGTCTGGCGCGCATCTTTCCGAACCCGTAAGGGATCAGGCGCTCTCCGCCATGGGCTGCTCGTCAGCCTCGGGCTCGGGGCTGTAGACGAAGTAGCGCGTTTCCTCGTTGGTCGCCCCCTTGACGATGCGGTGCTTCATCCCGAGGCGCTTGGCCGTGTCGCGCAGCTGGGTGGTCGGATCCTTGAGGCCCAGGGCCTTCATTTCCCCGATGCTGACGCCCTCATCGCGCTGCGCCAGATCGATCAGCTGCTTGCCGCGCGATCCCTCACGGAAGGGGCCGCGCTGCTTGTTCTCCTTGCGCTCGCTTTCAGGGCGGGCGGCGTCACGCAGCGCAGCGAGCACGGGGCCCTTGCCCCGGCGCTCGCGCGCGGCCTTGCCGTATTCAGCCAGCGAGACCGGCGGGGGCTGGTCGTCAGCGACCGCTTCAGCTTCGCTCTCTGCCTCCGCGACCACCTCCGGCGCGGGCAGGGGCGCTTCGCGGCGCAGCCATGCCGGGATGGCCAGCGGGTCATCGTCGTCAGCCTGCGCCTCGGGCTCGGGCTGATCACCATCAGGCTCGGGGCTGGGCTCGTCCTCGATGCCAGCGTCATCATCGCCCATCGTCTCGCTGGCCTCCGCGTCGCTGCGCGTGTCCATGACGAAGTCCTTGAGGGAGAATTCCCAGCGGCCAGCATCGTTCTGATGCAGGTCAATCATGCTGGTGTCGTAGCCCTGCCGGCGCGCGGCTTTGGAGGCTGATTTCTTGTTCGCATAGTCGGTCATAGTAGGCTCCATTCATTCAGCGCCATGATTGACGCTAAAGTGACGCTAGGACACAACGGACAGGCCTACAAGTTCGAACTTGCAACCAAAGGGGTCGGTCCGGTTCGGGAGCGGTCCGGTTCGGGAGCGGTCCGGTTCGGGTCCGTCCGGCTGCATCGCGGTCGGGTTCGGGGCGAGGGACTTCGGGTCCGTCCGGTTCGGGTCCGTCCGGTTCGGGGCGGTCGAGTTCGGGAACGGTCGGGTTCGGGAACGCCAGATCCCGATCAATCAAAGCCTTCTCATTCCAAAGCGATCCCTTGCGGATCACAGGCAGCCGGCTCATCGGTTTGGGGCGTCAGCGGCGGACATGCCCCAAGTCGTGCGGCGCGCGTCATGCTCCCGGCGCGCGCTACCATGACGCGCCTATCGGCTGGCTTGCGCGTGAGTGTGACGCTGGCAACGCGCACGCATGTGAAGCGCTGGCCAGTGCGCGCGCATGGCGCGCGCGCATTGACCACATAGTCGAGACGCGGTGAAGTAGCCGAACCCGATCCCGACAACCAAATGACAAAGCGTCGCGCTCACTGCGCGGCGCTTTTTTGTGCGCACGCCATACAAGCGCCGCCATGCCAAGCGCTGCGCGCGTCACCAGCGCCACGCCATAGCAGGATCCGCACCGTAGCACGGGCCAAGCATGGCGCGAGCTGGTGACGCTGCAAAGCGCCATAGCGCGCGCCATGCGCGCGCGCGGCGGCGCGCTGCGCGCTGCGGCTGACCTCAAGTCGCCATAGCGCCATGACGACACGCATCGACCCCGGTTCGGTATCGTATCGAGCCGCATCGAGCCGCCCCGCGCCGAAACTGCCGCCAGCGCTGCGCACTGCCATAATTCGACAGCTGCCAGCGTGAAAAGGGATCGCCCCCGAACGGTTACAGGTCCAATAGCGGCCCGCCAAAGAACCGCGGCGCCTGCTCGATAGCGCAAAGAGCCGCCAGTGCTGCCCAATAGCCGCCATCGAACGAACCAGCGTGTCCAATCGCTGTCCCCCAGGCGCGACACATCGAGCCGCTGTCTCCCGGCAGCGACAGGCAGGCTCTGGTCGCGCAGGCACGACGCAGACAGCCCCCAGGCTGTCCAGCTCGTGCCGAAATGCGCAGACGACGAACCGATCAGCCGGGTCGCGCAGGCGAAAATGCGGGTGTCGTGCACCCGGCCAGAGGGACCGTAGATGGGCCGAGCCGTTGCGCGGCCGCCGCAGCGGGCTTTTTCCGCGTTTTATCGCTGAAATTTTTCCCGCTTTACTTTTCATTCGGAGCCAGATGAACGCATGAGTAGCAAACGCTCAAAGAAGGTCGAAGAACCTGCCGAAAAACTGTGGTTCGCTGACAGAACCGAGCGCCGCTCGATCGATGATCTTGAGCCCTACGCTCGAAACGCGCGATTGCACAGCGATGAGCAGGTGGCCCAAATTGCCCGGTCTATAGAAACTTTCGGTTTCACCGTGCCTGTTCTGATCTCGTCGGACGGCGGCATCATTGCTGGCCATGGTCGCGTCCTTGCCGCGCGTCAGCTCGGGCTTGCGGAGGTGCCGTGCATCATCGCGCCGGACGACTGGGACGAGGACAAGCGCCGCGCCTACGTGCTGGCGGATAACCGCATCGCGGAGAGCGGCGAGTGGGACGCAGAGCTGCTGAAAGTCGAGCTGGGCGCGCTGATCGAAGTCGGCATCAACGCCACCGATCTCGGCTTCTCCGATGAAGAGCTGAACACGATCATGAACGGCTGGGAGGCTGATCTGGACAAGACCAACAAGGTCGCTCCGGAGCTGTCAGACATGACGGCCACCATCAAGGTGAAGGTCAACCAGACACAGAAGGATGAAGTTGTCCAGGTGCTGAAAGACGCCCTCGACGTGGCGGGCTATGGCGATGCCGGCGTCGAGTAAGCTCTGCCTGCTCTCGGCGTATCCGTACCTGAACAAGTGCTCGGCCAAGGTGCTGAACGGTGTCGTTGCGCGCCGGGGCGAGATCGAATTCTTTCTCGACAGCGGAGCTTATACCGCATGGACCAAAGGCGAGGTCATCAGCATTCCGCAGTACCGGGCCTTCATCGAAAGCCTGCCATTCACGCCAGACCGCATGATGACGCTCGACGTCATCGGAGACGCCGAAGGGACGCGGCGCAACTTCGATCTGATGCTGGGGCTTGGCCTCGACATCGTGCCCATCATCACGCGCGGCGAGGATCCGTCCGCGCTGGAATATTACTACCAGCACAGCGATCTCGTCGGCCTCGGCGGCGTGGCCCGCGTGGACAGCGCCTCCGCCGCATGGTGCCAAGCGATGATGTCGCATGTGGGCGACAGGAAGGCGCATATCCTCGGCATGACCCGGTTCGATTGGGTGAAGCTCCTGCGCCCATGGTCAGTCGATAGCTCGACATGGCTCTCCGGTGCCCGGTTTGGCGAGTGCCATGTCTATCTCGGCAACGGACACCTGACGAAATTTGAGCCCCGGCGCGGCAAGCCGCCGAAGCGCCTTGCAGAGCGCATTCGGCGGCTGGGCTTCGACCCCTACGAGCTGGGGCGGGCCTATGCCGGCGTCGGCAACAACTCGCTTTGGCAGCAGATCACGGCGTGCTCGTGGATTGAGTATTCCATCGAGCAGCAGCGCAACATCGGGACGCGCCTGTTTCTCGCCTTTTCGACCGAAGTGTTCTTCCACCAGCTCGTTGCTTGCTACGATCGCGTCATGGCGGTCAGGCAGGCGCGAGGTCTCAACTGAAGAGCCTCTTGCATGTGTTCGATATTCGGCGCCGTGGGGCGCTCTGACCTGAATGACCAGCTCCTGACCATCATCCGCGACCGTGCCCGCGACAGGGGGCGTGATGGCGGGCAGATGCAGCGCTTCGCCCTGTCAGGGGGCGGCATGGCCATCCTCGGGAACTGGCGCGCGACGCCAACCCCGGAGGTGGAGGTTGCGCCGCTCCAGCCCTACGATGGCGTCGTGCACAACGGCACGATCGCCAACGACAAGGAGCTGGGCGCGCGCGAGGGCGAGATCGACAGCATGGTGCTGCCGCGCATCCTCGATCGGCGCAACATTCACGCCTTCCTGTCGTCGCTGCGCCGGATCAGGGGCAGCTACGCGCTCGCCGCCTATACCGGCAGCACGGTTCTCGCGGCCACGAACTACAAGCCGCTGTACTACGCCCGCCTGGGCGACACGACCTACTTCTCGTCCATGGAGCGCCATCTGGCCTCGCCAGTGACGCCGCCCGGCTTTCGGCCCGCGCGCATGGAGCCCTACAGCGTCATGGACCTGATGACGTTCGAGCGCCTGCCGCTGCCGCGCCGGGAGAAGAAGCGGGCGCTGGTGATCTGCTCCGCTGGCCTCGACAGCACGACAGCGGCCTACAAGCTGGCCAATGACGGCTACGAGGTCGCGCTTCTGCATTTCCGCTACGGCTGCAAGGCGCAGACCCGCGAGGTGGCGCTGGTCCACGAGATCGGGTCGCACCTGAACGCGCATGTCTACCTGCTCGACATCGACTACTCGCCATTCCAAGGCGGATCGCCGCTGCTGACCGGCAAGGAGATCGCTGGCGCGGTCGAGGGAGCCGAGTACGCCCATGAGTGGGTGCCGGCACGAAACCTGCTGATGATCGCGCATGCCGTCGCTTTCGCGGAGGCCAACGGTTTCAGCTACGTCGCGCTGGGCAATAACCTTGAGGAAGCCGGGGCGTACCCGGATAACGAGGAAGAGTTCACGCACCTGCTCGACATGGCGCTGGACTATGCCGTCAGCGATGGCGCGAAGGTGCGCCTGATCGCGCCCCTGGGCGGTCTGATGAAGCACGAGATCGTCGCGCTCGGCGCGTCGCTTGGCGTGCCCTACGAGCTGACATGGAGCTGCTATCGCGGCGGCAACGTGCATTGCGGGCGCTGCGGGCCGTGCATGATGCGCAAGACCGCGTTCGCGCGTCATGGCCTGACCGATCCCGCCTTCGCTCACGAGAGGGCGCCGGCATGATCTCCGAGAAGCTGCGCGAGCGCCTCGAGGCCAAGGGCGTGCGCATGCACGCCAACGACCATATCGGGGACCACCTGACGAAATACGAGCTGATCGCGCTTCAAGAGGAAGTCGAGCAGCGCGTCGCTGCGCTGCTCGACAGCCTCCTGATCGACCGCGCGTCAGATCATAACAGCAAGGACACGCATCGCCGCGTCGCCAAGATGTTCATGCAGGAGGTCTTTGCCGGGCGCTACGCCGACAAGCCGGCAGTGACCGAGTTTCCGAACGTCAGCCAGCTCGACCAGCTCTACGTGGTTGGCCCGATCAGCGTTCGTTCGGCCTGCTCGCACCACCTTGTGCCGATCCTTGGCAGCGCATGGGTCGGCGTGATCCCCGGCGAGAACGTCATCGGGCTCTCGAAATTCGGGCGGATCGCCGAATGGATCATGGCGCGGCCGCAAATTCAGGAAGAAGCGACGGTCATGCTCGCTGACGAGATCGAGGCCCTGTGCAAGCCGCTTGGCCTTGGCGTTGTCGTCAAGGCCGCGCATATGTGCTGCTCCTGGCGGGGGCTGAAAGACAATTCGGAGATGACGACGAGCGTGATGCGAGGCGTCCTTCGCGATGACCCGGCTGCCCGGAGCGAGTTTCTCACGTTCATCGGGGGGCATCGCTTCACATGCCGGTAAAATATCGCTCAACCAAGACGTATGGCCACGAAGTCGGCCTGTCCTGCGCGTTTCGCCAGCACCGCGCCGACAGTCACTGCCGGTTTCTGCACGGCTACGCGCTCTCGATCCGCCTCGAGTTCGAGGCGCAGGCCCTCGACGCCCGCAATTGGGTTGTCGATTTCGGCTCATTGAAGTCGTTCAAGCAGGAGCTGGTCGACACGTTCGACCACAAGACGCTGGTCGCCGCCGATGATCCGTCGCTGGCCGTGTTCAAGCAGATGGAGCGCGTCGGCATTTGCGAGCTGGTCGTCGTCGAAAAGACGGGCTGCGAGGCTTTTGCCGAGCTGATCTTCGAGTGCGCCGAGATCTGGCTGAAAGATGCCGGCTACGCGCCCCGCGTTCGCGTCAGAGAGGTCGAAGTGCGCGAGCATGGCGCAAATTCGGCCATTTTCTCGAAAGGGGCCGCGTGATGCTCGCTGTCAACGAGATTTTCCCGACAATTCAGGGCGAAGCCGTCTATACCGGCACGCCATCGACCTTTGTGCGGCTGCAAGGCTGCGGCGTCGGCTGCCCGTGGTGCGATACCAAGTTCACCTGGGCGATTGACGCGGCGGATGAGGCTTCCGTCGAGCACGTGCTCGCAAAGACCGAGAGCGCCACGCCCCAGCACGCCCGCATGACCGACGATCAGCTGCTCGCGATCGTCTCTGACATGCTCCCGCGCCATGTCGTCTTCACCGGTGGCGAGCCCGCGCTGTACGATCTGACGAAAGTGACGCGCCAGCTGGCCGAGTTCGGCTTCTCGACGCAGATCGAAACGAGCGGGACGCAGCTGATCAAGGTCGATCAGTCGACGCATGTGACCCTGTCTCCGAAGATCGGCATGCCCGGTGGCTTCAAGGTGCTCGACAGCGCGATCTTCCGCGCCGACGAGATCAAGATGCCGGTCGGCAAGCTGGATGACATTCACAAGCTCGACATCCTGCTGGCCAAGGCTGACGAGATCGATCACCCGACGATCTGGCTCCAGCCGCTTTCGCAGAGCGACAAGGCCACCAAGCTGTGCATCGACGTGGCAACGGAGCGCGGCTGGAAGGTGTCGCTGCAGACGCATAAATACGCCGGCGTGCGCTGATGGCGAAGGAGCCGACCGCCACGCCGCAGCCGCGCGGCGACGGGATGGTTCCAACCACCCAGGTCGCCGCCGTGCTGATGATCACGAAGCAGCGGCTCGGGCAGCTGCAATCGATGGGGTATATCCCGCGCTCGCAGGTCAGGGGGCATGTCTCCCTCGTGGGCGCGGTTCAAGGCTACATCAAGTTCCTCAAGGACGAGGAGCGCAAGGCGTCGAAGGTCGCGTCGGAGAGCCGCGTGCGCGATGCGCGCGCACGCGAGCTCGAATTGCGCATCTCGGAGCGCGAGGGACGCCTGATCGACATCAACGATGTCGTCGCATTCGAGACGGACGTGCTTGGTCAGCTGCGGGCAAACCTGTCCTCGCTGGCCGCGCGCGTCACGCGCGATCTCGACCTGCGCGAGAAAATCGACAGAGAGCTGAATGACATCCTTGCTACCTGCCAGCGTCGCTTCCAAGAGGCGGAGCGAACTGTATGGTCTGGCAGCGAAGCTGATAACGCCGATCAAGGCGCAGACGCCGGATGAATGGGGCGCGCAGCACCGCATCTACCCGCCAAGCTCCGGTGTCCCGGGGCCGCGTGATCCGTACCTGACGCCATATGTCGTTGATGTCGAGCGCGCCGTTGTCAGCGGGCGCTTCCAGCGCGTCGTTTTCGTCTCTGCGGCACAGGGCGGCAAGACCGATCTGGTGCTCGATGTCATAGGTCACAAGCTCGACACGCGGCCCGTGCCGATCCTGTATGTCGGCCCGTCGAAAGAGTTTCTGACCGACCAGTTCGAGCCCCGCCTGATGAGCCTGTTCGATGAGGCGGCGACGCTGTCTCACAAGGTCGTGCGTGGCCGCGCCATGAAGAAGACGCTCAAGCGCGTCTCGGGCGTCCCGGTGCGCCTTGCGCATGCCGGGTCATCGACTGCGCTGAAATCCGACCCTGCCGCGTTCGCTGCGGTCGATGAGTACGACGAGATGATGGCCAACATCCGGGGCCAGGGCGATCCGCTCGGTCTGGTGGAGGCGCGCGGCGTCACCTACGCCGATTTCTGCGCCTTGATCACCTCGACGCCATCGCGGGGCGCAAAGGAGACCGAGGCGTGCGACTTGACCGGGCTGGAGTTCTGGAAAGTGCTTGATCCAGACGAAATCGACAGCCCGATCTGGAAGCTGTGGCAGGAAGGCACGCGCTATCATTGGGCATGGCCGTGCAAACACTGCGATGAGTATTTCATCCCCCGGTTCTCGCTGCTGACGTGGCCAAAGGATGCGACGCCAAGTCAGGCGCGGCGCGAGACCAGCATGTGCTGCCCGCATTGTGGCGGCGTCCACGACGACGCCGACAAGGCGGACATGAACGCCAAGGGCGTCTATGTCGCGCCGGGCATGTCGATCGACAGCAATGGCGTCGTTAGCGGCGACCCGCCCGAGACATCGACGGCCTCGTTCTGGGCGTCAGGGCTGGCCTCGCCCTTCGTGTCATGGGGCGAGCGCGTCGAGCGCTACCTGAAGGCGCTGGCCAGCGGCGAGAGCGACAAGGTTCAGACCGCCGTCAATGCTGGCTTCGGAGAGACATTCATCCCGGCTGGCGGCGACGTGCCGAGCTGGGAGCAGGTGTTGCAGCTGCGCACGCCGCTGCCGCGCAGGACTGTGCCGCTCGAGGCCGTGTTCCTGACCGCTGGCGTCGACGTGCAGGGCAACGGGCTCTACTACACCGTCCGGGGCTGGGGCTCACGCGCGCAGTCCTGGCTGATCGATCACGGCATCATGTGGGGCGACACCAGCATGCCGGAGGTGTGGGCCGATCTCGGGGAATACCTGACGCAGCCCATCGACGGGATGTATGTCAAGGTCGCCTACATCGACAGTGGCTTCCGCCCGGGCAAGAAGTTCATCGTGCCCGAGAACCGCGTCTATGAGTTCTGCCGGCAGTACCGCCGTTTCGTCTTCCCGGCCAAGGGCCGCGCGACGATTTCGAACGACCTGTGGATCCGGGTTTCGCGCATCGAGGTCAACACGCAGGGCAAGGCCGCGAGCTACGGGCTCGATCTGGTGCTGATCAACACCGACAAGGCCAAGAGCTTCGTGCACGAGCGGCTGCGCTACCCGATCGACGCGAAGGGCGCTTTCCTGCTCCACGAGGAAGCTGACGAGGACTACTGCAAGCAGATCGTCGCGGAGGCGCGCGTCAAGAAGCCGAATGGCGGTTTCGATTGGGTGCCCGTCAGCCGCGAGAACCACTTCCTCGATTGCTTCGACCCGCAAACCGAACTGCTGACCGATCAGGGCTGGATGGCAGTCGAGGATGCGGTGTCCTATGGCGGCGCTTTTGCGACCGTGAACCTCAACACTGACGAGATCGAGTACCAAAAAGCGACAAGCAGCGTCAGGCGCAGACACGTTGGCGCGATGGTGCGCCTCAAGGGGCGCGCCATCGACGCGCTCGTGACACCAAATCATCGTATGGTCACGGTGCGCAGCAACCCCGTTGACGAGACGGCCAGGATCACACTCGCCAAAGACCTGACAATCTGGCACCGGATCAAGATGACCGCGACGTGGCGCGGAAGCGATCCGGCGTGGGTTCACCTGCCTGCCGTGGACATCGAAATCCCACGGCGCGGGGGCATTCACGAGCCGGCACGCAAGCTGGCAACGAGCGACGTCTGCGAGCTTCTCGGCTGGTATGTCTCCGAGGGTCACAAGCGCGCCATTGGCCGCTCCCGCGCAGTCGTCATCAGCCAGAACCCAGGTTCAAAACAGGAGCGCATTTGCGCCTTGATCGATCGCTGCGGGTTTCGATGGCGTATCACAAACGGTCGGCAAATCGTCGTCACCTCGCGCCAGCTCTACGATCTCGTCAGCGAGTGCGAAATGCCTGGCGACGGTCGCGGCTGCTATCGCAAGCGCGTTCCAGATTGGGTGAAGGGCTTGGCGGCACCGTTGATCGAGCGCTTCATTGAGGCGGCCATCCTTGGCGATGGGTGGGTGCAGAACCGGTTCCGCACGTTTGCGACCACCAGCCGGGTGCTTGCCAACGATATGCAAGAGCTGATGCTGAAAATTGGGAAAACAGCGAGCCTGCGCACCAGAACTGTGCCCGCATGCCGTATTCGCGGCAGCGAGCATCAGACAGCGGTGCAGTATCATGTCTCCGAGCGCCTGACGCGCGCCGCGCTCCTGCGCCGGGCGGATAACGCGCCCATTTTCGAGACCGTCGACTACAATGGCATGGTTTATTGCGTGACCGTTCCGAACGGCACGCTCATCGCGCGTCGAAACGGCCTGCCAATGATCGTCGGGAACTGCGAGGCGCAGGCCGCAGCCGCCGCCTATCATGCAGGCGTCTTTCGCCTGCCTGATGGCGCGCGGCGTGATCCGCCAGCCCCGGAGCCGGATTTGCCGTCGCCCGCGCCCGAGCCGAACAAGCCGCCGCCGCGGCGTGACAACCCGCGCAAGAGCCGGTTTGCCGACATCGCCGCCCGTCTGAACGAGTGACAAGGACGATCATATGCTGAAAAGGATCGCTTCTGCGTTCGGGATCGGGCGCAGCACGCCGAAATCGGCCTACATGCGCGGTGGCGCGTCCCCGTTCTTCTGGAACTGGGCCCCGGCGCTGCGCGACCCGCGCACGGAGGTCTCGTCCTCGTGGCAGAAGGCTGCTGCGCGCGCCGTTGACAGCCTGCACAATTCAGGCTGGCTCGCTGGCGGCGTCGAACAGGCGGTCGCCTCGACGGTGGGAACTGGCTTGCGGCTCAACGCAATGCCTGACGCTGCGATCCTCGGCTGGACGGCTGATGAAGCCGCGAATTGGGCCCGGGACGTCGAGCACCGCTGGGAAATGTGGGCGCGCCGCCCGAACGAG
>Ga0076929_100325_pt1 | contig 56482 bp, 42 predicted proteins | sample HotLakConUCCSL28_FD_87104 | JGI IMG/M metagenome (GOLD analysis project Ga0076929, IMG submission 87104) | Hypersaline microbial mat communities from Hot Lake, Washington, USA - Hot Lake Consortium UCC-SL28 (version 3) (version 3) | ecosystem: Environmental > Aquatic > Thermal springs > Hot...
CCGATCTCCGCATGAGCGAAGAGATCCTCGGCTGGGTGCTGACCTACGATTCCTACGATCCCGACCGCGAAGCCCTTCACGAGGCGCTGTGTACGCTGGGCAACGGTTATTTCGCCACGCGCGGCGCGAGCCCCGATACCGCCGATGACGGCACGCATTATCCGGGTACCTATCTCGCCGGCGGCTATAACCGCCTGACCAGCGAGGTCTCGGGCCGCAAGGTCGAAAACGAGGATCTCGTCAATCTGCCGAACTGGCTGCCCTTGAGCTTTTGCATCGGCGAGGGGCCATGGTTCCATATCGACGAGGTCGAGATCCTCTCCTACAGCCAATCGCTGGATCTCAAGCGCGGTCTTCTCCTGCGTGAGATCCGGGCACGCGATGCTGAAGGGCGCATCACCCGCTGGAGCGAGAAGCGGCTCGTCTCCATGGCCGAGCGCCATCTTGCGGCGCTCTCGGTCACGATCACGCCGGAAAACTGGTCCGGCAAGATGCAGTTCCGCTCCGGCCTCGACGGCAGTGTCAGCAATAACGGTGTGGCGCGTTACCGCCAGCTGGCCTCGCAGCATCTCGACATTCTCGAGCTCGATCATCTCGGGGCCGACACGCTCTATCTGCGTGCACGCACCAACCAGTCACGTATCGAACTCGCCATGGCGGCGCGCACCCTCGTGCATTGCGAGGTTTGTGACGTGCATCCGGAATATGAAACCCACGGCTCCGACCGGCGGATCTGGCAGATCGTCACCTGTGAGGCGCGCGAAGGCGCGCCGATCACGGCCGAGAAGGTCGTCGCCCTGCACAATTCACGCGACTGGGCGATTGCCGAGGCGGGGCTTGAGGCCAAGCGCACGCTGGGCCATGCCGGTGATTTCGCGCAATTGCAGGCTGCCCACGAAATCGCCTGGCGGCATTTATGGGAAGATTGCGACATCGAGCTCACGGACGGCGACATGGCCGTTACCGAGTTGAAGCTGCGGGTGCACATCTTCCATTGCCTGCAGACCGCCTCACCGCATTCCATCGATCTCGATGTCGGCATCCCCGCGCGCGGCTGGCACGGTGAGGCCTATCGCGGGCATATCTTCTGGGATGAACTCTTCATCTTCCCCTTCCTCAGTCTGCGTCTGCCGACGCTGACGCGCGCGCTGCTGCGCTATCGCTATCGTCGCCTGCCCGAGGCGAAACGGGCGGCGCGCGAGGAAGGCTTCGAAGGCGCGATGTTTCCCTGGCAGAGCGGCTCGAACGGGCGCGAGGAAACGCAGAAGCTGCATCTCAATCCGGAATCCGGCCGCTGGAACCCGGACAATACCCACCGCCAGCGCCATATCAACGCGGCCATCGCCTTCAATATCTGGCAATATTACGAGGCCACCGACGATTACGAATTCCTCACCTCCTTCGGTGCGGAGATGTTTCTGGAAATCGCCCGGTTCTGGGCCTCGATTGCGACATACAATGCGGAAATCGACCGCTACGAGATCAAGGGCGTGATGGGACCGGACGAATACCATACCGCGTATCCCGGCATTGATGCGAGCGCGGAAGGCGGCATCGACAACAACGCCTATACCAATGTCATGGTCGCCTGGCTGATGTCGCGCACCGAGGATGTGCTGGATGCCATTCCCACGGCGCAGGCCCAGCGCCTGTGCGAGACGATGGGCCTGTCGCCCGAAGAGCGTGAGCGCTGGTACGAGATCAGCCGCAAGCTGCGTGTCCCCTTCCACGATGACGGCATCATCAGCCAGTTCGAGGGCTATGAGGATCTGGAGGAGTTCGACTGGGACGGCTATCGCGAGAAATACGACGACATCCAGCGCCTCGACCGGATTCTGGAGGCGGAAGACGATGCGGTGAACCGGTACAAGGCTTCGAAACAGGCCGATGTGCTGATGCTGTTCTATCTCTTCACGGCGGATGAACTCTATCAGATCTTCGAGCGGCTGGGTTACCCGTTCGGGCCGGAGCATCTCAGGCGCAATGTCGAATACTACATGGCGCGGACCTCGCACGGCTCGACGCTCAGCGGAGTCGCCCATGCCTGGGTTCTGGCACGCTCCGACCGCCCGCGCTCCTGGAAGCATTTCCAGCACACGCTCGACAGCGACATCGCCGATGTGCAGGGTGGCACCACGCCGGAAGGCATTCACACCGGGGCCATGGCGGGAACGATCGACCTCGTGCAGCGCTGCTTTGTCGGCATCGACATGCGTGGCAACACCCTGCATTTCGACCCGGCCCTGCCTGACGAGATCAAGCGCATCCGGGTCCGCCTGCGCTATCGCCGACAGGTGCTCGATGTCGACGTGAACCACGATTCACTCGTCATCGAGAGCCGATCCTACAGTGCCAGTTCGATCAAGCTCGCCTATCGCGGGCATTACCGCGATCTCGCACCCGGTGAAACCTGTCGCTTCAGGCTGATCAAGCCGGATGAGCGCCTGCGCGACGAGAACCGCGCAAGAGAAAGCCGGAATGCCGCGGAGTGAGTCGCAGGTTGCGGTTCAATGCCGGTGTCGGCGCACGAGGCTGATGACGCCGCCCTGCTCAAGGGCGCGTCCCCTTGCATCACGCGGCGAGACCGGATCGTGCATCGTGAGGCTCTCGTCTCACTTGCCGAATTCGACCACGCCGAAGGCGACGAGCAGGGCCATGCCCCAGAGATAGAAAGAGAAATATTTCAGTTTGGCACGATAGAGCAGCTTCAGCACGATCTGGAGTGCGATGGTGCCGACCAGCGCCGAGACGACGAAGCCGACACTGGCGGCGGCCCAGTTGATGCGCAAAGCTGCGCCGCCGAGATACACTTCGGCGCTCCGGCGCAATCTCGCGTGCGGCGGTGAGCGAGCCGCCGAGGAACTGCCCCAGTGTCTTGCGGAAGACCACGATGATCGAGACCAGCGTGCCGACATGCACGATCAGGTCGAACAGGATCATCTGCGCGCTCAGGAGATTCCGGATGGCGCGAGATGCGCGGTCGACGAGACCGGCACGAACATGAATACGCCCTGAACGATGCCCGGAAGCGCCGCTTCGAAAAGGGTCATACCGGCTCCGATCGGGCGCGCGCGCCCGCCCCTACATCATCGCGCGCAGTTTGGCTGCCAACGCTTCGGTTCCGGCATAATCGATCTTGCCTGATCCGAGAACAGGAATTTGCGCCACCAGCACCGCGCGCGGCAGCCAGAGATCGGAAAAGCCCTTGTCGCGCCCGTGCTCGACCACCGCTTCGCGATCGGCATCGGCCTTTTCCGTGACGAGAACGAGCTGCTCGCCCTTGCGCTCATCGGCCAGCGCCACGACGACATGGGTGTCGTCGGGCCACAATTCCTGGATCATCGTCTCGACGGCAGCCAGCGAGACCATCTCGCCGGCAATCTTGGCGAAGCGCTTGGCGCGCCCGCGGATGGTGATGAAGCCGTCCTCGATCATGACGATGTCCCCGGTATCGTGCCAGCCGCCCGGCGGCGCGATCCGGCGGGTCGGATTATCCGGGTCGATATAGCCGGCCATGACGTTGGGGCCGGAGATCGAGAGACGTCCGCCGCGCTTGATCCCCTCGACCGGCGTCAGCTTCCAGCGGATACCGGGAAGGAAGGGCCCCACGGAGCCGTGGCGGCTGCATTGCGGCAGGTTGCAGGCGATCACGGGCGCGCATTCCGTCGCGCCATAACCCTCGAGAATCATCGCATCATAGCGCCCCCAGAGGCGTCGCGTTTCCTCGCGCACGCGCTCCGCACCGGCGACGATATAACGAACCGATGACATGTCGGCATCACCGGCTGCGCGGGCATAGCCCTGGAGGAAGGTGTCGGTCGCGAGCAGGAAAGTCGCCTTCGCGCTCTCGATCAGTTTCGGCACCTGCTTGTAATGCAGCGGGCTCGGATAGAGGAAGGCGCGGATGCCGTGTATCAGCGGCAGGATCAGCCCTGCCGTCAGGCCGAAGGAGTGGAAGACGGGCAGGGGATTGAAGAAGATGTCGTCGCGACCGAGCACGCCTTCGGCATGCTGCATCACCTGCCCCGCATTGGCCAGAAGATTGGCATGCGTGAGCACAACCGCCTTCGGCTTGCCCTCGGAACCGGAGGTAAAGAGGATCACGCCCTCATCGTCGGGCGCGAGCCGGTTGCCCCGCGCCAGCGAGCCGGCAAACAGGCTCTCGGCTGCCGCGCGCGCCTTGTCGAGGCTGGTGACCTGGTCGCGCAGGTCTTCGAGGTAGATCACCTCACGGCCCTGCGCGATCGCCTCCAGCGGCTCGTCGAGCTTGCCCTCATCGACGAACTTGCGCGAGGTCACGATGGTGCTGATCGCCGCGATCTCGCAGGCAGCCTTCAGGTTGGTGGCGCCAGCGGTGAAATTCAGCATCGCCGGCACACGAGCGAAGGCATGCAGGCCGAAGAAGGTGACGGCGGTGGCCTGGACGCTGGGCAGGAGCAGGCCGATGCGCTCGCGACGTTTCGTGCGTGCCGTGAGCTTGCGTCCGAGGGCTCGGGCGCCGATGACGAGACGGCTGTAAGTCAGCGGCTGACGCTGCGCATCCTCAAGGATCACGGTCTTGCCGCCGAAGGCACGCTTTGCATCCACCAGCGCCGTGAAAAGGTCGCGGCGTGTCTGCCCGATATCAGCCAGCGATGCACTTTCGCCATTCACTGGCTCGCCGATGCGGATGGCTGTCGGCTCGGTTGCGGTCACGGTCATCGTCATGTCTCGAATGTAATTGTTTTTGCGAAGATTTCCATTGCTTTCAGGTGATTGCCGATTGCGTCAGCCAGGCAGCAAGAGCGCGGTTGACAGCCTCCGGGCGTTCCATGGTCGCGAGATGTCCGCATGCGGGGATGATGCCGAGTGTGGCGTCGGGAATGGCCTCTGCCATTTCCTGCGAGAGCGCCGGCGGGGTCAGTTCGTCCTCGTCGCCGACCAGAACCAGGGCAGGCACGGTGATCTGTGGCAGGAGCGGGCGGTGGTCGCGCCGGCGCATGATCGCCTCCTGCTGGCGCACGAAGGTCTGCGGTCCGATCGTCGCGGCCATGCCGTCGATCCGTGCACGCAGAGCCGCATCATCATGACGCGCCGGAGCGACCAGCTTGTACCACAGAGCCTCGCACACCTCGTCGAATCGACCAGCCTGCGTCAGACTGATGAGACGGCGGCGATTGGCGGAGGCCTCCTCGCTGTCGGCGCGAGCATTGGTGTCGAGAAGGGCGATTGCGGCAATCCTGTCCGGGGCCTGCGCAATCGCTTCGAGCGCCGTGTAGCCGCCCATCGACAAGCCCACGAGGATCAGCGCGTCCTCCGGGTTTGCTTCCAGGAGGCGCGTCGCCATGCCGGCAATACTGTCGTCGTTCGTGGTATCGGCAATGCGAATCTCGTGGTCGTCCCGCAATGCCGCGATCTGGTCGCGGAAGAGATCCGCGTCACAATTGAGCCCAGGAATGAAAATAATCGTCGCCATCGCCCGTTCTCCTGCCGCAAATGATTGACAATCATGGCATTGATCATATGGTCCACGCGCACGGCTAGAATAGGCTGTCAAGGCCTGAACACCATGAACGCGCGCTCCCGTCTTAGTCGTGCCGGGCGTGCGCGGCAATGCGATCGCTTCAGATCGCGGAACGGTTCCAAAGCTCCATGACGTTCGCTGACCTCGGATTAAGCGAGAAGGTTCTCCAGGCAGTCTCCGACGCCGGCTATACCGAGCCGACTCCGATCCAGGAAAAGGCCATTCCCCACGTCCTCGCCCGGCGCGACGTTCTCGGCATCGCCCAGACGGGGACCGGCAAGACGGCGGCCTTCACGCTTCCCATGTTGACGATGCTTGAGAACGGGCGAGCCCGGGCACGCATGCCACGTACGCTGATTCTTGAGCCGACGCGCGAACTCGCGGCGCAGGTCCAGGAGAATTTCGAGCGTTACGGCGTCAATCAGAAACTCTCCGTGGCCCTGTTGATCGGCGGTGTCTCCTTCGGTGACCAGGACATGAAGATCACGCGCGGCGTCGATGTCCTGATCGCCACGCCCGGACGCCTGCTCGATCATTTCGAGCGCGGGAAACTGTTGCTGACCGGTGTCGAGCTGCTGGTGATCGACGAGGCCGACCGGATGCTCGATATGGGTTTCATTCCCGATATCGAACGCATCGTGAAGCTGACGCCCTTCACCCGGCAGACCCTGTTCTTCTCCGCGACGATGCCGCCTGAGATCCAGCGCCTGTCCGACGCCTTCCTGTCCAATCCGGTTCAGGTCGAGGTCTCCAAGCCCGCTTCCGCAGCCAAGACCATCACCCAGCGTCTCGTGGCGACCCGCAGCGAAGCGAAAGACAAGCGCGCGGTCTTGCGTGACCTGATCAACAATGCCGTCGATCTCGATAACGGTATCATCTTCTGCAACCGCAAACGCGACATCGCCGTGCTGCACCGATCGTTGCAGCGTCACGGTTTCAATGCGGTAGCCCTGCATGGCGACATGGATCAACGCTCGCGCATGATCGCACTCGACGCCTTTCGCAAGGGCGAGGCGAAGCTGCTCGTGGCCAGTGATGTCGCGGCACGCGGGCTGGATATTCCGGCGGTGAGCCATGTCTTCAACTATGACACGCCCCACCATGCCGAGGATTACGTGCACCGGATCGGTCGCACGGGACGCGCGGGCCGCTCCGGTGCCGCTTTCACGCTGGTCGCCCCGGGCGAAGAGAAGTCTCTCTCCGCGATCGAGAAACTGATTGGCGGGGGGGTCGAGTGGCTCGAAGGCGATCTCGCCGCACTCAAGTCCGGATCAGGCGAGGATTTCGGAGCGAAGTCGCGTGGCGGCAAACCGTCGCGGGCGGAGGATGCCGATGCGGTCGGCGATGACGGGGCTGGCAAGAAGCGCCGCAGCCGTGGTCGCAAGCGCACAGGCGGGGCCGAGCCGGTCGCGCAGCCCGAGGAAACCTCGCGCAAGGCTGATGAACCGAAGGCTGACCCGGCGCCGAAACCTGCTTCGCGAAAGCAGGCCGCAAGGCCGGTCGAGGACGAGCCTACGGCGCGCGAAGGCCGGCGTCGCGGGCGGGATCGTTCCCGGGACCGGGACGAGGCGAGTGCGCTCGATGCGCCCGGCTTCGGGGATCATGTACCCGCCTTCCTGCTGCGCCCCGTCCCGGTCAAGCGCAAAAAGTAAAATCGAAAATTGTATAGCGTTAAGGGTTTATTGATTCGATCGTGAACATAATTCCACATCCCGGAAACGTACTGCCGGCTTTCGGGGAACGGGGAATAAGCAAGGCGGTCTTATCGTGTCGAGCAAATCTGCAGGTTCAGACGTGGAACGGACATTCACCATCGCCCAGCGCGCGATGGAATTGATGAAGTCCTACGGATCGTCGGCATCTCCGCGGTCTTACGAAGTCTGGTTCACCTATGTCGCCGGGCACAAGCCCGCCATGAACGATGCGATCAAGCGTACCGCAGCCGACAACGGTCGGATTGACGACGCTGACATCGATTCGCTGCACAGCCAGTTCATCGCCTCCGAGCGCTTCTGCGAAGAGGCGGAGAAGACCGGCGCCGTCGTCATCTCCGAGATCGATCAGGTCATGGAGATGCTGGACTTGGCGCTCGGATCCACACAGAAATACGGCGAATCCCTCGATGCCTTTGCGGCGGATCTCAGTGGTGGCATTGATCGTAACCGCGTCCGCGAAATCGTCTCGGCCCTGGTGCTCGCCACCAAGGACGTGCGCGCGACCAACGAGACGCTCGAAGCCCGCATGCGCGAGACGCGCGGGGAGATGGAGGGGCTGCGCGAGACGCTTGAAGCGGTTCGCATGGAATCGCTCACCGATCCGCTCACCGGCATCGCGAACCGCAAGCATTTCGAGGAGATGCTGGTCAAGACGCTCGACCAGGCGCTGGTCGAGCGCAGTCCGCTCGCGCTGATCGTCATCGACATTGATCATTTCAAGCGCTTCAACGATACCTATGGCCATCTCACGGGCGATCAGGTCTTGCGGCTCGTGAGCATGACCATGCGCGAACAGGTCAAGATCAAGGCCACGCTCGCGCGTTTCGGCGGCGAGGAATTCGGGATCATCATGCCCGATACCACGCTTGAAGGCGCAAAGCTGGTGGCGGAGCGGGTGCGCACTTCGGTGATGAGCCGCGAGTTGATCAAACGCTCGACCGGAGAGTCGCTCGGCAAGGTTACGGTCTCTCTCGGCGCAGCCAGCCTGCGCAAGGGCGATACGGCCGTCTCCCTGCTGGAGCGCGCCGATCAGTGCATGTTCATCGCCAAGCGCAATGGGCGCAATCGTACTGTCACCGATGCGGATCCCGAGTATCAGCGCGAACATGGCGATTCTGTTTCGGAAGTGGCCTGATCGAGCGCGCTCGATCATCCACCCTGTCGAGGCGCGGCCCGATCGCCGGAAGATTTGCGTTTCGACGTCTTGCCTTTCGATGCCTTGTCGGCGGCAGCGGTGCGCGCAGCCCGATAGGCCTCGCGTGCCCAGGCCGCCATGATGTCGGGATCGTCCAGCGCGACCTCCGGCGTGCGCCAGTAGCGCATCGCCACGCTGCGCCCCTTTGAGGCATATGTGAAACGCTGCGACCCGGACTCGGCAAAAGCCGCTTCGCTGGCATCATCAGCTTTCAGATAGATCTCGCCATCTGCCTCGAGCGCAAACATCAGGCCGTCGTGGAAAACGCCATGCCCCCCGAACATCTTCCGGATCGTGACGGAACCAAAGCCCGCAAGCACATCACGAATGGATTGTGGGTCCACCGGTTCACCGGGCCGGGGAGGGGGTCTCGACCGGGATGTCGGCCTTGGCCGGCGTGATCGCGACGGATTCGCCGCAGCCGCAAGCCGAGGTCTGATTGGGGTTGTTGAAGACGAATTGCGAGGCGAGCTTCGTCACCTGGAAATCCATCTCGGTTCCCAGCAGGAACAGCACGGCCTTGGGATCAATGAAGACCCGAACACCCTTGTCCTCGACGATTTCATCGCCGGGATTGGCCTCCTCGGCATAGTCCATCGTATAGGCCATGCCCGCGCAGCCGCCGTTGCGCACGCCGACGCGTACGCCGGCAATCGGCTTGTCGGCATTGGCCATGATATCCTTCACTCGCTCCGCTGCCGCGTCGGTGAGGGAAACAACCTTGAGACCACCAAACATGTTCTATCCTCTCCACCCTCGGGTTGAAGGCCCGGGCCAGTGAGTTGCTATGACTGCAACATAGTCATTTTGTATGGGGGCGTCGAGGGTGCCCTATGAAATAGAGCGAGATCACCCTACCGCTGCGGGGTGATGTCGAGCGGAGCGCGCGGCAGCGGGGGCAGCCCGGTTCCCGATTGCGGCGGCGGGGGGACAGCCTGGCCGCCTGCACTGAACAGTCTTCGCAGAAAACCCGGCGCGATGGCCGAGAGCGGGTTGACCGTCAGAACCGGTTCATCCATCGGGCCTGCGACACGGAAATTCACTCCGATCAATCCCTCGCGGCGATTGCCGCCGAGAATGGGGCCGAACAGCGGCACCTGCGCAAAGGCGTTGTTCAGTCCGTAGGCAGGCGTGAAGGTTCCGCTGAGATCAACCACCCGGCCCGCGAGATCCACGTATCCACCAAGTCGAAAGCCGACTTCATTGCCCCACAAGGCTGCTTCCTCGAGATCGATGCGACGGCCCGCTATGGTGAAGTCTGCGCGCGCCTGGCTGAAGCGGGCGGCCAGGGTCTCGGTCTGGTCATCACCGATTGTGCGGGCATCGACCTGGGAGACGATTCGACGCAAGGCCGGCTCGTCGCGCAAGACGAAATCGCGCACCACGAGACGCCCGGGGCGGCGGGCGCCTTCGCTGGCGACATCAAATGTCATGGCTCCGCCCCCCATACGGGTATAGAGATCGATGAAGCGCAAGGTCGCGCCCGCATCCTCCGAGCGGATGCTGATCACCGGCTCGCCCTCGGCGCTGAGAGCCTGACGCCCGGTGATCGCCGCGCCGGGGAAGCGTCCGTCGAGCGTCATGTCGAGGAGGCGGCCACTGCGCAAGGCCAGCGTCACGCGCGCATTGGCGAGCGCTTCGCCGTGATGCCCGGTGAGGATGTCGGCTCGCAAATCGAGATCGATATCCGTATCCCCATCTTCAGTTTCGCCGCCGGTGAGTTCCAGATCGGCGATGAACGGCCGGATATCGAGCGTTGCCGCCCGCAGATCCACCTGCAGGACGCCGTCCTCGCGGCGCAAGTTTGCGCGCGCTTCATCGCCGGAGGAAATTTGCAGCCGATCGAAGGCGCCGCGCAGCAATTGCCCGTCCCGGTTGAATGCGAGCGATCCGGATATCCGTGTCGCGCCGGTTTCGAGGGTGATCGCGTCCAGAAGCCAGCCGTCATCTTCTCGCAGGATGAAGGAGAGCCGGCCCGCCTGCCCGCCGGGTTTCGACAGGCCAGGCAACAGACCCTCTATGCGTGCCGGCGTCAGATCCGCTTCGATCTGCAGATCCTGGGGCGTGTCGGGATCGAGCACTGTGCGGATGACGAGCGGCAACTCCCCGCTCAACCCCTCGCCGAGACGAATGCCGCGTCGTGCCCGCGCGGAGGCATCGAGCATCGTGGAGATCTTGACGTTGACAGGCGCATCGGGGCGCTGCGTGAGATGCAGTTCGACCGCATCTCCGCCGAGGCGGGCCTCCCCGGCCATTTCCAGGTCTCCGTTACGATAGGTCACCTGAAAATTGCCCTCCGCAAGATCCTCTCCTGCGAAGACTTCGGGCAATGCGATGCCGGTCAGGGAACCGGTTACTGCGACGGGAATCTGATCTTCAGCGGGATCGGCATCGAACGCAATCGAGAGAGCCACGTCGAGGGATGCATTACCGAACAACGCGTCCGGATCGAGGGCCTCGGCACCGTCAGCGCCGACGAGCGGTGTGTTCAGGAACGCAGCGAGCGCGTCTGCGCCGCCGCGCAGGCGCAGGCCGAGAGCGGCGCGCTCCTGCGCGTCCCAGTAATCCCCCTTCGAAAAATCGACATCCGTCAGCGCCAGCCGGCGCCCATCCGCCATCACCATATCGGCATAGGCGTCACTGACATCGATCTCGCGTCCGCCGACGAAGCCCGCCACATGCGCATCCTCCATTGGCGGCAGATCCGGATGCGGACGAAATCGTGCGTCGCGAATATCGAACTGGACGGCGAGCGATTCCGGGCGCAAGCCTTCCTCGCGGCGCATGGCCTCGAAATCCTCGCCGGTCAGGGTCGTCTGCAGGGACAGGCTGTGCAACACTCCCGAATCGAGGGTGTCGATGAGGAATTCGCGCGGCTTGTGCGCAGAGAAGCGCGGCCAGACACGCAGAGCCGTCCGCACCTCCGTATTGCGGGCTTCCATTGCCAGCCGGATGCCGCCCTGGTCATGCGGGCCGGCGACCGACATGGCGAGCGCCACGTCGAGCGCCTCACCGCGTACGGTCATGTCGTCGATTCGAATACCCTGCGGCCCGACCCGTCCGTCGATATCGATCAGGGCGATCGGGACGGGCGCGTCTCCGGACGCGACCCCCGAAAGAATATTGTCGCGCCCCTCGAGCTGCATGATCCAGTCCTCACCGTCGGGGTCGGGGTCCGGGACGAGCGAGCCGGCGAGTTCGACACGCGTTTCGCCCCGGCTATAGGCGAAACGCGGTATGGCGATCCGCTGCGCCTCCGGTTCCCAGACGATACGGCTCTCGAAATTGCCGATATTGAGGACCGGCGCGTCGGGATCATCGAAGCTGAATAAACCCGGCGCAAGTCGCAGCTCAGCCTCGAAGGCCTCAATGCCGTGATCAGGCCCGATCACCATTTCCGCCTCGGCCTGGAGATGCATTTCCTCTGCGCCGAACCTGGCCGAGAGACCCGACATCAGAAGCAGGTCGGAAAAGGGGATGTCGGCAATGGCGAGGCGGGCTTCATGGCCGCCACCATTGCGCTGGGCGACGCGACCGGTGACGTGCCATTGCCCGTGCGCACCCTCCATCACGAGGGCGATGTCGCGACCGTCTGCGCGGGTTCGCAGATCGGCATCGACGCGCCCGAAGGCGACCCGCTCGCGTGCCGTCTCGTCGATCATGGTAAGCCGGGCATCACGCAGCCCGGCATGGCGCAGCCCGCCGATGGGACCGGACGGCTCGGCCAGGCTGCCGAGCATGTTGGCGAGCGCGACCGCAAGCTCCGGCGGGGCGAGGAAGCTCGGCAAGCGCCGGGCTTCTTCCTGCATCTCCTCACGAAAGACATCCACAGTCGGCGCGTCATCGAAGCGGATGCCGGCCTCCGGGTCCGTGGATCGCCCGCGCGTGTCCGTTGGAGCGGTGAGCGACAGCGCGCCGTCCGCCGCGAGGCGCATGCGCAATTCCACACCCACGAGATCGAGGCCCGTCGGCTGCGGCGTTCCCGCGATCAGCGACCAGAGTGAGAGCGGAACCAGGGCTTGCGGCGCGATCGCGACGAGGGCGCCGCTGGCATCGTGGAGTTCCAGATCGTTTACCTGCATGCCGAGGCCGCCATCGACGAGTGTCAGTGCGGCATCCTCAATGCTGATGCGCCAGCCTTCGCCAAGTTCGATCTCGAGTGCGGCTGTAACCTGATCACGCAACCCTTCGAACCGCAGGGGAGACTGATACAAACGCAAATACAGCGCCCCGGCGGCGAGTGCGAAAAAGATCAGCAATGCGAGTTTGATCGTGAGCGCGGCCCGAAAGGCACGCCTCCCCCATCCGCCGCGACGCTTTGCACGTCGGCGCCGAGGCCGCCGCAACGCGCCTTGTGGCAGATGCCCGAATTGCTCCCCGTCGCTCAATCCGTGTTCCCGTATCCTTGTCCTGTTCGCGTAACCTTGCCCTGTGCCATATCACCCGCAGGAGTGCATGCGCTGATCCGAATCGCATGCGCTGATGCTACACTAGCTTGTCGTTGTGATCCTCGCGACGCTCAGTGGCGTATCAAAGCGCGTTCTTCAACTGCGACAACGTGACAGCAATCGGACGAAAGGAAGGCAAGATGGCGCTCAATCCCGGCGAAGCCGCACCGGATTTTACACTGCCCGCGACGGATGGCGAAACGCTTTCGCTCGCGGATCTGAAGGGAAAGACCGTCGTTCTGTATTTCTACCCGAAGGATGACACCAGCGGCTGCACCAAGGAAGCACAGGCCTTCAACGGGCTGCGCGATGCCTTTTCCGCCCAAGATGCCGTGATCATCGGCGTCTCGCCCGATCCGATCAAGAGCCACGAGAAGTTCAAGACCAAGTACGAGCTCGGCTTTCCGCTCGTTTCCGACGAGGAGAAGGGTATGCTGGACGCCTATGGCGTCTGGGTCGAAAAGAGCATGTATGGTCGAAAGTATATGGGGGTGGAGCGTTCGACCTTCTTGATCGACAAGGATGGCAAGATCGCACGCATCTGGTCGAAAGTGAAGGTGCCGGGTCACGCGGAAGAGGTGCTCGAAGCCGTGAAGGCGCTCTGAGGAAGGCGCGCGGCGGCGGAATTTCCGCAGCGGCATTTTCCCAATCTTAACCTTAATCGGTTCTGAATCACGTTGGTCAAGGACAGGCTGACGTGATGCACCATCGAGAGATTCGCGCCGAGATGATCCGCCGTTCGCGCATTCAGCATGAATGCGAGGGCGTCGATGCCAAACGCATTGTGAGTCTGCGCCCGGCGACACTGGCGCTCGCGATTCTGATTTTCACCTTCGTCACCGCGTGGGCGGGGGCGGTCACCTGGTATATCACCTCCAGCGATGATGTGACCGCGGAATTGATGCGCCGCGAGGCGCGTCTGAAGGCTGGCTACGAGGAGAGCATCGCCATTCTGCGCGGGCGCCTCGACCGTGTCGCCAGCCAGAAGCTCCTGGAACAGGACAGTCTTGAGGAGCGCGTCGCCAAGCTGATGGGGCGCCAGGTCGAACTGGAGACGCGCCAGGCGCTGTTGTTCAATCTCGGGCAGAACTTCGAGGTGGCCGGCATTACCTGGCCGAGCTTCGAGGCTTTCGAAACCGAGCCGGTCCAGGTCTATAGTGGAAGTGCTTTCGGCATCGGCGGCCCGCAGGCCGACATGCCAGGCGGATCTGCGCTCTCGCGTCATGAGATTACCCGCGCGAAACCGCAGCAACCTTCACGCCCGCGACCGGTGCCGTTGGCGCGCGAGGATCGCGGATCGGCGCAAGATGTCGATCAGGGGCGTGTGCCCGAGGTCCCGACCACCATCGAGACGAGCCCCGGCAAGCCGTTCGAGCTGCGTTTGCGCGATGCTGAATCACATTCCTCGCATGTGCTGGACGAGAAGGCTCTGAACGCCCAATTGCAGGAGGTGGAATATTCGCTCGCAAGGGTGGAGGCCGACCAGTTCGCCCGCCTCGACGTGCTGACCCGCCATCTTGCGGAGGATGCGCGGCGACTGCGCGACGTCATTGCGGAGACCGGGCTCGACGCGGATGCGCTGAACGCGTTTGATCCATTGGAGCAAGCTACGGCAAACTCCGGCGAGACGGGTATCGGTGGCCCCTATCTGCCCATCAGCCTCGATCCGGAGGCCGGCGGGTTCGAAGCCATGGTGCATGTTCTGCAGGAGACGGTTCTCGAGCGTGAACGTCTGTCGCGCACGACCGATGCCTTGCCGCTGGCGGGGCCGGCGGCGAGCCGCTTCGGCCTGAGCAGTGGCTTCGGTATGCGGCGCGACCCCTTCACCCGCCGCCCGGCCCTGCATGGGGGGCTCGATTTCCGGACTCCGAGCGGCACCCCGATCCGCGCCTCGGGCCCGGGGCGAGTGACGATCGCCTCATATCGGGGCGGTTACGGCAATCTCGTCGAGATAGACCACGGCAACGACGTGACGACGCGCTATGCTCATCTCACTTCCATCGCGGTCGAAAAGGGGCAGTTCGTGGCGACGGGAGAGCATATTGGTCGCGCCGGCAGCACGGGGCGCTCGACCGGGCCGCATCTGCACTACGAGACTCGTATCGGCGACAAACCCGTAAATCCACAACGTTTCCTGCGTGCGGGGCGGCGGCTTGCGGAGCACCTTGCCGACGAAGCCAGTGAGCCATCGGAAGCCTCTGCGCGCTCCGATACCGCCCAGTAACCTGCCATTCAGGCCTGTGCCAGCATGCGGTGCAAGGCGGCGTCGATCGCATCCGCATCCGCCTGACGCCAGCGCGCCGCGATATGTTGATCGGGCCGCAACAACCATGTTGCGCCGGGGCTTGCATCATAGCGCCGGGCGAACACGCCATGCTCGTCAAACAGATCGCGCCCGATCACCAGCGTACGCAGTTGCGGGTGGACGGGGGGCGGTGACGCCTCGTCGGCCACATGCAGCAGAAGGCTGTCGCCGGAAAGCGCGTTCAGGAGCCATATCGCGTGCCCTTGCGCGTCGCGCATCGGCGCATCGGGCGCGGGTGCGCCGGGCCGGTTTTCGCCAGACCAGAGATCGCGATCGGGCGTGGAGAGTGGCGTAGCGCGGTAGGTGGTCGGTGATGACAAGCGCCCGGAATTGACCATGCGCTTGGCGAAATCGGCCTCGCCTGCGAGGGCCAGTGCCGCGTCGCGGAACCGCAGCTCCTGGGCGGTGCGCGGGGCGATGAAATCAGTCGAGCGCGTGGAATGGGCGATATTCTCATCAGCGGCGGCAACCCTTTCAGTGTCGTAGCTCTCGATCAGCCGTTCATCGGCCTCGCCCTGGATCACCAACGCCAGTTTCCAGGCGAGGTTTTCGGCATCCTGGATGCCGGAATTCGCGCCGCGCGCTCCGAAGGGTGAGACCTGGTGCGCACTGTCTCCGGCAAAGATCACACGATCATGGACGAAACGGGATAGCCGGCGACATTGAAACGTGTAGACCGAGACCCATTCCAGCGTGAAGTCATCGTGGCCCAGCATCTGGCGCAGCCGCGGAATGACGCGTTCCGGCTTCTGTTCAGCGGCAGCATCGGCGCGTGGGCCGAGCCCGAGATCAATGCGCCAGACATCGTCGGGCTGTTTGTGCAACAAGGCCGAGCGGCCCTCATGGAAGGGCGGGTCGAACCAGAACCAGCGCTCGGAGGGGAGGTCGCCCTGCATCTTGACGTCGGCGATGAGAAAGCGCTCCTCGAAGATCTCGCCTTCGAAATCCAGTCCCATCAGGCTGCGGCAGGCTGAGCGCGCTCCGTCCGCGGCGATCACCCAGTCGGCATCGAGCGCATAGGGCCCATCCGGGGTCTCGACGGTCAGGCGCACCCCGTCACGCTGCTGCGTGATCCCTGCAACCCGGTTGCGCCAGCGCAGGTCAATCCGGCTGCGTCCGAGTTCGTGGGCGCGCTGCACCAGATGATGTTCGAGGTAGTATTGCTGCAGGTTCACGAAGGCGGGCATCTTGTGCCCGGATTCCGGGAGCAGGTCGAACGCATAGACGAGTTCGCCCTCCTGGAAGACCTTGCCCACCTGCCAGGTGACGCCCTGCTCGCGGCAGGCATCGCCGAGGCCGAGGCGATCGAGGATTTCGAGGGTGCGCTTGGCGTAGCAGATCCCCCGCGAACCTTCCCCGATCCGGTCGGCATCGTCGAGGACCACCACACGAATTCCGCGCAGGGCGAGATCTATGGCGCAGGCAAGTCCCACTGGCCCCGCGCCAATCACCACTACCGGATGGCGGGCGATTGCCCCGCTCTGATCAGCCGAGCGCTCATAGGCGAATTGGTAGAGGCTCTTGCGTGCACCGCCACCACCGGTCACCGAGGCATCCCGCTCCTTCATGTCCTGACATCCTCCCTGACCTTTCCGCGAGGATAGGGCGGCCTGAACCGGTTGTCGATCGGCTCTGGACAACGCCGTTCTTACGCCGCATTCGGGTTGATCATGGTTAGCGAAACGTTCACGATTCGGAGCAGGGAGCGAATCGTGTCACGTCATGTGCAAGATCCAGACGAGGTGGGCCATGCAGTCCCGTCATGATGACCGCAGCGGTGGAGGGCGATCTGTCACGCTGATCCTGGCGGCGCTTGCCGCCATGGGCTGGGGTTTTGCCTTCTATGCGAGCTACGGCGCGATCGAGCGCGAGCGTGTCGCGCAGGAGGCCAGCTCAATCGGCGAGAACGCACAGCACGAGGCCCGTCTGCGTGAAGCCGCGCTGGATGCGCGTGAGACGCGCATCGCGCGCCGGGAAGAAGCGCATGGCGCCGCTGTGGCTGCCATGGCTGCGACCGAGGAAGAGCTCGCTGCAAAACGGGCCGCGCTGGAAACAGTGCGTGCGGAACACGCGACCATCGCGGCGCGGATCCGCGAGGCGCGCGAGGAACGCGCCGCAATACAGGCGCGCCGCAGCGACCTTGAGGCCAGTCTTGCGACCTTTCAGGACGATATCGACCGACTGGGTAGCGACCGGGCCGCCACCCGGGTCGCCGCAGCGGCGCCAGGGGTGACCCCGGCCAGCGGTAGCCCGGAGGCATTGAACGCGTCCCTTGCCCGGCTGGACCGGACCATCGACGCGCGCAGCGGCGAATTGCGCCGCATCCAATCCGAGCACCAACAGGCCGAGGAGCGCCTTGCTGCCGTAGCGCAGGCGATGGAGGAGGCCGAGGCGTCGCTCTCGCTCACCGATCAGGACACGAGCGACGCGCAGGAGCGCCTTTCGGAGCTGCTGGCGGATGTCGCTCGGCTCGACGCGCTGATCGAGCGGCGGGATAGCCGGGCGAATACGCTCGCGCGCACGGTCGAGGATCTCGCCGCCACCATCGCCGAGAGGCGGGCGGAACTCGCGCGGCTCGAGGTTGAGCTGGAAGCCGCGCGTGCGACCGTCAACGCTGCGCCTGCGCAGCCGGACCCCCGCGCGGGTGAAACCCGTGACGATGGCGCGCGCGTGATCCGGGTGGTGCCTTCCGGGCGTTGAGACCTGGAACGGCCGTCAGGCGCCGGATTCGCCCGTGAGGCCGACCGAGGCGATTCCCGCGAGGGCGGCGGCTTCGTCCTTGTCCGAAAGGTCACCGGAAACGCCGACTGCACCGACGAGAGCACCGCGCTTGTCGCGAATCAGCACGCCGCCGGGCGCGGGCGTCAGCGGGCCGCCGAGGCTGTGCGTGGCTGCCGCGATGAAATGCGGGCGCTCGAGCGCCATGGTGGCGATGGTGCGCGAAGGCACACCGAGCGCGATGGCGCCGTAAGCCTTGCCCATCGCGATCTCGCCCCGCTTCAGGCTGGTGCCGTCCTCGGCCTGAAAAGCCTTCAACGCACCGCGTGCATCATAGACGGCGACGGCGACAGGCTTCAAGGCGGCCTCGCGGGCAGCCTTGAGGGTGGCGGCGACGATGCGCTGGGCGATACGTGACTTGAGTTCCGACATGGTTTCTCCCCTTCAGCGAGCAGCGCGCACAATGAGCCTTCGCGGCGCGTATGACATCGTCAGCAATGATGAATCACTTTTGCCGTTTTTGAAAAGATCGCCGGCAGACCTGCGTTTCAGCCCGGACCTGTCGCGCCGGCGCGGCGCATGTTTTCGTATTCGTCGAGCCAGTCACGAACGAGACGCCGCTCCTCGATCGTCATATGGGTGATGTTGTTCGGCGGCATGGCGCGGGTCTCGACGGATTGGGAGCGGATTTGCCGCGCGAAACGCAACAAATCCGCCTCCGTCTCCATGACGACACCTTTAGGCGCAGACGCGATGCCAGGCCAGAACGGCTCGCTGGCATGGCACATGACGCAGCGCCCCTGGAGCGTCAGCGTGGCCTCCTCGAAGAGCGGCGTGCGCAACTCCGCCGGCGCGGTGCCCGCAGCGAAATCGACATCGTCGAGGCTCGGCTTGCCGGCATGGGACAGCCATATGGCGAGCGCCAAGGCGGCGGAAGCCATACCCCAGGTCCAGGTAACCGTCACACCGGGCGTCTGCTGACCGGCATGGTGGGTGTTGAAATAGTGCCGGATGGCCGCGCCGGCGATGACGACGAGCCCGATGATCGGGATCGCATAGCTGCTCGACCAGGCCAGCGGATAGTGGTTCGAGAGCATCAGGAAGATCACCGGCAGAGTGAGGTAGTTGTTGTGCACCGAGCGCTGCTTGGCCTGTTTGCCCAGCGCCGGATCGGGCGTCCGCTCGGCGATCAGATCGGCGACAACGATCTTCTGGTTGGGGATGATCACCCGGAAGACCGAGCCCGACATCCAGGTTGCGATCAGCGCGCCCGTATGCAGATAGGCCGCGCGCGGCGAGAAGACCTGGAAGAAGAACCAGGCGGCCAGCAGGATGAAGCCGAACAGCACGATCCCGAGCAGCATGTCGTTACGCCCGAGCGGTGACTTGCACAGCCCGTCATAGATGAACCAGCCGATGATCAGCGCAGCAACCCCGATCGCACCTGCCTGCCAGGGAGCGAGCGCCATCACGCTCGGATCGATGGTGTAGAGCTCGGCCTGGAGATAATAGACCCAGATCAGCAGGAAGAAGCCCGAGATCCAGGTGGCGTAGCTCTCCCATTTGAACCAGGTCAGCTCCTTTGGCATATGCGCGGGCGCGATCAGGTATTTCTGCATGTGGTAGAAGCCGCCGCCATGCACCTGCCAGGCCTCGCCGCCGACACCCTCGGGCAGGCTCTCACGCTTTTTCAGGCTCAGATCCAGCATGATGAAGTAGAAGGACGAGCCGATCCAGGCGATGGCGGTGATGACATGCAGCCAGCGCAGCAACTGGCTGGTCCATTCGATGAGGGCGGCGTCGACCATGCGCGGGAATCCCGTAACGTCAGGCAGGGCGTCCATGTGAGCCCAGCCGCGCGGAGCTTTCAAGCACGGATCGCGCCTTCTTCCGCGCAATCCGTGTGCAAATCGTGCCTGTCATGTGCTCTGCGCCGGGCGCCGGCCGGATCAGGCCTCGGCCTCGCCGGTTTCGTCGATCGGTGCGACCACCTTGCGGTAGAGCCGCCAGCTGGCATGCCCGAGGGCGGGCAGGATGATCAGCAGGCCGAGGAAGAACGGAATCGAGGCGATGATCAGCCCAAGCACGATGAACAGCCCCCAGCCGATCATCGGCTTTGGGTTCATCACCACGCTCTTTACACTGGCGATCATGGCGGTGATGAAATCGACTTCCCGGTCGAGCAGCAGCGGGAAGGAGATCACCGTCAGCGAGAACAGGCCGAGCGCCAGCAGCGCGCCGACAATGTTGCCGACGAGGAGGAACATCAGCCCTTCCGGAGTCGTGAAAACCACCGTCAGGAAGGCGCCGAGGGTGGCGAAAGACTGGAAGCCGAGGAAGACCGCCAGCAGCAGGCGCACCTGATAGAGCCAGATGATCATCACGAACAGGGTGACGAAGGCCATCCAGCCCATCTCGCGCTTGCTCTGCGAGAAGACGACACCAAGCACTTCGCTCCAGACCAGCTTCTCGCCGCAATCGAGCTTGCGACTCACTTCATAAAGGCCCACCGCGATGAAAGGGCCGATCAGCGCGAATCCGGCTGCGAGGGGATAGACGAGGTAGGTTGCTTGCAGCGCCACCACGAGCGCCACCATGAGGATCCCGCCGGCAGCGTAGACACCACCGAAGAACAGCCCGAAGGTGGGCGCCTTGCGAAAATCGCTCAAACCCTCATAAAAGGCCGCCTGAACGTCCTCCATTGTGATCTCGCGGATCACCGGCTCGCGCGGCGGGGTATATTCCGGCACCAAAGCGCCCGGAACGCCGGTTTCCGTCCCGGTCGCAGCCTCGGGTGATGTGCTTTCCTGCGACATGATCTTCTCTCCCCCTGGCAGCGGCCCGAATCGGGCACCGTTTCTTGTCATTATCAGACAGCGTGCCGAAAATTTCCATCGCCGCCTGCGGCGGCGCGTGCAAGCGCGTGTCATGTGACAGCCAAACGGACATGGTGACCATTCGGCTGCCTACTTATGCCGGACCGACGGGGGATGCGGCCCGACTGTTGTCATTGGTACCCCGACCGCCCTTCAGCCGAGGCGCCCGCTGGCATGGGCCAGCATGGTATAGACCTTGCCCGTCTCGGAGACGAGGTAACTGCGCGTGAGCAGCCGGTCGCGATCATCGCGTGCGACTTCGCGCAAGAGTCGTTCGAACTCCTCGACATAGCGATCCACGGTCTGCCGGAACTCCGGCTCACGGGCGTATTTGCGCTGGATCTCCTCGAAGGTCGGCTGTCCCTGCCGGGTGTAGATCTCGCGCGTGAATACGCCGGTCTCGCCGCGGTTGAAGCGCTCCCATGCCGCCGCGACCGCTGCGTGATCCACCATCCGGGCGATATCGACCGAGATAGCATTCAGGGAGTCGAGCGCCGTGCTGCCGGCATTGCGACCATTGCCCGGTGTGGTGATGCGGGAAGAGGGTTCGTCAACCCGGTCTGCGCCGCCGGCTTTAGCCAACGTTTCGGTGATCTTGCCTGTCTCGTTCTCGGTCTCGTCATCTTTTGATGCGCGCAACAGCAGATCCGAAAGCCAGCCGCCGCTCTCTCCGGCGCGCTGGACACGGGGATTGTTGCCGCTTTGGCTGCCTTCGCGCTTGAGGAAAGGCTGCTCGCGTGCCGGCTCCTGCCCGGGCTGTGCAGCTGGTTGCGGTTCAGGCGCCGGCGAGGGGGTGGGCGATGGCGCGGTGCGGGCTGGTTCGCTCCGCGCGACCGGCTGCGGGCGGGACACGGCCTCCGCGACGGCGGCCATGGCGCTTTGCGACGCCGACGTTGCCGGTTGCTGCGCCGTGAACGCGCCCCCGGCCTGCGCGGCTGCGTTGCCGACGCTGATCCCGCTGCTCACTTGCGCGCCGTGACGCGCCGCATCACTCTGGACGACGTCCACCGCGCGGCTGGAGCGGGTGACCAGGGAAGACAGCTCATTGAGCGCCTTGATCTGATCGGCCACCACACGACGCATGCTGGTCGTGGTCTCCTCGGTCTCCTGTGGCAACTGCGCCAGGCTGCGCTTGAGTTCGTTGCGCGTGGTGTCCAGCTCGCGCTGGATCTGTGCCGTCATTGCGCGCAACTCTTCCGTCGCCTCTCGGAACTGCCCTGAGGCGCCCTCCAGCGCACCCTGCATGTCGCGGGCGACGCCTTCATAGGCCTCGCGGATCGCTGTCGCGGTGCGCTCGCGCTCGCCCTCGGTGTTGCGGCGGATGTCCTCGAACTGACGCGAGATCGCCGCGCTGCTCGATTGTGCATTGTCGGCGAGGACGGCGCCGATCTGCTTGGCCTTGCCTTCCGCATTCGCCAGCGAACCCTCCACCAGCTCGGTGAAGCGGCTGCTGACGCTTTCCATCTCGCCGGCGCGTTCCTCGACCCGGGCAAGCAGCTGTTCGAGCGCCTCGCTGCGCCCGGTCAGGCCGGCGCCCATGCGCCGTTCGAGCTGCTCGAGCATCTGCGTGGCCTGCGACAGGTTCGCGATCTGGCGCTGTGTACTCTCCGCGACGGCCTCGCCACGCGCGTCGAGGGTGCTTGCCAGCTCCCCGGCTTCGTGCAGAGCACCTGCGGAGATCGCGCGCAGGGCCTGGGCCTGCTCGGAGATGCGGCCGGTCGCCGCGTTGGTCTGCTCCGCGACTTCGCCCAGAAGCCCGGAGATTTCGGTGATGCGCCCGGAAAGGCTCTGCTCCACCTCGCCGAGATTGCCGCCGGCGCGGCGTGCCACGTCTTCGAGGACGCGGTTGGCATCGTGCAGGCGCACGAGGACGCTGCCGAGTTCGTTGCGGACGCGTTCGTTGGTGGATACCAGCGCATCGATCGCCTGCTGGGCGCCTTCGTCGATGGCGCTGCGCAGGGCCTCGCCGGAACGACCATAGGTCTCCTGAAGCTCCGTGCTGCGCTCCTGCAAAGTGTCGAGCAGCCGCCCGCCCTGGAGTTCGAGGGAGCGCACGACGTTGTCGCCCGCCTGGGCGATGTCATGCGCAAGGTGCTGGCTGCGTTCGCCGAGTGCCTGGACGAGGCCGGCCCCGCGCACGTCGATCAGGCTCTCAAGCTGATCGACCTTGGAACCCAATTGCCCGACCATCGCATCGCCGCGCGCGTCGAGGCGCTCGCCGAGCTCATGCCCGCTGCGCTCCAGCGCCCCGGCGAGATTGCCCATCGTCGTTTCGATTTCCGCGATGAGTGCCTGGCCGCGCTGGTCGAGATTGCCGGAAAGCCGCGCGCCGCCCTTCTCCAGCAGATAGGCGAGCTGGCCGAGGCTGCTGTTGAGCTTGGCCACGACTTCCTCGCCGCGCTGGTCGAGGGTCGCCGTAAGGCGTTCCCCGCCACCATCAAGCAGCGAGGCGATGCGCGAGATGCGTCCCTCCAGTTCGCGAACGAAGCTGTCGCCACGTTCGTCGAGCACCCGGCCGAGATTCTCGCCACCATTCTCCAACAGGTTGGTGATGCGCGAAATCCGGCCTTCGAGGATCGCCACCATGGCTTCGCCGCGGGCGTTGAGATTGGCGCCGATGCGCTCGCCGCCCTTGTCGAAGATGTCCTGCAATTCTTCCACACGGGTGCCCAGGGAGCCGACCAGCGTCTCGCTGCGTTCCTCGATCATCCGGGCGAGGCTGTCGGATTGTTCGTTGAAGCTCTGCGTCGCCGCCGAGATGCGCTCGCCCAGGGAGACGACCATGTTGCGTCCGCGCTGCTCGATGACCTGGCCGAGCACTTCGGAGGAGCGGTCGAGCAGGGTGGAGAGGTCCTCGATGCGGTTGCCGAGATTGGCGACGATGGCTTCGCCGCGGGTCTCCAGCTGCGTGCCGGCATCCTGTGTCCGGGCATCCAGCGTATCCGCGAGTGCGCGGGTCTTGTCGTCCAGCAGCGCACCGAGCGTCTCCGTGCTTCCGCCGATCGCCTGCGCAATCTCTCCTCCGCGTGCATCGAACAGACCGACGATCTCGTCGACGCGGTTGCCGAGCAGGTTCTCCAGCTCCGCGCTGCGGCTCCCCAGGGTATCGACGGCTCCTTCGAGGCGGGCAAGCACGTTGGTTTCCAGTCTCTCGACGCCGCTATCCAGCGCCTGCGTGATCTCGCTGGTGCGACCATCAAGGCTGGCGGTGATTTCCGCAGCCTTGCTGCCAAGCGTTTCGGCCAGGGCCGAGCCGCGAGCATCGACGATTTCGCCGATTTCATCGACGCGCTTCTCCAGCGCCTGCGCCACGTCGCGCCCACCTTCGGCCAGGACACGGGCCATCTCGCCCGTGCGCACCACCAGCGCCTCGTTGAGGGCTGTGGAGCGCGCGCCCAGGGCCGCATCCACCTTGCCCACGATCTCGTCGAAGCGGGTCGCGATCTCCTCGCTGCGCCGCGCAGAACGATCTTCGAGCTCGCGCAGGCGACCTTCTATGATGTCGGCGGCCTCGCGGGTCTTGTCGCCAAGCGAATCCGCCAGCGCCTTGCCCTCGATGTTGATCACCCGGTCGATCTCGGTGAAGCGACCCGAAATCACGCCGCTCATGGTCTCGACATCGCGCGAGAACCTGTCGATCAGAGCACTGCCATCCTTCAAAAGAGCGTTCTCGATCAGCGACAGCTTCTCGCCTATGACGCCGGAGAGTTTCTCAGTGCCCTCGGAAAGGCTCTGCTCGAAGCTGCCGGTGCGCTCGCCGATGGCGGCGTTCAGGTTCTCGGCGCGGCTGTCGATCGTCTCGCCCAGATCGCGGGTGCGTGTCTCGATGGCTTCGCCGAAGCTGCGGGTGCGTGCTTCGAGCGTTTCATCGAGATTGCGGGTGCGTGTCTCGATGGCTTCGTCGAAGCTGCGGGTGCGTGCCTCCAGTGCCTGCTCGAGCTTGTCGCCGCGCTCGACGATGATCGCTTCGAAACCGTTGAGGCGGTCGCCCAGCAGCTTGTCGAGACGTGAACCCTGTTCGCCGACGAGACCGGTGATGTTGTCGCCGGACTGGCGCAGGGCGTCGTTGATGCGCGTGCCCTGGCCGGCAATGGCGAGCGCGATGTTCTTGCCCGATTCCGCCAGGCTTTCACGCGCCTTGTCTGTGTGCTCGCCCAAAGTGCGCGCAAAATCCTCGCCGGAACGCGTGATCGTCGTCTCGAGGCGGTCATTGACCTCACCGAGTCGCGCAACGACGTCCTCGCCGCGGCGGCTGATGGTCTCGCCGATATCCTGCATGCCCGCGGTGATCTCGTCCCGCATCCTGTCGCCGCGCGCGGAAATCTCCTCGGCAATGCCGCGCCCGGTCTCTTCCAGCCGCGTATTGATCTCGCCACCGCGTGCCGCAAAGCTTTCCTCGAGCTGTGTTGCGGTGCGCTCGAAAGTGTCGCGCAGCTGCTCGCCCTGGTCGGAGAGGGACTGCTTGACCTGCTCGCCGGTTTCCGAGAGCGAGCGGGTGACGTTGTCGGCGCTCTCGAGAATGCCGCGAGACAGCTCGGCGCTGGTCTCTTCCAGCGATGAGCGGAATTCCTGTGACTTCGACGTTATCGCGGCGGCGAGCTCCTCGCCGGCCTGGGCGATGCCGGTCTTGACTTCCTCGGTCACGCCGCCGAGACGCTGCACCATTTCGTCGCCACGCGTCGACATGTCCTCGATCACACGCTCGCCCGCACGACCGAGGGCGGTTGTGATGTGTTCGCCACGGCTGTCGATCGATTCGCTGACACGGTCGCCCGTCGAGGCGATGGCCTCGACGATGCGCTGCGAGGCCTTGTCGAGATCCTGGGAGAAGGTTTCGTGCGAGCCGGAAATCGCGGTACGCACGCGATCAGCGTTTGTGACGATAGCTTCGCGCTGGGCGATCAACTCATCCACGAGGGAGCGAATCCGGATTTCATTGTCGGAATAGGCGCGCTCCAGAGTGGAGATTTCGCTGCGCACCAGGGTTTCGAGCTCGCCGGCACGGGCCAGCGCGCGCTCGATCCCGTCGCCAACGGCAGCGACCTCGCGGCGCACGGCCTGGGAGACGGTGAGCACGGCGTCGGTCGAGAAGCTCTCGGGCTCCGCGAGGCGCATCGCGACCTCGCCCATGGAGCGGGCGACGAGCTTCATCTCCTGCGACCGGATGAAGATGACGGCGGCGGTGAAGAAGAACATCACGGGCACGAACATGACCGCGCCGGCAATGGCGCTCTGCGCCGCGCCCCATCCCGCCATGGTCGCGCCGAGGCCGCCATCGAGGCTCGCAAGCCCGAGAAGGCCAGCGATCCATGCGACCGAGGCGGCTGCGGCGTAGCCATAGGGTTTGCGCGATGGGCGCACCTGGAGCGCCTGCATCAGCATGCCGATGCTCTGGCGATCATCATTGGCGACACGGGAGCGGTCCGGGCTGACGATCCGGCGCGGCTGTTCACCCTCGTTCCGGCGGGCCTTCAACTCTTCGTCGAGGGCGGTGCGGTCGAAGCTACGGGTGAGCTCGTCTTCCTCGACGGCGGGCAGACGCGGTTCGGGCGTGGTCTTGCCGGTCTCGCCCGGGGACGTCTCTTCGTCGATCACGCTGGATGAAGAGGGCTCGGTTCTGGACCCGTCGTCTCCGGACTGCCTGTTATCGTCCGGCTTCTTGCTCCGGACGGCTTCCGCTTCGGATCGACCCCCGTTATCCGGCATGTCCTTGTCGGATTCCGGTGTCAGGTTGAGCGCCTGCTCCACTGCAGACAGCGCCGCTTCCGCCGGATCCTTGAGCTTTTTCTCTGTAGCCATGTCGCCGCCTCGATAACGCAACTTGCCGCGGGCATGCCTAGCGTCCAGCCGTTAATGCTTCACGCTCGACATGGATGAATTGCACTCCTCGCCGCCTCCTGAGCTTGCGAGCGCACGACCCACGCCTTTTCACGATGAGTGTAGTCGTCTGCAAACTCAATGAAAACCGGGCTTTCCAGCGATTTTAGCATTTCATTAACGTTATGGTTACCAAAGCTGCGAAAGCCTGAAAATGCAAGGGTCTTGCGCATCTCGCGGCTGTGGACGGCAGCGCTCTTGCACGGTTTGATGGGCGCGGTCATGCCTGCAAGGCGAAGGGGAAGCCATGTCGAGCGGTTCACAGGAAGCAGGACAGGACGCCTCGGGCGAGGCCATGTCGGTGCTCGACAGAGCCTATCTGGAGCGACAGACCTTCGGCGATGCGGATCTGGCGCGCGAACTGCTCGCGCTGTTCGAAGGGCAATGCGAGAAGCTGGCGCCGGTTGTTGCCGATCCCGGCGAGACGCTCCAGACCCGTGCCGATGCGGCTCACACGCTCAAGGGTGGTGCCCGCGCTGTCGGGGCTTGCAGCGTGGCCGATCTCGCGGAAAAGCTGGAGGACGATCTGCGCATGCAGGGCGCGACGGACGAAAGCCGGCTCGTTTCCCTGCATGCCGCCATCGCGCAGACCCGGCGCGTCATCGCACAATGCGGGGATGGCTGAGCGGGCGGGCCCAACTTTGTGCAGCGCATGCACTGGCATCCACTCTGGATTTGACCTAAGTAGCCCCCCGGATGACGCAAGGCCTCACGCGCTCCGAGCGGAGAGCGGCAGGCCGAACGGGAGCAGTTGATGGTCAAGATCAATTTCGTCGATTTCGAAGGCAACAATCGCACGGTCGAGGCGGAACCGGGCGCTACGGTCATGGAGACGGCGATCCGCAACGGCATTCCCGGCATTGATGCCGAATGCGGCGGCGCCTGCGCCTGCGCCACCTGCCATGTCTATGTCGACGACGCCTGGAGCGAGAAGGTCGGCGGCCCTGAGCCGATGGAAGAGGATATGCTCGACTTCGCCTTCGCCGTGAAGCCGACTTCCCGTCTCTCCTGCCAGATCCGCATCACCGAGGAAATGGACGGCCTGACCGTCCACACCCCTGAGATGCAGGGCTGATTGCCCGGACGCCTATTCCGCCGGGAGCTTCGGTGGAACGGGTTGCGGGAGGTTGGTGGCAAACCATCCCGTGGTCGTCTCGAATCCGGCTTCCGGATGGCGCGGCACCAGGAAGGCGAGGCTCAGCGAGATCAGGGCGATGAAGGCGCCGATCATGAACACGGCGCTGGGATCCGTCATCCAGATCACGCCGAAGGTGACGGGGATGAACACCGCCGCGATATGGTTGATGGTGAAGGCCACGCTCGCGGTGGGGGCGATATCGGCGGGATCGGCGATCTTCTGGAAATAGGTGCGCTGCGCGATGGTCAGCGTGAAGAAGATGCCGTCCACGATGAAGAGCGCGCCTGCGACCACCGCGCTTCCGGTGAGCGCGTAGCCGAGAAAGACCACGATCAGCGAGACATTCTCGATGATGATGGTCCTGCGCTCGCCGATCAGGCCGATCAGCCGTCCCAGCAGCGGCGCCACGAAGATGTTCACGGCACAGACCACGAAGAGCAGCCGGGCCATGCCGGCGACGTCGTAGCCGAAGCGCTCGACCAGGAGGAAGCCGCCGAAGGCCATGAAGAGCTGCCGGCGCGCACCCGAGAGGAAAGTCAGCACGTAATACAGCCAGTAGCGCGAGCGCAGGACGAGCCCCTTGTTCTGCGGCACGCTGCCCTGGAAGCGCCTGAACACGCTCATCGCCGTGATCGCCAGCAGGATCGTGGTGCCGCCGGCAACGAGGAACAGCGCCTCGAAACTCGGCTCCATCAGGAAATACACGGCCCCGATGCCGCCATAGGCGGTGAGCTGCGCCGCCGCATTCGCCCCGTGGATCTTGCCGAGCCCGCCCGGCGCCTCCTTCTTCGAGAGCAGCTGCAGGGCCAGCGCCTGGTTCGCCGTCTCGAAATAATGAAAGCCGATCGACATGATGGTGGTGGTCAGCAGCAGGCCGTAGAAACTGGGGAAATACCCGGTCATGGCGATGCCGATGCCGAGGATGATCAGGCTGAGATAGGCGAGCATCTGCTCGCGCATCACCATGAAGAGCAGGATGGCTGTGAAGGCGAGGAAGCCGGGGATCTCGCGAACGGATTGCAGCACGCCGATCTGGAATCCGGAAAAGCCCGCTTCCTCCTTCGCGAAATTGTTGAGCAGGGCCTGCCAGCTCGCAAAGCCGATCCAGTTGATGAAGGCCAGCGTCATCAGGAAGACGATCGGCGAGGCAAAGACGGCGCGCTCGCGCCAGGGGGCGTTGGAAGCAGGCAGCACGGAGCGTTTCCAGGATGCGACGGAAGACAGGACTTTGCGCCGCAGGACGACGCCCGTCAAATCCGTGACGGGCTTGAACCGGGGCATAAACGCGACGTTTGACGTGCGTCAAAGCCCGGAGCCAAACGACATGCGAGCATGCGATGCTGTGGTTCAGCAAGGCTACGATCGGGACGAACTGCGAGAGTCCATCCGGTCAGCCAGTCAGGAGCTCCCCCATGTATGAGACCATTCTCGTCCCCATCGACATCGCCGATCCCGACACCTCGAAGCCTGCCGTCACGCGCGCTGCGGCCATGGCGAAGGCCGGGCAGGGGCAGCTTCGCCTCGTTTATGTGCGATCGATCATGCCGGTCACCTACATGGAATTCGTGCCGCCCCAATTCGACGAGCAACAGCAGCGCGAGGCCGAGGAAGCGCTTGCGGAGCTGGCCGCCGGGGTCGATCTGCCCGATGAACGCGTCTCCTCCGTCGTGCGTCTGGGCTCGATCTATCACGAGGTGCTCGACGAGGCTGACAAGTGTGGCGCGGATCTGATCGTGATCGGTTCACATCGCCCGAGCATGTCGACCTATCTGCTCGGCTCCAACGCCACGACGATCGTGCGCCACGCCAAGGTCTCGGTGCTGGTCGTGCGCTGACGCGCCCGCGTGACCGGGCCTTGCAAGACGGGAAGGGCTGATTTGCGCCGGGTGGATGCGCGCGGGCTTGCCCTGTGGCGCAGCCCGGCGTAACTGATGCGCGACGCAATCAGATCCGACCTCGCCGAAGGCCTTACATGACCGCCAGTTCCAGACAACAGCAGCCCCAGCCTCCGGTACCCGGTGCGCGCATCCTCGTCGTCGAGGCGCGTTTCTACGATGATCTCGCCGACGAGCTTCTGCGCGGCGCGCGCGCCGCCATCACGCAGGCTGAAGGCGTGGCCGAGGTTTTCACCGTGGACGGTGCGCTGGAAATTCCCGCCACCATGGCGATCCTGCTCGACCGGGCCGAGGCGTCCGGCACGCCCTATGATGCGGCAGTGGCATTGGGCTGCGTGATCCGGGGCGAGACGGGGCATTACGAGATCGTTGCCGGCGAAAGCGCGCGGGCGCTGATGGATCTCTCCGTGGCGCGCCGCTTTCCTCTTGGGAATGGTATCCTCACGGTCGAGAATGATGCCCAGGCACGGGCACGGGCGCGCGTCGACGAAATGAACAAGGGCGGTGGTGCAGCTGATGCGGCGCTCGCGGTCCTGCGCATCAAGCGCGGCCTGGTGACGGGGTTCTGAACATGGCCAAGAGCAATCCTGGTAAAGGCAATCCTGGCAACAACCGAGCCAGCGAGCGCAGCGCCGCCCGCCTCGCCGCCGTCCAGGCGATCTACCAGATGGAAGTAGCCGGCAAGGGTGTCGTCGAGGTCACCGCCGAGTTCGAGGCGCACTGGATCGGGCGGGAGATCGAGGGCATGACCTTCAATGCCTCCGACATGCCCTTCTTTCGCGACCTTCTCTCCGGCGTCGTACGCGAACAGCGCGCGATCGACCGCGCCACCGACGAAACCCTCGCCGAGGGCTGGCCGTTGAAGCGGATCGAGGCTGTTCTGCGGGCTATTTTCCGCTGCGCCGTGTTCGAACTGATGATGCGCCGCGACGTGCCGGTGCGGGTGGTGATCAACGAATATGTCGAGGTCGCCAACGCATTCTATGAGGGCGAGGAACCGGGTATGGTCAACGGCGTGCTCGATGCCATCGCCCACAAGACGCGGCCCGAGGAATTCGAGGGCAAGGGGCGTAAACATGCACCCCGTCAAAATTGACGTAGTGTCCAGCGTATCGCGGAGGATCCCGGCAGGTCGTCCGCTTCGCCATCTCGGCACTTTCAGCGTTGTCGGCCCTGTCTGACTTACGGTCACAGGCAAATATTGCGTTGATTGCTCTTTTGCGACCCGGTATCTGAACAACGACTCGCCTGTCCCGCGAGCACCGGGGGGTATCGAGAATGGACACGGATCGGCGCCTGAGCGAAGACGAACTGATCGCCCGTTATTTCGCCCCGATCGCCGGCGAGGGCGGTTTCGGCATGCGCGATGACGCAGCCGCGCTGACGCCGGGGGCGGGGTTGGATCTCGTCGTCACGGTCGATGCGATCGTGGCCGGTGTGCATTTCCTGCCCGATGATCCGCCAGCCGCCATCGCGCGCAAGGCGCTGGCGGTAAACCTGTCCGATCTCGCGGCTAAGGGCGCACGCCCGCGTGGGCACGTGCTCTCGCTGGCGCTGGAGGAGGGCTGGCGGGAGGATTGGCTGGCGGCCTTCACCCAGGGGCTCGGCCATGCCGCACGCGCATTCGGCTGTCCGCTGCTCGGTGGCGATACGGTGCGCGCCAATGGCGCGTACTGGCTCTCGATCACGGCTTTCGGCGAGGTCCCGCATGGGGAAATGGTGCACCGCTTCACCGCGCGGGACGGGGATGTGCTCTGCGTCAGCGGCACGATTGGCGATGCCGCGCTCGGTCTCGCCTTGCGCTCTGGTGTGACGGAACCCTGGGCTCTGCATATCGGTATCCAGAGTCGTCTCTTCCTTACCGATCGCTTCCTGCATCCCCAGCCCCGCATCGCGCTGGCCGATATCCTGCGCCGCCGGGCGCGTGCGGCGATGGATGTCTCCGACGGGCTCGCCGGCGATCTCGCCAAGATGTGCAAGGCGAGCGGTGTCTCGGCGGAGGTGGATCTGGAGAAGCTGCCCTTGTCCGGTGCGGCCCGGACCCTGTCCGAGTCGCATCCGGAATTGCGCGACAGGCTGGTGACCGGGGGCGATGATTACGAGATCCTGTGCAGCGTTGCACCGGGCGATCTCGACGACTTCCTGAACGAATGCGGGCAAGTCGGCATCGCCATGACTCCGATCGGATATTTCAGGCCGCGCGATTTCGCGCAAAACGGTTGTTCGCCAATCTTCAGCGACGCGAACGGACGGAAGCAGTACGAGAAGGGTTCGTATAGCCATTTCTGAGATTGCTTCATGACCATTCAGGCCGCCGTGACACCGACCACCGATCCCGACGCTCTCGCCAAGCGCAATGCCTGGGTCCTGGCCGGCGCGCAGGCGCTGGGCGGGGCCAACCCGGCCATCGTGATCTCGATCGGCGGGCTGGTGGGGCTGATGCTCGCCCCGCGCGAATCACTGGCGACGCTCCCTGTCAGCCTTCTCAATCTCGGTCTCGCCGCCGGCATCATCCCCGCAGCGATGGTTATGCGCCGGTTCGGGCGCCGCAACGGCTATATCTTCGGCGGTCTGCACGGGGTGGTCGGCGGCTCGATCGCGGCGCTCGCGATCGTCTGGGGCGATTTCGTGATGTTCTGCATTGGCACGCTGATCGCCGGTTTCTATGGCTCATACGTTCAGAGCTACCGCTTCGCCGCGACCGATTCGGCGACGCCGGCCTTCCGCGCGCGGGCGATCTCCTACGTGCTCGCCGGCGGTCTCGCGGCTGGGATTCTCGGCCCGCAGGTGGTGATCTTTACCCGCGATATGGTCCCTGGCGCCACCTTTGCCGGTTCCTTCATGGCACAGGCGACGCTGGCCCTGATCGCCATCATGGTAATTTCGTTTCTGCGCACGCCGCCCGTTCCGGTGACGACGCCGGCGCCCGGCGATGCGCCGACGGCGTCCGGGCGACCGCTTCTGACGATCATGCTGCAGCCCCGTTTCATCATCGCGGTAACGGCGGGCGTGGTTTCCTATGGCCTGATGGCCTTCCTGATGACGGCGGCGCCGCTGGCCATGGTTGAATGCGGCCTGCCACTGGAGACGGCGGCATTGGGGATTTCCTGGCACATCCTCGCCATGTTCGCACCGAGCTTCTTTACCGGCAAGCTGATTGATCGCTACGGCAAGGAGACCATCACCGCCATCGGTCTGGTGATGATCGCGGTCTCCGCCGTGATCGGACTCTCGGGGTTGACCGTGGCGCATTTCTGGACCGCGCTGATCCTGCTCGGTGTCGGCTGGAACTTCGGTTTCATCGGCGCCACCGCGCTGGTGACGGATACCTATCGTCCGGAGGAGCGCACCAAGGCGCAGGCGGCGAACGACTTCATCGTCTTCGGCTCGGTGGCCGTCGCCTCCTTCTCCTCGGGCCAGTTGCTGGATGCCGGGGGCTGGGAGATCGTCAACTGGCTCTCCTTCCCGCCGCTCGCCGTGGCGCTGGTTCTGGTCGTCGCGCAGGCGCGGATGCGCCGTCACGCGCCGGCTTGAGCAACAAGTGGCATGTTGCACTGCACAAACACGCAACATTTTGCATAAATGACGTTTGCCGATAGCTGAAAATTTTGGCAGGCTCCGTCCACCACCCTGGGGGCGGACGTTTGGGCGGCGCTGAATCCGCATGCGCCGGCGCGTTGATCGTCTGGACCCCCCAAAGGCAAGGACGGTCACATGTTCGCATTGTTCCTGATCATCATACTGGGCGCGTTGTCGATCGCGTACGGCCTGTGGGCCATCAACGACGTGATGAAGCGAGATGCCGGCACGCAACGCATGCAGGAGATCGCTGCCGCGATCGCCGAAGGCGCGCAGGCCTATCTCTGGCGTCAATACATCACCATCGCCGTTGTCGGCGTGGTGCTGTTCGTGGTGCTCATCTTCCTGCTCTCGATCTGGGTTGCGATCGGCTTCGCCATCGGCGCGGTTCTCTCTGCTGCTGCCGGCTTCATCGGCATGAACGTCTCGGTTCGCGCCAATGTGCGCACGGCCCAGGCGGCCTCGCAATCGCTCGCCGGCGGGCTCGATGTAGCCTTCAAGTCCGGTGCGGTGACCGGAATGCTGGTCGCTGGGCTCGCCCTGCTCGGCGTGGCTGTCTACTATCTCATTCTGACGCGCACTCTCGGGGCTGATCCCGGCGGGCGCCTCGTCATCGATTCGCTCGTCGCCATGGGCTTCGGCGCCTCGCTGATCTCGATCTTCGCCCGTCTCGGCGGCGGTATCTTCACCAAGGGTGCGGATGTCGGCGGCGATCTCGTCGGCAAGGTCGAGGCGGGGATCCCGGAGGATGATCCGCGCAATCCCGCCACCATCGCTGACAATGTGGGTGACAATGTCGGCGATTGCGCCGGCATGGCGGCCGATCTGTTCGAGACCTATGTCGTGACCTTCGTCGCCACCATGGTGCTCGCCGCGATCTTCTTCGCCGGTCAGGCGAATCTCGAGACCATGATGCTGTATCCGCTCGCCATCGGCGCGGCCTGTATCGTGACCTCGATCATCGGGACCTTCTTCGTCAAGCTCGGCCAGGATCAGTCGATCATGGGGGCGCTCTACAAGGGCTTCATCGCCACGGGCGTGTTGTCGATCGCTGCCGTCGCCGTGGCCAATGTGGCATTGTTCGGCGGCTTCGGCACGACGATGGAAGCGCGGGTTCCGATCATCGGCGGCGGCGTCGATGCGGTGAGCTTCACCTCTCTCTCGCTCCTCCTCTGCGCCATTATCGGTCTCGTCGTCACGGGGCTGATCGTGGTCATCACCGAATACTATACGGGCGTCGGTTTCCGGCCTGTGCGCTCCATCGCCCAGTCATCGGTAACGGGCCACGGCACCAACGTCATCCAGGGGCTCGCCATCTCGCTCGAATCGACGGCGCTGCCCGCTTTGGTGATCATGGCGGGCATCATCACCTCGTACATGCTCGCAGGCCTGTTCGGCATCGCCATCGCGGTGACGGCCATGCTGGCGCTGGCCGGTATGGTGGTCGCCCTCGACGCCTTCGGCCCTGTCACCGACAATGCCGGCGGGATCGCGGAAATGGCGGGGCTGCCCAAGGAGGTGCGTCAATCGACAGACGCGCTCGACGCGGTCGGCAATACCACGAAAGCCGTCACCAAGGGCTACGCCATCGGTTCGGCGGGTCTCGGCGCGCTGGTCCTGTTCACCGCCTATACGGCGGATCTGAACTACTTCATCTCCGCCGCGAACGAACCCGGCTCGACCAGCTACCAGTACTTCGCCGGGGTCACGCCCGATTTCTCGCTCTCCAATCCCTATGTCGTGGTCGGACTTCTCTTCGGCGGCCTGATTCCGTTCCTGTTCGGCGGGATCGCGATGACGGCGGTCGGGCGTGCGGCGGGTGCCGTGGTCGAGGAAGTGCGCCGGCAATTCAAGGAGAAGCCCGGCATCATGGAAGGTACGGAGCGCCCCGATTACGGGCGTGCGGTCGATATGCTGACCAAGGCCGCGATCAAGGAAATGGTCGTGCCCTCGCTGCTGCCGGTGCTCGCGCCGCTGGTCACCTATCTCGTGATCTATCTGATCGCGGGCAAGGACCAGGCCTTCTCGGCTGTGGGAGCCATGCTGCTCGGTGTCATCGTGACGGGGCTGTTCGTCGCCATCTCGATGACCTCCGGCGGCGGCGCCTGGGACAACGCCAAGAAATCCTTCGAGGACGGCTTCGTCGATAAGGATGGCGTCAAGCACCTGAAGGGCTCGGAGGCGCACAAGGCCTCAGTCACGGGTGACACGGTCGGCGATCCCTACAAGGACACGGCCGGCCCGGCGGTGAACCCGCTGATCAAGGTCACCAATATCATCGCGCTCCTGCTGCTCGGCGTGCTTGCCGCGATGTGAGGGCAAAATCAGGGGGAGGCTGAAACGGCCTCCCTCTTTTATATAACTTTATGTTATGAAATATCTATTGAATTAATTTTTAATTTGGTTAATATGTTAAAATTGAATTATTGGATGGAGTTATTGCGATGTCCGGGAATGGTTACGATGTTGGATTTGCGACGGGTGAGGCCTTGGCTGCTATCGCGAACCAGCAGAAAAACAATGGGAATGACCCAAAGCAAATGGACTTCAATATCGATCTAGATTTTTCGCAGGTCGATAAGGACAAGAACAAACCGAACCAAGGAAAACTCTTTCTGGAAAACGATAATGGTATCGATCCGGGTTTCCATGTCGATGACGGCGGTGTCGTAGTTCCAGGCCCAACCGACGACGTGGCACGTTCTGAACGCCGGAAACGGAACGAGAGCCTCGGGTTCGTATATCAGGACAGGGTTGTTGTCGAAGGTAACCCGGGATCGGACTCTGCTTCCGGAGATGCTCCGATTCACGAGCCGACAAAGGGCCTCGGTGATGCGAGTGTCGTTGACCAGATCAATCAGGATCTTCAGGCTCAACAGCAGGAACTTCTTGCCCAGGCCGCGCCAGCAATTCAGGCGGGAGCCGGGCTTACGCTTCAATCCGGTGCAGGAGGGCTTTCCGCATTTGGTGCCGGAGCTCTGTCGACTCTTGCGATTCCGTTTTCAACACTCCTGATCTTGCTTGCCGGAACCCAGGATGCAGCCGCTCCCACGCTTGATCAAATATCGCCCGAAGAACTGGCACGGGTACAGGCGCGGATGGCGAATGCCGAGATTTCCGGTGATACACTCGGTGGACGCCTCGTGTTCAAACAGGGCGCCGATGGTTTTCTGCGTGCATCTGAAGCGACTACAGGAGAAGTGGTTGTCGGTCCCGATGGTCAGATCGTGAACCCGCAGCTTTTGGTGTCTCTGACGCAGGGATACCTTGGGAATATTGCGCACGGCGATCCAATTCCCGGTGTGACGCGGCTTCCCAGCAACGTTTTCCACATTGGGCAATCCGATGTCGTTCGCCCTGAGGTGTTTGTGCAAGCCCAAGAAAATAATCATCAGGGTGATCTTGGGGATATTCTCGTCGTCGTTCCTTCAATTTTGCCGGATGGTACGCAGGTTGTAGGCTTTATGCGTGGTGGATTTAACCAGCTGGTCGAGGAGTTGATCAATCTTGCTGGGATCGGCGCGCTTCCGGCAAATACAAGTATCGACGAGATTTTCCGTCTTTCCGGTATCGAGCTCTCTTCAGAACTCGGGCAGATCCTGACAACGATCTCTGATAGTGTGTCGGTTGCTGATTTCGCCGCCCAGGTTAATCACCTCTCGACCGACATTCTACCGCATGCCACCCAAATTGGGCGTCACGAAGATCCGGCACTGCCTCCAATTACGATTGATGTTGAGGCTAAAGTTATCGGGAGTGAAGTAGAGCGCCCTGAGCACGATCCAAATGACATTCGTAACGCTGCGCCCGATTCTGCGGGTCCGGAATATGGAATACTCCGTTTCATTCCTGGAAGCGAATTGTAATAGAAGTCAAAAAATACATATTTGATTTCTATTTATATATTTGCACTCATATATGAATTTTATTCATATATGATATCAAAATTATTGTTCAGGGTGAATAAAATTTCTTTTACCCTGAACGGTATGACATTTATATTTTGCGTCATTCTATGTTGATTATTTGAATATTTGGAGCGGTCATGAGTGATTGGGTTGAAGAAGTTGGTCGTGCAACTGGTCACCAGACCGCTGAGCTGATTTCGAATCAGCAAGACAACGATTTTCGTATCGAGATCACCAAGAAGCCGAAGGTCGGTGACAAGGGCTTCCCCAGTGACAATCTGGGCGCCCATGTGTTCCAAACCAGACGGCGTCCAGTCAATGAAGCTCTCGCGGAGAACGGATCTTCCGAGCCATCGACCCGACGCTCAAGCCTAAGCGATCTTGGTGCCGTTTATGGTGAACGTGTCGTCGTCCCGGCAGACGAATCTCCGTTTGTGATCACGGACGTCGCCCCTCCCGTCGAGCACGATCCCTATGCGAAAGGGCTCGATGATGCGGGTGCCGTTGATCAGATCAATAATGAGGTTCAGCTTGCCCAGGCTGAGGCCACGATTCCGGCGGCTTCCGGCGCGGCCGGAAGTGCAGCCGGTTCTGGATTGCTCTCCAAGTTTCTGGTTGGCGTCGGGTCGTTTCTTTCCATTCCCCTGACGACCGTCGCCATGCTGCTTTATCGAATAGAGTCGACGGCAGATGGCACGCTGGACGGCCTGCCGCCGGAATTGCAGGTGCAACTCCAGCAGCGTCTCGAACGCGCGCAGCTTGAGGGTGATACCCTTGGCGGTTCACTGGTCATTACCCGAAGCGCCGAGGGTTCGCTCGAGGTGACGGATTCGCATACCGGTCAGACGGTGATTGGAGCGGACGGCCAGGTCCTGAATCGTGAGGCTCTCTCCGGACTCTTGCAGGTGGCTTACTCTCAAGCCTCTTTCGGAGACCCGGTTCCCGGCCTCGGGCTGCCGAGCGAGATCATCGCGATTGACCCGTTTGCCGGCCTCAACGCGTTTGCCTTTCAGCGTGCTCGTGAGCACAACGCGCAGGCTGATCTCGGCGACCAGCAACTCGTTCTCGACCTCGTCTTTCCCGATGGCACTTCCCGTCGTGCCATGGTGCATGGTGGTTTGCCGCAATTGATGGTCGAAGCCTTGCTTGCGGAGCGTCAGGGTTTGCTTCCGGAGGGGCTGACAGCGCAGGAGATCTTCGCACGGTCCGGAATTGACCTTGCTGCCCAGAGTGCAGCTATCAGCAGTTTCATTGCAGAGCAGAGTCTCCGTCTAACAACCCTGACCCTGTTCGATCGCCCGGCATTACCCTTCCCTGATCCGATGGAGGCGCTGACGGCGGCACAACAACACAATGCCGCTACCGGATCGCCGGATGATTTGCGCATCGCGCTTCCTGTTCTGGTGAACCCACAGGGGAGTCCGCTCGACGCATTCTTTCCCGCTGAGGCACATGACTATCTGGGGCATGTGACCTTCACCGGCACCATCGGAGAACTCGTGCAGTTCATGCAGGTGATGCAGGATCAGGGGCGCCTTTCTCCGGAGCAAAACCTTGCCGATTTCCTGCGGGCCAGCGGGCTGTTTGACGCCATCCGCCGAACGGGTGCAAATCCCATCGTCGTCGGCGAGGGCTTGGGCCCGCTACCAGGTCTGAGTGAGTTGACGCCGGAGGAGCAGCAGCTTCTGGGCCTGCCCGGCACCAGGCCCGCAGACGCTGAACCGGTTGAACTGCCGCAAAACGAGGGCTTCCCGGATCAGCCAGACGAGGCGCTCGATGGCTCGACGCCGGAGCCAGAATTGCCGCAGGAGGGCATACCCGGCGGGGAGACGATCCCCAGTGGCGGCAATGATGGTGAGGGTCTCGAATATCCGGTGACCGGCTTCCCTGCTGGCGGGGAGGAAATCCGGATTACCAGCATCCACGATATTCCCGATGCGCATCTGGGTGTGAGACTGGATCAACTCACCGAGCCGCTACGCGGTAATCCGCCACTTGAAGATGGAGAGCGACTGGCGCTCGCCACGGTTATTCTTGGAGGCAAGCCGGATACGCCGGACGGGCAGCGGTTCTTTGAAGTTGCCGCGACCAAGCTTGGTATCAATCCGCATGATGTCGATGGCGCCAGACGGGAATTGCTCGCCCGTATCGGGGCAGGGAGTCCCGATGACATACGCCGCCTGATGCTTGGCGATGGCGCCGCTGATCTGCTGAACCGTTACCCGGAAATAACGACGGCTCTGTTGCGTAATGCGCAAACGTTCCAGTCGTTGAGCACGCATGCGGATGCCTTGCAGATTTTCGAGTTTCTGTTCTCGGAAATCGATAGCCTCGGCCCCATGGGGATCACGCTTCCGGAACCGGTGAACGTCGTCGATATCGTATTGCCGCCTGAACTCTACGCCATCTCTGCGCGCGCGAGAGAGGCTGCGCCACTGAGCCCTATCGAGGTGCGGCAACCAGGGTTTGACCCGAGCCTGATCGGAAATGCCGACGAGACCTCCTTCTTCGTCAACCAACTCTATCAGGATGCGGAAGCGGCGATGCCTGTTCTGCGTGATGTGATGCACGACATCGCAGATCCGCTCGGGGTCGAGGTCGCCGTACGCGAAGGGGCAAAATCCCGGGCCCGCGTCTTCGAGAAAATCGAGAAATACGGCGGGGATGCAGCGCGACTGACGGATCTGACTGCGGGACGTTTCATCGCCGACGATCTCAATCAAGCCTACGAAGTTCTGGAGAGCCTGCAGGAGGCGGATAATGTCCGTGTTCTGAGTGTTTATGATCGTATTGTCAGGCCGCAGCCGAGCGGCTATCGCGATATCACGATGCAGGTGGAGATCACGCTTCCCGATGGAAGAACGCATGTCGGCGAGATCCAGGTGCAGCTTCGTGAATTGTATGATTTCGCAGCGAATGCCGAGCACGCCTTGTATGAAGTCATACGCAGCATTTCCAAAGCCGGAGAAGGCGCGAGCCTAGCGGCGCAAGCCCTGGTGCAGCAGATGAGGAATTACTCGAGGGCGGAATACAATGACCTGATCGAAGCTGAGCTTGAATATATTCGTGACGAACCGAACGAGTGAGGCCATCATGTTGCGTTTTTTCATTGTCTATGGTCGCCCGGCGATCTACGTCGCCGGTTCGAGCCCGGAAACCTGCTGGGCCTGGCAACGCGGGGCTGATCGTTTCGAGCGGGACGCGGAGGCCCTCTCGGATATCTCGCAGAGCGGCGGCGAAAGCGTCGAAGTCGATGCGGCTGAGCTGCGCCTCAATATCGCTCGGATGATCGACCGGCACGGCAGCGCGACCGCAGGCGAGGCCGAAGACCTCGCCTGCATCGCGGGTTTCGACGCGCAGGTGGCGCGCGAGCGCCAGCGACTCTCCGATCAAAACGATGCCGCGCGCCAGGCGGCGGCGGATCGGGTTGTGCAGGGCCGCGCCGATGGCGGCTTCCTCGCCCTTCCGCCCGAGATGCTACAGGCTATCTTGTAGGGTCACGCCTGCCGGCGGGCTTTCACGCAATCGGGCCGTCGCGGCGATCACGTCGCGGCGGCCTGACGCTTGCGGATGCGGAAGATCAGCAGATCGCCCTCGCGAGATTGCTCCTCCAGACTGTCATGCGTCTCACCGAGCAAGTGCGGGATGTCGATCGCGGCCATCGGGTCGGTGCATTCCACGCGGATGAGCGCGCCCGGCGCGACGCGCGATAGCGCCTTGCGCGTCTTCAGGGCGGGGAGGGGGCATTTCAGCCCCCGCAGATCCAGAAGCGTTTCGGTTTCGCTCATGCGGGTTCATTCCTGAGTGGCACGGGCTGAAAGTAGCGCCACGCCGGCGCAACGGCAATGGCGACGCCGGCGGCGAAGCTGTGGATGACGGCAATCCCGGCGCTGCGCTCGCGCCGACGTCGCGCTATCGTCGCCGGAACGGGGAGAACCATGCAGCAATATCACGCGCTTTTGCGCCGCATTCTCGACGAGGGCCATGAGAAGGGAGACCGGACCGGCACGGGCACGCTCTCGGTTTTCGGGCACCAGATGCGATTCGATCTGGCGGACGGCTTTCCGCTGGTCACGACCAAGAAGCTGCATCTGCGCTCGATCATCCACGAATTGCTGTGGTTCCTGGCGGGTGACACCAACATCGGCTATCTCAAGGAGAACCGCGTCTCGATATGGGATGAGTGGGCCGACGCGAACGGCGATCTCGGGCCGGTCTACGGCAAGCAATGGCGCTCATGGCCCAACCCGAACGGCACTGACGTCGACCAGATCAGCTGGCTGATCGACGAGATCCGCCGCAACCCCGATTCGCGCCGCCTCGTGGTCAGCGCCTGGAACCCGGCCGATCTCGACCGGATGGCGCTCGCGCCGTGTCACTGCCTGTTTCAGTTTTACGTCGCCGGCGGCAAACTTTCCTGCCAGCTCTATCAGCGCTCGGCGGATGTGTTTCTCGGCGTGCCTTTCAACATCGCATCCTATGCGCTGCTCACCCATATGGTCGCGCAGGTAACGGGTCTTGAGCCGGGGGATTTCGTGCATTCGTTTGGCGATGCGCATCTCTATTCGAACCATCTCGAACAGGCCCGCGAGCAATTGTCCCGCGAACCGCGCCCGCTGCCGCGCCTGCGTCTCGATCCGCGAGTCGATGACATTTTCGGCTTCCGTTTCAAGGACATCACCATCGAGGGATATGATCCGCATCCGGCGATCCGCGCGCCGGTGGCGGTCTGAGCCGGCGGGGCTGGGATGACTGAGCGATCGGAAGGATTGACGATCCGCCGTGCCCGCCCGGGCGAGGCCGGGCTGGTGCTCGGCTTCATCCGTGAACTGGCGGAATACGAGCGCCTGCTGCACGAGGTGCGCGCGAACGAGGCCGAGCTCGATGCGGCTCTGTTTTGCGATAGCCCCCGCGTTTTTTGCGACATAGCCTTTCTGGATGGTGAGCCGGTGGGATTCGCGCTGTATTTCTACAATTTCTCGACCTTTCTCGGGCGCCACGGCATCTGGCTCGAGGATCTGTACGTCCGCGAGGGCCTGCGCGGGCGCGGCATCGGCAAGGCGCTGCTCGCCGGGCTGGCGCGGCGTTGCGTCGCGGAAGGGCTCGGGCGACTGGAATGGTGGGTGCTCGACTGGAACGCCCCGGCGATCGCCACCTATCGCGCGCTGGGTGCAAAGGCCATGGAGGAATGGACGGTGCAGCGGCTCACGGGGGAGTCGCTTGAGCGGCTGGCGCTGACCCGCACGGATGGGGGAGGGGGCGCATGAGACCGCTCGTGATCGTCGCAGCCTTGGCGGAAAACGGCGTTATCGGTGACGACAACCGGCTGATCTGGCGACTGAAGAGCGACTTGCGCCGCTTCAAGGAGATCACGCTCGGCAAGCCGATGATCATGGGCCGCAAGACCTTTGAATCCATCGGGCGACCGCTGCCCGGGCGTCGCATGATCGTCATGACCCGCGATCCGGCGTTTTCCATGCCCGGTGTCGATGTCGCGCGCTCTTTCGACGCGGCATGCGCGCGCGCCGAAGCTATCGCGCAGGAGATGGGGGCATCGGAAGTCATCGTTGCGGGCGGAACGCAGATCTATGAGCAGGCCCTGCCGGTCGCGCAAAAGCTTCGGTTGACACGCGTTCACGCCACGCCTGATGGCGATGCACGGTTTCCGGATTTCGATCCGACACAATTCCGTATCACGCGGGAAACGAGCTACCCGTGCGGTCCCGATGATGAATTTGCGTTCACTTTCATCGATATGGAGCGAGGCTGAGCGTCCGGTTTCGGTTGACTTTGGGGGCCACAGCCTTCACTTCCGGTACAGGTTCGACGAGCCGGCCCGTGGATCAACGGGCGAGAGATGCGGTTTGTTTCCAGAATTTTACAATCGAGAGGGAAGTGCAGGATGCCCTGGAATAATCAAGGCGGCGGCGGTGGCGGCGGAGGCCCCTGGGGTCCCCGTGGCAGCGGCGGCGGCGGCGGAGGCCCCTGGGGTGGCGGTCCGCAGGGTGGCGGTGGTTCCGGACAGACCCCGCCCGATCTGGAAGAGATGCTGCGCAAAGGCCAGGATCGCCTGAAGAACATGGTTCCGGGCGGCGGATCGATGGGCGGAAAGGGCATTGTCCTGATCCTCATCGGCGTCATCGTCGTCTGGCTTCTCACCGGTTTCTACACGGTACGCCCCAACCAGGTCGGTCTGAACCTGATCTTTGGAGCCTATACCGGCCAAACCGCGCCGGGTCTGAACTACAACCTGCCGTACCCGATCGGCCAGGTCGTCAAGCCGGACGTGACCCAGGTCAATCGTGTCGAGGTCGGTTATCGGTCGGCGACGGGCGGGCAGAGCCCGCGCGACGTTCTCGAAGAGAGCCTGATGCTGACGGGCGACGAGAACATCGTCGATATCGATTTCGATACCCAATGGCAGATTGATCCGGCACGGGCCGAGGATTTCGTCTTCAACATCCAGAATCCCGAAGGCACGATCAAGGCCGTGGCCGAGAGCTCGATGCGTGAAGTCATCGGTCGGCGCGACATTCAGGCCATCCTGACGATCGAGCAGGGCGAGATCATGCAGGAAGTGCAGGAGTTGATGCAGGTTAACCTCGACGAATATGGTGCAGGTGTCACCATCCGCGTCGTGCAGCTCCAGGCAGCCGTGCCGCCGGCACAGGTTCGCGAAGCCTTCTTTGATGTGAACGCGGCCCAGCAGGATCTCGTGCGTCTGCAGAATGAGGCGGAGACCTACGCCAGCCGGGTCGTTCCGGAAGCGCGCGGTCGCGCCGCGCGGACCATCCAGGAAGCCGAAGGTTACCGCGAGCGCGTCGTCAACGACGCGGAAGGTCAGGCTTCACGCTTCAACCAGGTGTTCGACGAATATGTCAATGCACCCGACGTGACGCGTGAGCGCCTCTTCCTCGAGACCATGGAGCGGGTCCTCGGGGGCACGGACAAGGTCTTGATCGACCAGAACGGCGGCGATGGCCAGCAGGGTGTCGTGCCCTATCTGCCGCTTCCTGAAATCCAGCGCCGCACGCAGGGAGGTTCGCAATGAGGAATCCCGTCATTCGTACCGGTATCCTGATCGTTCTCGGTCTGGCGGCCATTCTGATCTACATGTCGCTGTTCACTGTGCACCAGACCCAGCAGGCCGTCGTGCTGCGCTTCGGCGCCGTGCGCCAGGTTATCACGGAGCCGGGTCTGTACATGAAGGCGCCGTTCGTTGATGTGGTCCTGCCCGTCGAGAAACGCGTGCTTGACCTGAACATTCCGGCGCAGACGGTTCTGTCGAGCGACCGCCAGAATCTCGAGGTCGATGCATTCGCCCGCTATCGCATCATTGATGCATTGCGTTTCTACCAGACTGTGAACAACCAGACCAATGCCGATGCGCGGCTTCAGTCCTTCGTCAACGCTGCGATGCGTAATACGCTGGCAAATGCATCCTTCCCGGAGATCATTCGCACCAACCGTGTTCAGTTGATGGAGAGGATCGCCTCGACGGTGAACCGTCAGGCATCGGATCTCGGGATCGAGGTGATCGATGTCCGCCTCACCCGGGTCGACCTGCCGCCGGCAAACTCGGAAGCAGTGTTTCGCCGTATGCAGACAGAACGTGAGCGCGAAGCAGCGGATCTGCGCGCCCAGGGTGCCCAGCGTGCCAACGCCATCCAGGCGCGGGCGGATCGTGATGTGATCGTGATCGAGGCGGAAGCCAACCGGACGGCTGAAGAGCTGCGCGGTGCGGGTGATGCCGATCGTAACCGCATCCTCGCAGAGGCTTATGGACGTGATCCCGACTTCTTCGCGTTCTATCGCTCGATGCAGGCTTACGAGCAGTCCTTGATGAGTGGCGAATCATCGACGACGCAAATGGTGATCTCACCGGATTCGGATTTCTTCCGTTTCTTCACCAGCCCCGCCGGGCGCGGACGCACGACGCGTGACGCCGTCCCGGCTGATCCTCAGGGTCCGATGAGTGAAGCACCGGCAATCCCGGAATCGGCTACATCCACGGTGGAGGCGATCGAAGATGCCTCCGATTCGCTCGCGGCGCCTGCCCGCTAAGGCGGGCAAGCGTATCCCATGTGGAATCGTGAAAGATGTGGGATCTGATAACAGCCCTCGGCCTCGTTCTCGCGGTCGAGGGCATTCTTTTTGCGGCGTTTCCGGATGCGATCCGCCGGGCCATGTACGAGGCGGCGCAGAGCCCGCGCGATCGTTTGCGCGCCGTGGGTATCGTCTGTGCCCTGCTCGGCATCTTCATCATCTGGTTTGTGCGCGGCTGAGAGGGGGGGGAGCTTCTTCGGGCTCTGCAAATCGTGCAAAGCGACGCAGATATCCGGAACGTACAGGGGAGCAATGGAGTTGGTGATCTGGTGCAGATGCCGCTTTTTCAGCTCATTCATGTCACAATGAGCATTGTGATCCACGCGATGCCGACCGCGATGATTCGGACAACGCCATCGCCGCAAGTCGACAGGGGAGTTTCATGACGCACATGCCGAAAACCATCGAACGGGCCCGTCCCGCTGCGCGTCTACGCGCCGCCGTATTCGGGATCGCTGCCCTTGGATTTGCCGGTCTTATCGCGGCACCGATGCTGCCATCTGCAATGATCACACCTGTCCTGGCCCAGCAGGGGACGAACGCGTCGCAGGCACAGCCGGCGCAGATGCTGGCGCCCGTGCCGCGTCCAGGTGCGCCTGAATCCTTTGCGGATCTCGTTGAACGCGTCATGCCGGCGGTCGTGAACATTTCAGCCGCCACCACGACGAGCTCCGAAGACCGCACCTTCCCGCAATTGCCGCCGGGGACGCCGTTCGAGGATCTGTTCGAGGAATTCTTCAACCGGCGCGGTCAGGAAGCTCCGCCGCGGCAACGCCGCTCGAACTCACTGGGCTCCGGCTTCGTCATCGATCCTGCCGGCATCGTCGTCACCAACAATCACGTGATCGGTGAGGCTGACGAGATCGAGGTGATCTGGGCCGACGGCACGACGCGCCAGGCCGAAGTGATCGGGCGTGATCCGCAGGTCGATATCGCGGTGCTCCAGGTCGAGGTTGATGAACCGCTGGTGGCTGTCTCCTTCGGTAACTCGGAGGAAATGCGTATCGGTGACTGGGTGGTTGCCATCGGCAATCCGTTCGGACTGGGCGGTTCCGTCTCCGCCGGCATCGTCTCGGCGCGGGCGCGCAATATCGATACCGGGCCCTATGACAACTACATCCAGACCGATGCCGCCATCAATCGAGGCAATTCCGGCGGCCCGCTGTTCAACATGGATGGCGAGGTTGTCGGCATCAACACGGCTATCCTGTCGCCGACAGGCGGCTCGGTCGGGATCGGCTTCTCGATCCCGACATCGCTCGCCGAGCCGATCATCGCGCAGTTGCGCGAATTCGGCGAAACCCGGCGTGGCTGGCTTGGTGTGCGCATCCAGAATGTCGATGAGACCACGGCGGAGGCGCTGGGTCTCGATCGCGCGCGGGGAGCCCTGGTTGCCGGCGTCGATCCGGAAGGGCCTGCGAATGCGGCGGGAATCGAGACCGGCGACGTGATCGTACGCTTCGACGGCCAGGAAGTCGCGACATCCCGCGAACTGCCGCGCATCGTTGCCTCGACTCCCATTGGCAAGGATGTCGAGGTCGATGTCATTCGCCGCGGCGAGGAGGAGACCGTCATGGTCGAGATCGGTCGCCTTGCCGAAGGCGAGATGGCAGCACGCGGAGATCGTCCGCCGGTCGATACGCCGGATGCCGAGAGCACTGCGCTCGGTATGGAGTTCGCGATGATGAGCGCGGCGCTGCGCGAGCGTTTCAATATTGAGGAAGGCGTCGAAGGTGTCGTTGTGACCGAGGTCGATTCGGATTCCACGGCTGCCGATCGTCGAATCCAGCCGGGAATGGTCATCGTCGAGGTCGGCCAGGAGCCGGTTTCGACGCCCGCTGACGTGATCGAACAACTCGATGCGATCCGGCGTGACGGGAGGCGGTCTGCACTGTTCCTTGTGGCCAATCCGCAAGGTGAGGTCCGTTTCGTGGCTCTCTCCCTCGAGGACGAGTGACAGCACAGACCCGGCTTTGCAGTCGGCCGGAACAATATCCGAGGGGCCTCGCCATGCGGGGCCCTTTTCTTGTCGGCTGTATTCAAGATCGCCTGGTCAGCCGCGACCCAGTGATTGTGCCGTTATCATTTTTTGACTGTGAATTTGGCTTTCCGCTCAATCTGAAAGCAATACGGCCCTGTTTCGTGCGAATATGCCTTCATGCTCAAGGAGAAACACCCGCAACCGCCGTGTTGACAGGCGGTTACCGTGGTGATCCCCTTCGAGTGTCGGTAACGACGATGCGAACTCACGTGGGCTAAGTATAAATACCAGGGGGCCCGTGAGATTCGGCTTATCTGGAGGATTCGAAACATGAGTGGAAACAATCAATCCCGTCCCGGTCCTGCGCGGCTCGGGCTCCTGCGCCGTTCCCTGCTTGGCATGACTGCGCTCGGCGTTGTGGCGCTGGGTATGAGCGCAGTATCTGCACCCGTCGAGGCGCAGACATTGCGGGCGGTGAAGCACTCGGACCTGCGTGTGCTCGACCCGATCATCACCACAGCCTACATGTCGCGTAACCATGGTTACATGGTGTTCGACACGCTGGTTGCGCTCGATGCCAATTTCGAAGTGCAGCCGCAGATGGCGGATTGGGAGATCTCGGATGACGGGATGACCTACCGTTTCACCCTGCGCGACGGGCTGATGTTCCATGACGGCGAGCCAGTGCGCCCCGCCGACGTGATCGCCTCGATCAGCCGCTGGGGTGAGCGCGACGGCATGGGGCAGGTGCTCATGACCTATATCGACAGCATGGAAGGCGAGGGCGACAACGTCGTCGTGATCAATCTGAGCGAGCCCTACGGTCTGGTTCTGGACAGCCTTGCCAAGCCCTCATCGAACGTGCCCTTCATCATGCCCGAGCGGCTGGCGAACACGCCGTCGACCGAGGCGATTCCCGAGCAGATCGGCTCCGGCCCGTTCCGCTTTGTGCAGGACGAGTTCCAGCCCGGCGTCCGCGCCGTCTATCTCAAGAACGAGGATTATGTCCCCCGCGATGAGCCTTCGAGCTGGGCCGCCGGCGGCAAGGTCGTGAACGTCGATCGCGTCGAATGGGTGACGATGGCCGACGACCAGACGGCGCTTTCGGCGCTGCTCGCCGGTGAGATCGATTACTGGGAGCAGCCCCCGGCGGATCTTCTGCCGATCCTGGAAACCAATCCCGAGCTCGTGGTGCGCAACCAGAACGAACTCGGCTACCAGACCATCGGGCGGATGAACTTCCTGCACCCTCCCTTCGACAACCCGCTGATCCGGCAGGCCGCTCTCGCCGCCCTGAACCAGCAGGACATTCTGGATGCGATGATCGGCAACCCCGATCTCTACAATGTCTGCCCGGCCATGTTCATCTGCGGAACGCCGCTCGCCAGCGATGCCGGTGCGGAATTCGCCACCGAAAGCCACATGGATCGCGCCCGCGATCTGCTCGAAGAGGCGGGCTATGACGGCACGCCGCTGGTGATCATGCATCCAACCGATGTGGTGACCCTGCGCACTCAGCCTGTCGTCGCGACGCAGCTCCTGCGCGATGCCGGTTTCGAGGTCGATCTGCAGGCGATGGACTGGCAGACGCTGGTCGGGCGTCGCGCGAGCCAGGCCGCGCCGGACGATGGCGGCTGGAACATGTTCTTCACCAACTGGGTCGGCGCCGACGTGTTCAACCCGCTCGTGAACAACATGGTCAACGGGCGTGGCGCCGAAGGCGGCTGGTTCGGCTGGCCGGACGTTCCGGAAGCGGAAGAGTTGCGCAAGGCCTATGCCGAGGCGACTGATCCTGAAGAGCAGGTGGAATATGCTCGCCAGCTTCAGGAACTCGCCTATGACGAGGTGATGTACGTGCCCGTCGGCGAGTACATCGTTCCCGCATCCTGGTCCGCCAACCTTGAAGGGGTGCTGGACGGCCCGGCACCGTTCTTCTGGAATATCACGAAGAACTGACAAGCTTTCTCTTCCCCGGCCACCCTGCAAGAGGTGGCCGGGGTCGAAACAATGTGAGCCCGCATGGTCGCGCGTCGTGAAGAGTGAACAACGCGTGTTCCGGGCATGTCCTTCCTCATCTCACGAGAGCGTCCGATGCTCGGCTATATCGTGCAGCGCATTCTCGCCGCGATTCCCGTCATGGGCTTCGTCGCCCTGTTCGTCTTCCTGCTCCTGCGCCTGACGCCGGGCGACCCGGCTGCGATCATTGCCGGCGACACGGCCACGCCGGCCCAGCTGGCGGCAATCCGCGAACGGCTCGGTCTGACCGATCCGATCCACATCCAGTTCTTCAACTGGATCAGTGATCTTCTGCGGGGCGATTTCGGCGTCTCGATCATCTCGGGTCAACCGGTGATCACGATGATCGCCGGGCGGCTGGAGCCGACCATCAGCCTGGCGCTGACGACGATCACCTTGTCGATCATCATCGCCGTGCCGCTGGGCGTGATCGCCGCCTGGAAGCAGGGTACGATCATCGACCGGCTGGTGATGGCGATTTCGGTGGTCGGGTTTTCGGTGCCGATCTTCGTCATCGGCTATGTCATGATCCAGATCTTCTCGATGCAGCTTGGCTGGTTGCCGGTTCAGGGCTTCCGCTCAATCACCGAGGGGGTAGGCCCGTTCGCGCAGCGCATCTTGTTGCCGACGCTTTCGCTGACGCTGCTCTATATCGCACTGATCGCGCGCATCACCCGCACCTCCATGCTGGAAATCCTGAACGAGGATTACGTGCGCACGGCCCATGCCAAGGGGCTCACCGAAACCCGCGTTCTGATGCGTCATGCGCTTCGCAATTGCGCCGTGCCGATCGTCACCGTCATCGGTATCGGCTTCGCGCTGATCATCTCCGGCGTGGTGGTCACCGAGAGCGTATTCAACCTGCCCGGTGTCGGGCGTCTCACTGTTGATGCGGTTCTGGCGCGTGACTATCCGGTGATCCAGGCCGTGATCCTGCTCGCTTCGCTCGTCTATGTCGTTGTCAATCTCCTGATCGACATCGCCTATGTCTTCCTCGATCCGCGGATCCGCTACCAATGAGCACGCAAGTCGCACCCAACAGTGGTTCGCCATCGCGCATGGCGCAGCTTCGCCAGGTCGTCTTTTCCAGCCCGATCGTGGCGTTCGCATCGCTGATGCTGTTGCTGATCGTGCTTGCGGCGATCTTCGCGCCATGGGTGACGCCTTATGATCCCACGCGGCTTTCGCCGGCGACGCGGCTGAAGCCGCCGAGCGAATTGAACTGGCTTGGAACCGACGCCTTCGGGCGCGATCTCTTTTCGCGCGTCGTCTATGGCGCGCGGATCTCCCTGATCGTCGGCATCGGCGCTGCCGTTGCGGCGGTGCTGCTCGGTCTCGCCGTGGGCCTCATTGCCGGCTTCTTCCGCAGCCTCGATGCCATCCTGATGCGTGTCGTGGACGGGCTGATGGCGATCCCCAACATCCTGCTCGCCATCGCCATCGTGGCGCTCTCGGGTGCCAGCCTGTGGACGGTGCTGATCGCGATCACCATTCCGGAAGTGCCGCGCGTCGTGCGCCTGGTGCGCTCGGTCGTGCTCTCGGCCCGCGAGGAGCCCTATGTCGAGGCGGCTATGGCGGCCGGCTCCTCGACCTGGCGGATCCTGACGCGGCACCTGTTGCCCAATACCGTCGCGCCCCTGATCGTGCAGGGGACGTATATCTGCGCGTCCGCCATCCTGATCGAGGCGATCCTGTCCTTTCTCGGCGCCGGTATCAGCCCGGAAACGCCCACCTGGGGCAACATCATGGCTGAAGGGCGGATCTACTTCCAGATCAATCCCGGCATCATCTTCTGGCCGGGGCTGGTGCTGTCCGTCACCATTCTCTCCATCAATCTCGTGGGTGACGCGGTGCGCGATGCGCTCGATCCGCGCATGGCCAAGCGGGGGATCGACCGGTGAGCGATACGCTACTCGACATCCGCAATCTCGGCATCGGACTGGGTGGTGACCCGGGCTACGAGGTGGTCAAGGGACTCTCCCTCACCATCAAACCCGGCGAGACCATGTGCCTCGTGGGCGAATCCGGTTCCGGCAAGTCGCTGACTGCGCTCTCCGTGATGGGGCTCTTGCCCAAGGCTCTGGCGCCGACGCGCGGGGAGATCCTGCTCAAGGGCGAGAACGTCCTCAAAGCCTCGTCGAAGCGCATGCGGGCCCTGCGGGCCACGGCCATGTCGATGATCTTCCAGGAACCGATGACGGCGCTCAGTCCCGTGCACCGCGTCGGCGACCAGATCGCGGAAGTGCTCGACGCCCACACCAGGCTCGATGGCAGGGCCCGGCGCAAGCGCGTGCTGGAGATGATGGAGCATGTGCATCTGCCGAATGTGGAGAGCCTGTATTACAGCTATCCACACCAGCTCTCGGGTGGCCAGCGCCAGCGCATCATGATCGCCATGGCGCTGATCCTGCGCCCGCAATTGCTCATCGCCGACGAGCCGACCACGGCGCTCGACGTCACCACCCAGAAGCAGATCCTGGCGCTGATCCGCGAATTGCGTGAGGAGCAGGGGACGGCGGTTCTGTTCATCACGCACGATATGGGCGTCGTTGCCGAGATCGCCGACGATGTAACCGTGCTGCGGCTGGGGGAAATCGAGGAGACGCGGCCGGTCGATGCGCTTTTGCGCGATCCGAAGACGGCTTACAGCCGTGCTCTGCTGCAGGCGGTCCCGAGTCTGATCCCGCGCCCGGCCCGCAAGCTCAATGACAGGCCGATCGTCCTGCAGACGACGGGTCTGGGCAAGACCTACGAATCGAGCGGCCTGTTTCGCAAGGGCCGCTCGGTGGTTGCGGCGAAGGATGTCAATCTCACGCTGCGCCAGGGGCAGACGCTCGGGATCGTCGGCGAATCGGGCTCCGGAAAATCCACCGTGGCGCGCTGCATCGTGCGGCTGATCGATCCGACGGAGGGCTCGATCCGGATCTCCGGCACGGAAGTCGCGGATATCTCGCAGCGCACGCTCAAGCCGCATCGCAAGAAGGTGCAGATCGTCTTCCAGGACCCGTTTCGCTCGCTCAATCCGCGCATCGAGGTGGGGGAATCGATCATCGAGGGGCCGACCAATTTCGGCGTGCCGCGCAAGCAGGCCATGGAGCGCGCGCGCGAGCTGATGGAGCTGGTCGGCCTGCCCGGATCGGCGCTCGATCGCTATCCTCACCAGTTCTCCGGCGGTCAGCGCCAGCGCATCGCCATTGCCCGCGCCATCGCCATGGATCCGGATCTGCTCGTCGCCGACGAGGCCGTCTCGGCGCTCGACGTCTCGGTCCAGGCGCAGGTGCTGGAACTGCTTGACGACATTCAGAAGCGGCTCGGCATCGGGTTGCTCTTCATCACCCACGATCTGCGCGTCGCTGCCCAGATCTGCGACGATGTCATAGTGATGCAGCACGGCAACGTGGTGGAATACGGGCCGGCGGCGACGGTGCTGGGTGACCCCAAGACCGATTACACGCGCGCGCTGATCGAGGCGGCGCCGGGGCGCGACTGGGATTTCGGCAATTTCCGCCCGGTCTCGGAGACACTCGCCGCGCTCAAACAGAAACAAACATAACGAATTCCCGGGAGAGAAATCATGGATATCAAAGCACTGCCCTTCGACGCAGATGCGATGCTCGAAGGGCTTCGCCCATGGATCGAATGCGAGAGCCCGACCTGGGATGCTGCCGCCGTCAACCGCATGATGGATCTCGCTTCCTGCGAACTCGCCTGCATGGGCGCCACCATCGAGCGGATTCCGGGCCGGATGGGGCTCGGCGACAGCGTTCGTGCGCGCTTTCCGCATCCCGATGCCGGCGAGCCCGGTATCCTGATCCTCGGCCATCTCGACACGGTGCATCCCGTCGGCACGCTGGAGAAACTGCCCTTCCGGCGCGACGGGGATATCTGCTACGGGCCCGGCATCTGCGACATGAAGGGCGGGAACTATCTCACCCTCGAAGCCATCCGCCAGCTCGCCCGCGCCGGTATCGAGACGAAGCTGCCGGTGACGATCATGTTCACCCCCGACGAGGAAATCGGCACGCCTTCCGTGCGCGATCTCATAGAGGCGGAGGCTTCGCGGGCAAAAGTGGTGCTCGTGCCCGAGCCTGGTCGCGACAAGGGCGGCGTCACCTCCGGTCGCTACGCGATCGCGCGATTCAATATCGCCACGATCGGACGTCCCAGCCATGCCGGTGTCCGGCTTTCCGACGGGCGCTCGGCCATTCGCGAGATGGCGCGGCGGATCATCCAGATCGAGGAGATGACCACGGAGGCCTGCACCTTCTCCGTCGGCGTGATCCATGCCGGGCAATGGGTGAATTGCGTCTCCTCGCGCGCCGATGCCGAGGTGCTGACCATGGCCAAACGTCAGGAGGATCTCGATGCGGGCGTGCAGAAGATGCTCTCCCTCGCCTCATCGGGCGATGTCGTCTTCGACGTCCGGCGCGGCGTGACGCGCCCGGTCTGGGAGGTCGATCAGCGCGGGCTCGAACTCTGCGCCATGGCCGAGGATTTCCACAAACAGGTCGGCATGCCGTTCTATCATGAGAGCTCCGGCGGGGGCTCTGACGGCAATTTCACCGGCGCGATGGGCATCCCCACGCTCGACGGTCTCGGCGTCGAAGGCGCGATGATGCACACGCTTCAGGAGCATATCCGGATCGAGACGCTCGCGAGCCGCGGCCGCGTCATGGCCGGACTGCTGGCGAGCCTGTCCTGAGCGGGGCAGGGGCGGTGAAGCCGCGCAGGTAAGTGGCCACGTCCCGCCGCGCGATGGGGCGGGCGATGAGATAGCCCTGCGCGTAATCGCAGCCCTGTTCCTCCAGAAACTGGTACTGCGCGACGCTCTCGACCCCCTCCGCGACGGCTTCCATGCCGAGCGAATGCGCCAGCGTGATGATGGTGCGCGTCAGGATCGCGTTATCAGGCTCGCGTGCGATGTCGCGGACGAAGGACTGGTCTACCTTGAGGCAATCCACTGGAAAACGCTTGAGATGGGTCAGCGAGGCGTAGCCGGTTCCGAAATCGTCGAGGGAGACGCGGATGCCGTGGGCGCGGAGGGCGGCGAGCGTATGGGCGATACAGTCATCGCCGCCATCGAGCAGGACATGCTCGGTGACCTCGATTTCGAGCGCAGCCGGCGGCAGGGCGTGCTTGTCGAGAAGGCCCAGCACGCGCGTGACGAAATCGTCCTGACGCAGTTGCATCGCGGCCACGTTTACCGCAACGCTGCCGGGTGCGAGGCCGGCATCCAGGAGGCTGCGGATGGTGGCAAGCGCCAGATCGAAGACGCGATAGCCCAGGGCCACGATCAGCCCGTTCTCCTCCGCCACCGCGATCATCAGCGGCGGCGCGACCGGGTTGCCCGCGCGCTGCCAGCGCACGAGCGCCTCGAAGCCGGTATGGCGACCATCCTTGAAGGATGTCTTGGGCTGGAGGGCGATGTCGATTTCGTCGGCGAGCAGCGCCACGGCGAGGTCGTCGGCGATGGCGCGGCGTTCCTCCAGCTCGGCCTTCATCGCGGGATCAAACAGGCAGAGCGTACCGCGCCCGCGCGCCTTGGCCTGATAGAGTGCGATATCGGCGTGCTTGAACACCTCCTTGGCGGTACGCGCATCCTCGGAAAGCAGGGCCAGACCGATGCTGCAACGGGGCGCGACGCTGCGGCCCTGGATACGCACGGGCGCATCGAGCGTGGCGAGCAGATCCTCGCCATAAGCCTGCGCTTCCGCCATATCCGCCAGACGGGGGACCACGATGGCGAATTCGTCGCCGCCGATACGCGCCACGGTTTCGCCCTCGCGGGCATAGGTGGATAACCGTTCTGCCAGGGTCGTGATCAGATGATCCCCGGCATCATGGCCGAGCGTGTCGTTGATCTGCTTGAGATTATCGAGATCGAGGAAGAACAATGCACCGCAATTGCCATCCTTGCGACGCGCGCGCATCGCGGCAGCCAGCCGTTTTGCCAATGCCTTGCGGTTGCCGAGCCCGGTGAGCGGGTCGCGCTCGGCCTGTCTGCGGATGAGCGTCTCGGCGCGTTTCAGCGCGGTAATGTCGGTGCGGATACCGACGAGATGGCCCGAGGGCGAGCGGCTTTCGCGCACCTGCACCCAGCGCTCGTCGCCGGTATCGCGCAGAAAGGTGTGACCGCTTTCTGCGTGGATGCGCATGCATGCGTCGATCCAGGCTTTCTGTCGGCCCGGACTGTTGCCGGCCTGCGGAAACTGGCCGCGGGCGACCCCCATATGCAGCATTTCCGCAAAGCTCATGCCGAGGCGAATGCCATCGGCCATCTTGGGATAGGTTTGCAGAAAGCCCTCATTCCACAGGATCAGCCGGTCATCGGCGTCGAAGGCGGCGATGCCGTCGGGAATGGCCTCGATCACGTCGCGCAACAGCGTCTCTGCCCGGGTGCGGGCCTCGATCTCCGCCGCACGCTCGGCTTCGGCAATCTTGCGCTCGGTCACGTCGATGCGGATAGCCAGATAGCCCTTGATCTGCCCATCGTCGCCCTTGATCGGCGCGATGGTGCTGTCCACCCAGTAGAGCTTGCCGCATTTCGCGCGATTACAGATCTCACCGCGCCATGTCCCGCCTGACGCGATGGTGCGCCACATGGTGACGAAATAATCTTTCGGATGAACACCCGAATTGAGGACGGCATGGGTCTTGCCGACCAGTTCCTCACGCGTGTAGCCGCTGATCCGGCAGAAGGGTTCGTTGACCGCGGTGATCACGCCGCGTCGATCGGTGATCCCCACGATCGCATGCTGGTCGAGGGCCGTCTGATAGGCGAGCAACTCGGTCTCGATGCGCTCCAGATCACTGACGGCCCGTGCCATCCGGCGCGTCTTCTCTTCCCAGGTGCAATCGAGATCGATTTCCTCCATCGACCGGATATCCTCCTCTCCGGCTCCTGAGTGAATGACCGAGATATTCCGCATGCGTATCGCCTCGTCTGATCTGTTCCGGACCCTGGCGGTTGAAGTCAGATCCTACGCACCTGTTCGATGAATTCTGCGACCGCCCGGGCGACGCGCTCGCATTCCTCATCGACCGTCGAGGCACTCGTCATCATGCTGTCTCCGGACTCGACCGAACGCCGCGCTGCCTGCGCGACGTCACCCATCGCCTGGCTCACGGAAGCGCTGCCGGTGGCTGCTTCGGTGACCGAGCGCGAGATCTCGCTCGTCGTCGCCGCCTGCTCCTCGACCGCAGCCGAGATCGCCACCGAGGT
>Ga0076929_100329_pt1 | contig 55585 bp, 51 predicted proteins | sample HotLakConUCCSL28_FD_87104 | JGI IMG/M metagenome (GOLD analysis project Ga0076929, IMG submission 87104) | Hypersaline microbial mat communities from Hot Lake, Washington, USA - Hot Lake Consortium UCC-SL28 (version 3) (version 3) | ecosystem: Environmental > Aquatic > Thermal springs > Hot...
CCCTGAGGGGCGTCGGCCTCACGCTCGCCACCGCCACCGGCACTATACCAGTGTCGGTGCGATGAGAGTTACAAGGGTGGGGTATTAGCTTAGCCGGCGAACCTCTGGAAGCGGATCGCTAGCGAGTTCTTCTTCTATTTTCGCCATGTTCGAATTTTTGTTAGAAAGTAATTTTGCGAGATTGTGTACTTCTCTGCGAACTAATGGAAGTTCTGCCATAGCTGGAATTTCAAGATTCTCTTGATCATAACGATACTCTTCTAAGATAATTGGAAGCGCGATAGCAATTCTATTCGCCTCTGATTTGCTTAAAAGATGCTTTTTTTCAATTTCAGAAATTAACGATATTGTCGCACTCAAGCCGGGCTGTGTTCTTTGTTCGCAGGAATGCAAAAGTAATTCTATGATCTCTTGAGGTAAATCTTCTTTTTTAACGCTGTGTTCGATAAACTGTCTTACCGCGAACTGCGCGGCATAAACGCGGGCCGGATCGCGACTGGCTATCGCAGAGCGGATTTGTATGATGGCTGAATGTCTTTTTTCGGGCCATAGTCGCGCTATCTGATATGCTGCGGCTGCTAATGTTGGAATTTCTGGAATATACCCTTGCGGACATAATTTTTTAGCAGTATCCCCAGAAAGGTCACCCTCATCCAACTGCGGGAGCAAACTACAGGCCAAAAGCTCTCCAATCGCACCACCAGTTGCTCTATCCATATGCTCAGTCCCAGATAGAGTACGCATCATTTGGCTCTGATTTGTTCTTGGATCCGGTCTCCAATTAATGCAGGCTTCGACACATGAAATAATCTTCTCTCTAGGTAACGGTTTGCTTAATAAATTCAAGCCTATTCGCAAATTTACAACGAGACCATATACTATATCTCCATCAACAATAGCATCAATTATTTTATCAATGAAAATCTGTTCGGCATAATTTTTCCCAGGAAGCTCCAAGAATATCCATGGAAATAAATTTATTTTATTCGGCCAGTTGTTTTTGTTTGATTGAGACCAAATAGCTTCTTTTAGCTTCTCTGATTGACTTTCTGTCAGCTTTCCTGCATTTGAAAGACAGTGCAATCTTCTAACTGCATCCGTTCGATCAAAAATTGAATCTGTGTTTACCAAGTCGATAAGTTGATCGATCCGGATTGATATTTCCTTTGATACTTTGAATTTGGCTAGGTCTAATCGTGAGAAAAATCCAAATAAATCTGGCCACCGTTCCTGCATTATATTCGCGCCAGATTCTCCTGCCGTTTTCATATGAAGAGCTAAATCGATTGCCTTCTGACGCTCCTTAGATTCCATTGCCTCAATTGCGCTTAACAATGCCGATTCGATGCTTTCATAACTACCGACCCAATGTTTTGATTTATTTAAATCAAAAATTATCTTTTCAAAATTCAATAAAGCTTTCGTTGAACCAGCACGAATTAAGATACGTGACAATAAATCAATCAAAAAAGCGACTCTATTATCAATGAAATTATTTGTCTCACGACTTAATAAATTTTCAATTCTTGTTGGAATTTTTTCAAGAAAAAACATTATTGATTCGTCGCTTAGTTGGGCAACTTTCATCCTCGGCATCATCAATTCAAGGATTCTTTTATCTGAACCTGCATAACGTGCGAAAAAAACTAATAAGTCACGCTCGTCATCACTCGAAATTGATGAAAAAGCGTTAAAGAGACGCTTAGAAAACAGATCCCCGTGCTCCATTGTTGCAGGGGCTCCTGTAATTTCAATAAGATCAATCAATTCATAAAATGGTGATTCGGAATATGAACTTAGTGTAATATTCGTATTTGATTTATATTCACCAGATTTAAAAGAAATTTTCCACTTTCCAGAAAATTCACTGTTCTGTTGTTTTTTCTCAGATGTAAGTATTTCCAGCCGTGTTATATGATCCCAAGGATCAGCTTTCGCCATTATGAGACGCATTCGTGTCTCATCACTTTCATTATTAGTTGAAAAATAGGAGATTCTATGGAAAAGTGCAGCCCACCCTTCCAAGGATATCAACCAAGCATCTTTAGGGGCGTGAAGCAGCTTTTGGCGTATGCGAAGCAGCGCGGCCTGATAAAGCTCAGCTGCCTCACGGTGCCGATAAATTGCTGATAACAATCCAGCACGTCTCATCATCCATATCGGCTCGTCGCTGTGTAGCTCGTCTGCCGCATCACGAACAGCATCATCATCCCAATTTAGAATGGCTCGTTGTCCAGATTCATAAGCATGGCGTAGGCTGGCTGACTCGCCCCCAATTTCATGAAGCCGTGACATCCAACGCGCCCATTCATTCCAATTTTGTTCCCGTCGCCATTCTGCGGCAATTGTTCCGCAAAGATAAGCCCTATCGTGTGGACTAAGTGCACTAGCAGCCTTGTCAAAGGCTTGATCGGCTTTCTCTATATCTCTACAATATAGTTGTATTCCAGCGATTTTATGGCGCCATATTTGCTCAAAAGCAAATAATAGATATTTCTCTTGAGATTCTTCAATTGAATCGAGTGATAATGGTGTTCTTTTGAGTGGATAAGTTTCACGATGTGGGGTAACAATCCAGCCTGGATAGGCAGTTCTGTCTTTGCACCATGCATAGGTAACCTCTTCGATGCACGGTTTTTCGCTGTCGGCTGCGTTGGGTTGTATAGAAAAATTAGGAGCAGTTCTTGTCCATTCAAAAGGTGACGCTGGCTTCGCTTCGCTAAGCGCGTCAAAAAAAATGCAAAGAGCTTCTTTGTGCGCCTCGTCCCGATGGAGCTCTTTAACAAGTGGTCCGAGATCAATAGGTGTTACATTTCTTTGCTCCAAAAGGCTTCTCGATACTGAAGACAAATTCAATACACCGACCAGACGAATGCGGCGTGCTGATACATTGAGATTGTCGCGAACCCACCCGCTCCATGCTAAAAAATTCGGATCAATACCAGAAAACCCAATTAAGCAAAGATCTTGTTCTAGTATTACCTGTTGAGCAAGGTTCACAAATGGTGCAAATCGAATTGGATACGTTCGATAATCGTCCTCTGTAAATATGAAAGGAGTGTTCGACGGAAGAGAGCCGTGGAGCTTGACAATGCGAGGTCGAGGTTGATGGGCAATGTCTTGAATTGTTCTTACACAGCTATATATCCTATCGGGTGTTTTTGGCTTCGTACGTTCAAGCAATGTATCCCAATTTGTTGTAAGTACATCTCTCCACGGAAATTCCATAAGTTTTTGGTGAAGCGGCCCTGGTTCCCATTGTTGATCTGGTAACATTTCATGAATGAGTTTGTTTAAGCCGACATCGCCATGAAGTGTCTGGTATTCTTGTGCAAGTCTCAAAGTATCAGGTGCGTGTCGATCGTCATATCCGAGAGAGCGTTGCATTTCTGCTTTGAATGTGGACCAGATCGGAGGGAGTGGGCTGTTCGGTTCACGGGTGCAAGTGCGGCTGAAGCCTGCGCCAACCATCACCGCAGCTTCATTTCGCCAAAGTGCGCGCGCAAACGCTTCAAATGCCGGGAAGTCGGGAAGCTGCCGCATCTTCATCAGTGCTGTCATGCCAACATCTTCACTCATTTTCCCATCCGCCTCAATATCTCTTGGTCCTTTTCCATAATCCCCTCCGCAAGCCCCATCTGCCGCTCAAACTCCGCGTTCCACATCGTCAGCCGGTAGCCCTCGCCTGCCGCTTCGGTGAGGCAGAGCGTGTCGCCTTCGCGGGCTCCGAGGCGCGCCATGACGTCCTCCGGGAGAATCACGCCGGCGGATTTGCCCATGCTGATGATCTCGAGCTTGTGCACCACACTCCCCCTTGCCACACCAACTCCAATCCCCCCCCCCACAACCCATGTTGCGCATCCGTTCCAATATCTCTATAAAAAATTGCGAACCGAGCGAGAGGAGGCACCCTCTCACCCGGCTCTGACCATCAGAAAAAGGAAAGTTTTTCCAATGGCTGCAATCAGCGATACCAAAACCGCCCCTGCGGCGGAAGGCATCTTGTGTTATGGGGCGTGGTTTCACAGCGCGGCGTTGCTGCGTTCGGGCGGCTGCGTCCGGGCGAAAGGGGGCCGGCATGAGTGACATGCGTGAGCTCTCCCCGGAAGACGCCGCCTGGCTGCGGCGCGTGATCGACGGGCGTTCGCCGCGCGAGATCGTGCAGATCAGGGCGCTCGTCGAGGCCTATTGCGCGACGCCGCCCGAGCCCGCGTTGCCCCGCGCCGCGCAATCGGCCCTGCTCGACATCACCGATGCGCTGGGCCATCTGCGCGCCCTCATCCTCGCTCTCGACATGGCTTTCTCCAACATCCAGGACAGCGATTCCCGCCACGCCCTGACCACGCTCTCCGACGCGATCTTCAGCCATCTGCAGACGATCCGCGACGATGTCGACGCCTTGCGCGGGGCGGATTCCGGGGGCGAGCCCGTGGCGGCCTGACGCCATCACGCCTCTCCGCCCCCTCGAAGAAACCCCGGGCCGGGGCTCGGCAAAAACTGCCGTTCGGATATCGGGGCCGGTCAGAATCTGCCGCTGGCGGGCGGGGAGGTTTCGGGTGGGCGGGTTTTCCCGATTTCGCGGGCCGGCCCTGCAACGCATTGAAGACACTTGACCTTTTCGGATCGCGTGATGGCGGGCTGCTGCGTGCTTGCGGGGTGGCCCGGGTCTTGCGGCGCGGGCGGGGCCCGTCATGACGTGTCGCGCATCGTTGCGGTGCCGCGCAGCGTCGCCGGGCGGAAAAGGTGAGTTGCCATGCGTACCGATTTTGCCGATTTCCCGCCCCCGTCTCCACCCGCACGCAGCGGCGGGGGCGCTTCCGATATCGACCGGCGCGCGAGAGATGGGCGTGAGACGGGCGAGCGCGACCAGCGTTTCACCCTGCCGCAGGAATCGCGGGGCGATACGCGTCCCGGACGCGATGCCGGGCCGCAGCGGGACAGCGCACAGGGATCCGAGGCAGGTGAGCGCGGGGCAGGCCGCGCTGACGCCCAGGCCCGCAAGGCGGACGACGCCCAAGCCGGCAAGGCGACCGATGCCCAATCCCGCAAGGCAACTGACGCCAAAGAGGCTTCGGGCAAGGCGTCTCCCGACAAACCGTCTCGTGAGGGAGACGCGTCAGGCGACAAGCCGAGCGACATCACTCCGGATGCGGGCGCATCGGATGCTGCCAGCCCGAGCGACGCGAAGTTGCGGGCCATGGGCGCTGTCTCCCTGATCACGCTGATGCGCACCGGCTCTGCCGGGAACAGGGGTGAAGCATTGGAGACCGGGCCGGCAGAGGGCCTCGTCGACGATCCCGAAAATGCTGCGGAGGCTGATTCCGGGGCGCTGCTCGAATCCGCGCCCGGGAAAGCCGATGCGTCGCACTCCCCGCCGGAGGAAATCCCCGGCGAGCAGACCGGCGAGGATGGCGATCCGCGCGTCGCCGCTGACGAACAGCCTGTGGACGTCGATGCGGATCCGATCCTTGCGGAGGGCGAGGCGGAACAGGCGCAGGATGACGCGGCAGATCATGACGCGGGAGATGATGACACCGCAGCAGAAACTGATGCCGATGCCGAGGCCGATGCTGATGCCGCGACGCAGGCTGCCACGGCATCAGCGCAGAATGCAGCCACCCGCAACGCCGATCCCGCGCGCGGCGCGCTTCCCGCACAAGCCTCCGACGCCGCCCGCGCCGCACTCGCCCGCGCCCCCGGTCTCGCCGGTCGCACGGCTGGCTCCGAGGGAACCGCGAGCGCTCCTGGCGATCAGACGGCTGATGCGCAGGTCGGCGAAGATGTGGACGGGGAGGGGGCTTTGTCCGCCCTCAAGACGGTTCCGGGCGAGGGGCGCGGCGGAGCCGAACGTCTCGCAGGCGTGGATCAGGAAACGGCCCGGCGCGGGGCCATCGAGGCCGGCGGCAATCCCGGAAGCCAGCTCCGACAGGGCGGTGCTGCCGAACAGGCGGTCAAGGCCTTCGAGGCGTTCAAGCTCGATGCCAATGCCTCGCCTGACGAAGTCGCAGGCCAGCAACAGACGCAGCCCGCGCTCGATGCGGCCAAGGCTGCCGCAGGCGCGCAACCCGCCCAGACCAACGGTGCGGTGCTGGTCAACACACCCCTTTCCGCCGTGCCGCTTGCGCTCGGCATGAAGGCGATGGCCGGCGCCAGCCGCTTCGAAATCCGCCTCGATCCGGCGGAACTCGGGCGCATCGACGTGCGCCTCGACATCGACAAGGAAGGCAATGTCAAGGCCCGTCTCACCGTCGATCGTGTGGACACGCTGCAAATGCTGCAACGCGATGCCCGCATGCTCGAACGCGCCTTCGAACAGGCCGGGCTGAAACCGTCAGAGGAGGGGATCGACCTCTCCCTGCGGGATGATCGCGGCGATGAAAGCCGGCGCGAGGCGCGCGAGGGCGATGACGAGACCCGGCCGCAGGCGCACAGTGCCGGGATCGGGGAAACAGGACACAGCGAGGCGGAAATCCGCGCGCTCGCCCGTGAGACACTGCTCGTCAGACAGGCCATGCGCCAGGCGCTCGGCGGCGTCGATCTGAGCATTTGAGACAACACTGGAAAGCGAGACCGTCATGGCTGCAGGAATTGAAAACATCATAGCCGGACAAGGTGGCGCCAAGCAGGCCGCTCCGGCACAGCAGGGTATCGCAGATAATTTCGATGCGTTTCTGACGCTTCTGACAACGCAGTTGCAGAACCAGAGCCCGCTCGATCCGCTGGACACCAACCAGTTCACCCAGCAACTGGTGCAATTCGCCTCGGTCGAGCAGCAGATCAAGTCGAATGATGCGCTGGAATCGCTCCTGGCTACGTCGCGCGCACAGAATGTCTCGACCGCAGCAAGCTTCGTCGGCATGACCGTGCGCGCAGACGGCAAGGAGGCGCGGCTCGCCGATGGCCGGGCTGAATGGACTCTCGATGTACCGGTCAACGCCGCACGCACGACGATCGAGATCCGCGACCAGAACGGCAACACCGTGGCGACGCGCTCGGGTGCGCTCTCTGCCGGGCGCCAGACCTTCAGCTGGGACGGCGCTACCTCGTCAGGTCAATTCGCACCGGACGGGCGCTATACGATCAATATCGATGCGCGTGACGGCTCCGGTCAGCCGATTTCCGTGAATACGGAAGTCGAGGGCGTGGTGGATGCGCTCGATCTCGAGGGGCAGGAGCCTGTTCTGCTGATCGGCGACGCGCGTGTACCGCTCTCGCAGATCAAGGGCGCCATGCGTTGAGGGGCGAAATTTTGTTTAACAAAAGACTAAAATCCACGTCTGTCGATTTAGGCAATTCTTAAAAGAAAGGGGTTAGTGTTCACACAGACGTTGGTCAGTCGAGTGTGTGAGAGTATCATGACCGAACCCCATCGCCCACGGGCGAAATACGTTATCGGACCGGATGGCAGCCCACTGACAGTGGCTGACCTCCCGCCGACGAATACCCGGCGCTGGGTCATCCGCCGCAAGGCTGAAGTCGTTGCTGCAGTACGCGGCGGCCTTCTCAGTCTGGAGGAGGCCTGCCAGCGGTATACGCTGACAACCGAGGAGTTCCTCAGCTGGCAGCAATCCATCGACCAGCACGGGCTCGCGGGCCTGCGCACCACCCGAATCCAGCATTATCGTAACTGATTCTCTTTTGTTGGCCGGATTTTCAAGGAGCGCCGCCTTAACCGGGCGGCGTTTTTTTCGTTGTGTGGCCTCGTTCACGCAACGATCGCAGCGCACGTTAACTTCCTGATAACCATGGGCTGGGAAATTCTTGCCTAGTAGCCGGGCGCGGTCGCTCGGTGCGGGAAGTTTTGGCAGGATTTCGAAGCGTGAACCAGGCCCTTGATCTCGTCGGACGTTTGGGACCCCAGCGCCTCGTGGCCATGGGGGCGGTGACGCTCGCAATGGTGATCTTCTTCGCCTTTGTGATGATGCGCATGAGCCAGCCCTCGATGGGGGTCCTGTATTCCGACCTCTCCCTGCAGGATGCTGGCGCCATCGTCCGTGAACTGGAAACGCGCGGCATCCCTTACGAGACCCGCGGCGATGGCCAGACAATCCTCGCCCCGCGCAGTGAACTCGCCCGGATCCGCATGGACATGGCCGGGCAGGGTATCCCGGTAGGCAGCGGCGTGGGCTACGAGATCTTCGACGAGGGTGATACTTTCTCCGCCACGAGTTTCGTGCAGAACATCAACCACCTGCGCGCGCTTGAGGGCGAGCTGTCGCGCACGATCGGCTCCTTGCAGCGTGTCGAGGCGGCGCGGGTGCACCTGGCCATTCCCGAGCGCCGCCTGTTCGAGCGTGACCGCGAGGCGCCGCGCGCCTCGATCGTGCTGAAGCTGCGCGGTGATCTCGAGCCCAGCCATGTCCGCGCCATCCGCCATCTCGTCGCCTCCGCCATCGAGGGGATGAATCCGGAACGCGTCTCCATTGTCGATGAGCGCGGGCGGCTTCTCGCCGATGGCGCAGGCGATGCCGAGGGCATGGCCGGCGGGCTCGCCGCCGATGAGCGTCGCACCGCGACGGAACGGCGGTTGCAGCGCCAGATCGAGGATATCGTCGCCGGTGTCGTCGGCCAGCAGGGTGCGCGAGTGCAGGTCGCGGCGGAATTCGATCACAACCGCGTCGAGAGCCGTTCGGAGACGTTCGACCCGGATGGCCGCGTCATCCGTTCGACCCAGTCGCGCAATGAGACCGCGACCAGCACGAACAATGACGGCCAGGTGACCGTCGGCAACGAGTTGCCCGGCGCCGACGAGCAGGTTGCCGAAGGCGGCCCCAGTGACGAGCAGGCCGTCAACGAAGAAGTCATCAATTACGAGATTTCGCGCACGACCCGGGTCGAGACCATCGAAGGCGGGCGCCTGTCGCGGATCTCCGTGGCGGTGCTGGTCGATGGTCGTTATATCCCGGATGAAAATGGCGAAATGGTGTATCAGCCTCGCCCGGAGGAGGAACTCGAGCAGATCGCCATGCTGGTGCGCACCGCGATCGGTTTCGACCGCAATCGCGGGGATCAGGTCGAGGTGGTCAACCTGCAATTCGCCGAGACGCCTGCACCAATGGCCTTCGAGGAGCCCGGTTTCGTTGAAAGCCTGATGAGCCCGACACGCGCGGATATCCTCTACATCATCGAGATCGCGGTGATCGCACTGCTGACCCTGATCGTCCTGTTCACTGTGGTGCGCCCGCTGGTGCGCCAGATCCTGGCCGGAGAGCAGCCGGCGAAGCGCAAGAGCGCCGGAATTGGGGGGAGTGATGACAACGACGTGGACTTTCCCAGCCTGCCCGCGCGTGACAATCCCGCTTCGAAAATGATCGAGATGGCCAAGGTCAATGGCCAGGTGCAGCAGCAATCGCTCGATCGTGTCGGCGACCTGGTCCAGCAGAGCCCGACGGAGACGGTCTCGGTCCTGCGGCAATGGATTCACGAGCGTGGGTGAGGGCTGAGCCATGAGCGGACAACAACAGCCCAAGGCCCAGAAATTCCTCTTCCAGAGAGATTTCGGCGCGCCGGCGGAAGCCCAGACCCCGAAGGATCGCGAGGCGCTGGCCGCAGCCGAACAGCGCGGGCGCGAGGAAGGGTATGCACAGGGCCTCGAAGAGGGGCGCGCCGAGGCGGATACTGCGTTGCAGCACGTTCTCGAGCGCATCGCCGCCGATGCGTCAGCACTTCTGGCGCGCGCCGATGCCGATCGTGAGACCTTCGAGGCCGAGGCCCTGGCCTTTGCCACGGCGCTGGCCGAGAAGCTCGCGGGTGATGCGATGAAGCGCTACCCGATGGATGCGATCGCGCAACTCGCACGGCGTCATTTCGAGCATCTGCGCGGCGTGCCGCATCTGGTGGTGCGCGTGAACGAAGCACTCGTGGAGAAGACTGAGACGCTGATGCAGAAGATCGCGCGTGAACGCGGCTTCGAAGGGCGTCTCGTGATCATGGGCGAACCTGAAATCGCTCCCGGCGATGCGCGGCTTGAATGGGCCGATGGCGGCGTCGTGCGTGAGGGGGCGGCTATCGGCGCCGCCCTGGCTGAAAGCGTCGCGGGCGCGGCAACAAACAGAAAGAGCACAGCATGAGCGACGAATTCGACCTTCCCCAACTCAACCAGTCCGACGTCGATTTCGATGCCGATGCGCCGCTTTCCACCCGGGACGCGCCGGTGGTCCAGCGCTCCGCCGGCGATCTCGAGCAGATCTTCGACGTACCCGTGACCGTCTCGGCGATCCTCGGCTCGTCGCGGATGCCGGTGGGTGACCTCCTCCAGCTCGGCCCCGGTGCGGTGCTCGAACTCGACCGCAAGGTCGGTGAAGCCATCGACATCTTCGTCAACAACCGCCTCGTGGCGCGCGGTGAAGTCGTCCTGGTCGAGGATCGCCTTGGGGTGACCATGACCGAAATCATCAAGAACGACAGCTGAACCGGCGAAGCGAAAGGGAACGAACCGTCATGTCCATGCGCCTCCTGATCATCGGAACGCTCAACGGCGAACTGATCAACGCGTCGCGGATCGCGATGAATCGCGGCGCAGCCGTCACACATGCCGAGACTGTCGAGCAGGCGATGAACGTGCTGCGGGCAAAAGGCGCCGATCTGCTGATGATTGACGTGGCGCTGGCCGTGGCCGATCTCGTCGGCGCATTGGCTGATGAGCGCATGCGCATTCCCGTCGTGGCCTGCGGCACCGGTACGGATGCCCGCGCTGCGGTCGCGGCGATCCAGGCGGGCGCGAAGGAATATATTCCGTTGCCGCCCGATGCCGACATGATCGCGGCTGTGATCGAGGCGGTGGCCGCCGACAGCCGCTCCTTCATCTGGCGTGATCCCTCCATGGAGAAGGTGGTGAAACTCGCCGAGCAGGTGGCGCGCTCGGAGGCCTCCATCCTGATCACCGGCGAGAGCGGCACCGGCAAGGAAGTGCTCGCGCGCCACGTGCACCAACGCTCGGGCCGCCGCAACAAGCCGTTCATATCGCTCAATTGTGCCGCGATCCCCGACAACCTGCTCGAATCGGAATTGTTCGGCCACGAGAAGGGCGCCTTTACCGGGGCCGTGGCCCGGCGGATCGGCAAGTTCGAGGAGGCGAATGGCGGCACGCTCCTGCTCGACGAAATCTCCGAAATGGATGTGCGCTTGCAGGCCAAGCTGCTGCGCGCCTTGCAGGAGCGGGTGATCGACCGGGTCGGTGGAACGAAGCCCGTGCCGGTCGATATCCGCATCATCGCCACATCCAACCGCAATCTTACGGACGCGGTGAAGGAAGGCACCTTCCGCGAGGATCTGTTCTACCGGCTCAACGTGGTGCATCTGAAGCTGCCGGCCCTGCGCGAACGCCCTGGCGACGTGCTGGCGCTCGCGGAGTTCTTCGCCGGAAAATATGCCGAGCTCAACGGGTTGCCGGAAAGAGCCCTGTCGGAAGAAGCAAGGCGCTTCGTCGTTGCCGCACCCTGGCGGGGGAATGTGCGCGAGCTGGAAAACGCCATGCACCGCGCGGTGCTGCTCTCGAGCGGGGCGCAGATCGAGGCGGATGCGCTGGTCTCCGCCGATGGCGAGGGCCTGTCGGAGCCGGAGGATTCCGCCACCCGCGCCGCTCGCACTGCCGAGGCGGTGACGCGATCGCTGGTCGGGCGCACGGTGGCGGAAGTCGAGCAGGATCTGATCCTTGACACGCTCGACCATTGCGTCGGCAACCGCACCCATGCGGCGAAGATCCTCGGCATCTCGATTCGGACCCTGCGCAACAAGCTCAACGAATACGCCTCCGCCGGTGTCGTCATCCCCGATCCGGGCCAGCGCCGGATGAGCGCCTGAGGCGGCGGCACCGTGCGGATATGGCGCTTGCCTTCTTGAATCGTGGCAAGTCCTGATCGCTTGCAGCGGGGCGCTTCTGGTGCTTCCCTATCGTCAATGAAAGCGACGAGGCATCGAGGAAAGCCGCAATGGTACAAGACGTGAACCGCCGCTGGCTGCTGGCGGAATACCCGCAGGGCATGCCGAGCACGCGGACCTGGCGCCTGGAGGAGGCGCCGCGCCCCGAGCCCGGACCGGGCCAGATCCTGATCCAGGTGAAATATCTCTCCGTCGATCCCTATATGCGCGGGCGCATCAGTCCGGCCAGGGGCTATACGAAGGGCGTCGAGATCGGCGAGCTGATGCAGGGCGGCGGCGTCGGCGAGGTGGTCGTCTCCAACCATCCAGACTGGAAGCCCGGCGACATCGCCGAATCCATGGCTGTCGGCTGGCAGGAATATGCGGTGCTCACCCCCGACAGTGGCGGGCGTGGCGGTGTCAACCGGGTCGATCCGGCGCTGGCGCCGATCCAGAGTTCGCTTTCGTGGCTCGGCATGCCGGGGATGACGGCGTTCTTCGGGCTCTATGATGTCGGACGCCCGCGTCCCGGCGATACGCTGGTAGTCTCGGCGGCTTCCGGCGCCGTAGGCCAGCTCGTCGGCCAGCTGGCAAAACAGGCCGGCTGCCGCGTCGTCGGCATTGCCGGGCGTGACGACAAGCTCGCCTGGTGCCGCGAGATCGGCTTCGACGCCGTGGTCAACCATCGCACCGAGAAAGATCTCACCGGCGCCGTCGCGAAAGCCTGCCCGGATGGTGTGGACATCTTCTTCGACAACACCGCCGGCCCGATCCATGATGCGGTGATGAAGAACCTCGCCAACCACGCCCGCGTCATCCAGTGCGGGCGCATCGCGCTGGCCGACAAGGCGGGACAGCCTGATATGGGCGAGCGCTTCATGGGGCATCTCATCGTCACCCGCGCCAGCATCCACGGCTTCCTCGTCTTCGACTGGTGGCACCGCCGCGACGAAGCCCTCGCGCGGCTTGCCGCTCTCGCCGGGGAAGGTGGGCTCCGGACGCGGGAAGACGTTCTCGAGGGTATCGAGCGCATGCCGGAGGCCTTCATGCGCCTGATGGAGGGCACGAATTTCGGCAAGCAACTGGTGCGGTTGGGGTAATCGACGCTTGGACGGGCCGCGTCAGCTCCCGTCTCTTGCCGCGTGCGGCGGGCTCCGAGGCCTTGCAAGGATGCCGCCGGCATGGTGGCGTCTTACTCTGAGATTTCCAGCAAGGCGATATCGACGCCTCTACGCTCGGCGCTCTCGAGAACAGCGACCCTGAGCGCCTTGCTGCGCTTCAGAAGCCGCCGGAAGCTCGGCTCGTCGAGAACCAGCAATGCGCAATGGCTGATCGCAGTAACCTGTGTCCGGCGGACATGGCGGCTGAGAAGAGACAGTTCCCCGAACATCTCGCCGCGTCCCAGCTTGTGTTTCTGACCCGCCGTCTCGATTTCGACGGCGCCTGACGCGATGAAGCACACTTCGCGCGGGGTGTCTTGCTTCCGCAGCAATACCTCACCCGGCTGCACGTATCGCGCTTTCAATGCGCGGGCGAGTTGCGAGCGCGATGCCTCTGCCATGTCCGCGAAAAGCGGGAACTGGCGCACCAACTCGGTTTTCTGGACGGCGAGGTCCAGCGCCGGTCGCGCCTCGGCGCGCTTGCGCTGTCCACTCAGTTCCTGCGTCAGCGTGATGAAGAGTTCTCGCCCGATCAGGCCATCCTGATAGAGAATCTCGTATTCCCGCTCTTCAAGCCGCAAAGAAATCCGCCGGATGAACCGGCGTTCGATCTCCTCGGCGTAACCGGGATACTGGAGGCGCAGCCCATCGACGGCTGAGTGGGTTTCTTCCTCGCGCCGTTTGAGCAATTCGTGCAGCAGATCCGAGACGCGGTGCCCGTGGATGCGGCGGATCTTGTCGTCGATATAGCCGTGCAGGTCTCGCAGGATCAGGCGTTGGTTCAGCAGGATCTCGAAACGATCCGCCGTCATCCGGGCCAGCGGCCCCGATACATGCAGGCGATTGTGCAGAAAGATCGCAAATCGATACCACGTGCCGCGTCCAAGGCTGACTCGTCCCGTCGCGCGGTATGCATCGCGCCCTCCCGCGCGGGTCCGCTCGATCAGACGATCGACGTCCGAGAGCATCCGGTCCGCCAGCCTTGCTGAAATCAGCTGTTGGCGGAAGGTTTCGAGGATCAGGTCGCGCTCGCTGCCGGCAAGGGCGACGAGGCCGAGCGTGATGCGATCACGGTCGAGAATTGCGTCGGCGATTTCGGCTTTCGCCATGGCATTGTCGAGGCGCTCGGCGAAGCGCCTGGCTTCGGTGCGCACGATCTCTCCTGTCAGCTCGTGGCGTTTGGCCGTAGTCGAGACCTCGTCACGTACATTCTGCAGGGCGACGGCAATGACCTGGTTGGACAGGGCCCGGTCCAGCGCCGAGAGCTTGTCGAGACCGAGAAATGATATGACCCAGCGCAGCGTCGTGCCCTGCACCAGCAGCGTGAACAGCGTGAAGCCTGTCGCCAGGATGCCCACCTCGCGCTTGATATCGAGCGGGATGCGGAGGTTTTCGGTCACTGCGAGTGCGAGTGCAAGCGTCACGGCGCCCCGCAATCCGCCCCAGAGAATGGCGATGCGATAGGGGCGATCGACCCTGGGTGACAGGCGCAATGCGGTGAGCAGAGGCAGGACGCCATAGAGAATGAACAGGCGCGCTCCGGTCGCGGCCACGACGATGATCGCGATCAGCATAAGGTCTCGCAACTGGATCTCGCCGAGCAGTCCCGGGACCAGCAATGCGGCAAGCAGGAAGATGAGGGCTCCCGCCCAGTGCGCAAGCACATTCCAGACTTCTCGCAGCCAAGCCCAGTTCGCCGGGGAAAGGCGCCCCGGGCCGAGATAGTTGAGCGTCATCCCCGCCATCACGACCGCGATGACCCCAGAAACACCGAGCATGCGTTCGGCCACCAGGTAGGCCAGATAGGGCAAGGCGACGCTGAGCGAGATCTGTGCGAGTGGAAACCGCCCGAGTTGTCCGAGGGCCGCGATGCAGATCCGGGATGCAAGCAGTCCGGTTGCGATCCCGCCGAAGATCAGAATCGGGAACTCCACGAGAGCATCGCGCAAGGTGGGGTTCGGCACGCCCATCATCACGAATGTCAGGAAGAAGCCGAAGAGGGCGATGGCAGCAGCGTCGTTCAACAGGCTCTCACCCTCGACGATCCGCGTCAGCCGCTGCGGGGCGGCGATGTTGCGGAAAATCGAGACGACCGCCGAGGGATCGGTCGTGGCGACGATCGCGCCCAGCATCAGGCAGGCCATCAGGGGGAGTGAGGTGAACGGCGTCAGCGCGAAGCCGATGACGAACGTCGCCACGACCACGGCCAGCACCGCCATGACGAGAATCGGCACCCAGTCATCGGCCATTCGGCGCAGGTTCACCCCCAGCGAGACCTGGAACAGCAGCGTCGGAAGCAGGACGTAGAGAAAGACGTTCGATCGTATGCTGAAGTCGAACAGCAGGAAGGCATGTGCGATACCGAAAACATCCTGTCCGTACCGCGAAACATAGACCGCAGCCGCGCCGATGAAGGCGCCGATGATCGCAAGGACCACAGTGTAGGGCAGCCGTGTCCGTTCGGCGAGCGGTTCGCTCAACGAGATGACGATGAACAATGCGGCGACGATGCCGACGATCGAGATGACATCCATGATCTCGCCGGGAGCCGGAGGGGTGGCGCGACAACAGCGCCGGGATGCAAGCCATGGTGTTTTGCGGTCTGCCCGGCCATGCGTCAACCGACCCAACATGCTTCCGGCCTCGGTGATCATCGGTGCTGGCCGGAAAGCTGGCGATATGCCCTTCATGGAGACGGAGTGGCCGACCGGATTCATCCGGCAAGGCGCCGGGGTATCGCCGGACCGCGCCGCGAAGGAAATCGGAGTCAGGGAGCCTGATCAGGCAGATAAACGGTCTGGCCGGCTGCCGCGTCGATCTGGCCATCCTCCTCCAGATGATAGGGGGCGGCGATCAGCAGCTCAGCCGGGATTTTCCAGGCGCGGTTGATCCTCTGGATCATTCACAATGTCAGGCGACGTTTCCGGTTCATCACCTCGGATGCGCGGCTCTTGCCACCGATGAGCTTTCCCAGATCAGCCTGTTTGAATCCGCGCATGGCCATGTATTCGCGGATCATCTCGACTGGATCCGGCGCATCGATCGGGTAGTGCTTGCTCTCATACGCGTCGATCAGGTCGGTCAGGACGTCGAACCGGTCTGCCTCCGGCGTGCCGGGTGCGGGGGGCTATCGAAATACTGTTCGATCTCGGCCAAAGCCCGATCGCGATCTGCATCGTTCCTGATCGGCTTCACGTCCATCAGACCTTCTCCACATCGATCGACCCTGACTGATAAGGTCACCCCGCCTTGCGTTCCCGCTCGCCCTGCTCCCAGCCCTCTTTCGTCTGCGCGATGAAATCCTCCAGCCGCTCCTCGCGGATTGCCTTGCGCAGGCCGGCCATGAGATCCTGATAATAGGCCAGGTTGTTCCAGGTCAGGAGCATCATGGCGAGGATTTCGTTGGCGCGCACGAGGTGGTGCAGATAGGCGCGGGAATAGCCGTTGGAGGCGGGGCAGGTGGATTGAGGGTCGAGAGGGGAGAGGTCCTCGGCGTAGCGGGCATTCTTGAGGTTGAGCCGGCCTGCCCGGGTATAGGCCATGCCGTGGCGCCCGGCGCGGGTGGGCATCACGCAGTCGAACATGTCGACCCCGCGCCGCACCGCCTCGACGATGTCGTCCGGCGTGCCGACGCCCATCAGATAACGTGGCTTCTCGCGCGGCAGATGTGGCTCCACCGACTCGATCATGGAGAGCATGACATGCTGCGGCTCACCCACCGCGAGCCCGCCGATGGCGTAGCCCTTCAGATCAAGCCCGACGAGCTCGCGCGCGCTCTCGACGCGCAGATACGGAACGTCACCGCCCTGGACGATGCCGAACATCGCCTTGCCGGGCTGCTCGCCGAAGGCAACCTTGCAGCGCTCCGCCCAGCGCAGCGACAGATGCATGGCTTTCGCGATCACCTCCTCGGAGGCGGGGAGTTTGACGCATTCATCGAGCTGCATCTGGATATCCGAGCCGAGCAGCCCCTGGATTTCTATCGAGCGCTCGGGCGTGAGCACATGGGTCGAGCCGTCGATATGCGACTGGAAGGTGACGCCGCTCTCCTCGATCCTGCGCAGGCCCGCGAGCGACATCACCTGGAAGCCGCCGGAATCGGTGAGGATCGGATAGGGCCAGTTCATGAAGGCATGTAACCCGCCGAGCCGTGCGACGCGCTCGGCGCCCGGGCGCAGCATCAGGTGATAGGTATTGCCGAGCACAACGTCGGCGCCGAGCACCTTCACCTGATCGGGATACATCGCCTTGACGGTGCCCGCCGTGCCCACCGGCATGAAGGCCGGGGTGCGGATGACGCCGCGCGGCATGCGGATTTCGCCGGTACGCGCCCCGCCGTCAGTGCCGGTGAGGGTGAACATGAATTCATCAGCCATCAACGTCGTCCTTCATGCCATCCTGCCTGGCAGCGTCGCGAAACAGCAGGCTCGAATCGCCGAAACTGTAAAACCGATAACCCGTATCCACCGCATGGTGATAGGCCCGGCGCATGGTGTCGAGGCCGCTGAAGGCGGATACGAGCATCATCAGCGTGGATTTGGGCAGGTGGAAATTGGTCATCAGCGCATCGACCGCGCGAAAGCGATAGCCGGGCGTGATGAAGATGTCGGTATCGCCGGCAAAGGGCGCGATGGTGCCGTCCTCGGTCGCCGCGCTCTCCAGAAGCCGCAAAGAAGTGGTTCCCACCGCCACGATGCGCCCACCGGCTGCGCGCGCCGCGTTGAGCGCATCCGCCGTCTCGCGCGAGACGAAACCGGTTTCCGCATGCATGCGATGATCGCGGGTATCCTCCACCTTCACCGGCAGAAAGGTGCCCGCGCCCACATGCAGGGTGACGAAATGGCGGGCAATCCCGCGCGTATCAAGCCGCGCGAATAGCGCATCGGTGAAATGCAGGCCCGCCGTGGGCGCGGCGACGGCGCCTTCCTCGCGGGCATAGATCGTCTGGTAATCCGCCCGGTCACGCGCATCCGCCGCGCGTTTGCCGGCGATATAGGGCGGCAGCGGGAGTTCTCCGACGATGGCGATGGCCTCGTCGAGGGCGGGACCGGCGAGGTCGAAATCGATCACGACGTCGCCGCCCTCGGCTTTCCCGGCGATCGTGGCTTCCAGCCGCGCCGCCTCGCAGACGGGGCCCGCGCTGTCTGATCCGAAGACGAGGCGATCGCCTGTCTGGAGCTTTTTGGCCGGGCGGGCGAAGGCGCGCCAGCGCGCGGCGCCCTCGCGCTTGTGCAGCATGATCTCGACACCGGCCACGATCTCGCCGCGCACGCGCTTCGCATACAGGCGGGCGGGAATGACGCGGGTATCGTTGAGGACGAGCACGTCACCGGGTGCAAGCAGATCGGGAAGGTCGCGCACCTGCGCGTCGCTCAGCTCCGGGGTGTCATCCGGGCGCACGACGAGCATGCGAGCGGCGTCGCGCGGTTCGACCGGGCGCAGGGCGATCCGGTCCTCGGGCAGTTTGAAATCGAATTCATCGACGCGCATCTGGCACCTGTGATCAAGGGGCGGATGCTTTTGGCCCCGGCGGGCGACGGCGTCAATGCCGGGGATGCATCCGTTGTTCCGACGGCTGTTCCTCGCGGTCGCGGACGCGTAGGATGGCGCCGTGATTACGACGATGGCCGGGAGGACGACCATGCCGATCTCTTTCAAGCGCTTCCGTTCATTGCCGGTGATGCCTGTACGTCTGCTGCTGGGCATGGGCTGCGTTCCTGTGATTCTCGCCCTCGCCGCCTGTGTCGGTGAGGCGGGACCGCAGGCGCGTGCGAGCAACCCGGATGATCCGGCAGCGGTGATGCGCGGTGAAGCCGTGGCCGCACAATGGTGCGCACAATGCCATGCGCGTGATGCCGCACAGAGCGCGGAGCGCCCGGAAATCGCCGGAGCGGGTCCGAGCTTCGCCGAGATCATCGCATTGCCGGGACGCGACGCCGCCACGTTGCGCGCATTCCTCGACGAGGATCACTTTCCGATGACGACCTATCGACTCTTCCCGCAGGAAAAGGACGATATCGTCGCCTACATACTGTCGCTGGGGTAATGGGGAGGCGGCCCCGGATTGTCCGGGGCCGCCGGGAAGCGAGACGACGGGTTTGTTGGGGAGCGCACCCGGGCGCGTCTCGCGGGGAGAGAGGTCAGAAGGGCAGCAGGATATCCATCACCTGCTGGCCGTAGCGGGGTTGCTGCACGTCGGTGAGCTGGCCGCGTCCGCCATAGGCGATACGGGCCTGGGCGATCTTCGACGAATCGATGGTATTGTTGGCCTCGATGTCTTCCGGTCGCACGACTCCGGCAACGACCAACTCGCGAACTTCGAAGTTGACGCGGATTTCCTGCTTGCCCTCGATGACCAGATTCCCGTTCGGCAGGAGTTGGGTCACGACCGCAGCGACGTTGGTGCTGAGTTGCTCCGAGCGCCGGGTCGATCCCTCGCCACGGCTGTTCGAATCCGAATCGATACCCACGAGCGCATCGGCGCGCACGTCATCGGGCAAGATCCGGTCGAGTCTGGTCTCGAAGCCCATCAGGCCTTCCGCACCGAGATTCTCGCCATTCTGGCGTGAGCGTCGGGTCTGATTGCTGAACTGCGCCTGATCGGTAACATTCACCCGTACGGTCACCAGGTCGCCTACCCGCGCCGCGCGCTGATCCTTGAAGAATGCGCGCGAGCCCTGGCGCCAGAGGGAGTTCGAGGCGAAGGCGGCCGGTTCCGCATCCGGCATCGGCATCCGGACCGGCTTGTACCCGCTCTGCGAGGTCGGATCCTCGATCGGGGACAGGGGCGGCGCGCGCCCGACATTGGCGAGGCGATCTGCAGCACCGCAGGCAGAGAGGCTGAGACCCGCTGCGATCAGGGCTGCGAGCCGAAGCGCGCGTGAGGGAAGCATGCGTGAAGCAGTCATGATGGTTATCCCGGCTCGCATTACTGGATCACGCGCGATGTCGCGGCGACGGGGCCGAGAGAAGGCGCATCCACTGTCACCTGCCCGGCTCCGGTCACGATCGCTTGCAGGACGCGTTCCGAATTGGGATTGGTGACGGCAATATTGTCGCCGCGGGCACCGGCCTCGTTGGCGGTGCCGCGCATGGTCAGGGTGAGATTGCGGCTGCGATAGATGATCATGACGTTTTCGCCACGCGCCACCAGATCCTGCCGCACGAGGTCACCCTTGCGCAGGGCCGAACCGGCCACGATGTTGCGCCGCGCGACGCGTTCGTCGAGATCGATCTCGGCAAAGCGGGTATCCGCAGGCACATTGGCGAGCGGTCGACGCTCGATCCCGTAATCACCTGGCCGGATGGCTTCACCGCGTGCGACCGAGCGGGTCAGGACCGCGATTTCCACGGTTTCGACAACCCGCGCCGAGACCATGACACGGCTTTCGTTTGCGTCTTCTGCGCCGCTGACATGGGCCAGAGCCGCGACCCGCATCGAGGCGGGATCGAAACGCAGATCCGAAATCTCGACGGCGCCGGTCATCCGCGGGGAAACCCGCAGCGTCGGCGGATTGCCCTCGAAGCGGATATCAAGTGCCTCTGCCTGAATGGCGATATAGCCCGCAACAGCATCGGCAAGAGCTTCGGCGATCTCGTCGGCATCGATGATGCGCGCTGCACGAGTCACGGAAATCCGGCTGCGCCCGAAAGTCTCTGGAGTCGGAAGGCCGAGCTGATCGGCGGCAGCGAGAACGCGGCTCGTCTGGATGGTGCCGGTTTCACCCAGAGACGGCGCGCGGAACGCTGCGATCCCGGTGACATCAGAGGGGGCTCCGGCGATCAGGTCGCCGATGGTGACGACATCCCGCTCGACGGTGACGTCGCCCCGCAGGCGCAGTTCGCCGGAATCGTCGTCGCTGGCCACGGCCGAAATGCTGGAGAGCAGGACCAGCAGCGCCGCGACGAGAAGGCCTGCGACGGGTAGCGGGATTCGTTTGCCGGCATATGCGCGACATCCGGGTGTGAGAGCAAGAATACGAAGATCGACGATCATCACCCGTTACCCCCTGAACATCTGGCTGGCGGCGGTCAGCATCTGGTCAGCGGCGCTGATCACCTTGGAATTCATCTCATAGGCACGCTGGGCAGCAATCAGCGCGGAGATCTCCGTCACCGCGTTGACGTTGGCCTCCTCGAGAAAGCCCTGCTGCAGATTGCCGAAGCCGGCCTCGCCCGGCTGGCCTTCTATGGCCGGACCGGATGCTGCGGTCTCAAGGAACAGATTGTCGCCGATCGACTGCAGGCCGGCCTTGTTGACGAAGCGCGACAGGCCTATCTGGCCGACATCCTGAGGTTCGTTGGCTCCGGCAACCTGAACCTGGACCTGGCCCTCGGCGGAAATCGAGACGCTACGGGCATCCTGGGGAACCTGAATTCCGGGTGCGACGCGGTACCCATCCTTGGTTACGAGTTCGCCTTCGGCATTCAGCTCGAAGCCGCCGTCGCGGGAGTAGGCGGTGCGGCCATCCGGCATCTCGATGCGGAAGAAGCCCTCGCCGCGAATGGCGACGTCGTAATCCTTCTCCGTGGGCGAGATCCCGCCCTGGGACATGGCGCGGGCGGTCGATACCGACTTGACACCCGTACCGATCTCGATCCCGGCAGGGACACGCGTATCCTGCTGCGACGTTACCGAACCGGATCGACGCATATCCTGGTAGAGCAGATCCTGAAAATGCGCCTGCTGGCGTTTGTAGCCCGTCGTGCGCATGTTGGCGATGTTGTTGGAAATGACCTGGACGTTGAGTTCCTGGGCGGTCATTCCCGTAGCGGCGGTGTGCAGGGCGCGCATGTGCGGACCTCCTTTGCGTCAGACCGGTTCGCCGAGGCGCTGCACCGCAGTGCGCTGTAGCTCGGCCAGCCGTTGGAGCATGCTGGCTGTACTGGTATAGGCGCGGCTGACATCCATCATCCGCGTCATTTCCATGATCGAATTGACGTTCGAGCGCTCGATCACCCCGCTGCGTATGGTCGCGGTCTCGAGCGCGGGCAGAGGCGCTTCCTCTGTGGTGAAGAGGTTGGCGCCGGCATTGCGCAGTGCCTGCGGATTGTCGAAACGTACCAGCCGGAGCTGGCCGAACTCGCCCGCCGGCGAGGAGATCACGCCGTCCGGTGCGATGGTCAGGTCGGTGGCTTCCGGATCGACCGCCACCGGTCCGCCGTCACCCATCACCAGCCAACCGTCGCTGGTCACGAGCCGGCCCTGGTTGTCGAGCTGCATCGCGCCGTTGCGGGTGTAGCGTTCACCCTGGGGCGTATCGACGACGAGAAAGCCGTCCCCCTGAATGGCGATGTCGAGCGGATTACCCGTCTGTTCCACGGCCCCCTGGCTGAGATCAAGCGGCGTATCCGCATCGATCACGTAGGAGAACATGCGATCGGCGCGTGGAAACTCTTCCGCGCGCGCGGTCGGCATCAGGTATTCTTCGAAGACCGGCGAGCGGGACTTGAAACCGTTCGTCGAAACGTTGGCCATGTTGTTGGCGACGACGCCCATTTCACGCGCCAGCGCCACCTGTCGAGACAGGCCGATGAGAAGCGAATTCTCCATGCGAGCCGCTCCCTTTCCCGTTTTTCCCCGCCGAATCCCCGGCGCTCCCCAGCGCGGTTTCGGCCAGCATCTCGTCGCAGATGGCGTGCCAACTCGCTATTCTCGAAAAATGTAAGCAATTTTAATGACTTGATTCAGGGCGTGGTCATCGTGCGGGGCAGTCGTATCCGTCCGCGCGGCAGAATTGACCCGGCAGGATTTGCCGCCTTAACGGGGCGTTAACCGTATCCGGCGATTGTCGGGATGCAGATTTCCACAGGCAGCCCGCAAGGGGCGGGATTCGCGATTGCCGGGGGCGACATGGCCGAGGATACGGAAAAGGAAGAAGGCGCGGATGGCGAGGGCGTCGAAAAGCCGTCCAACCGCAAGCGCCTGATCGTTTTCGCCGCGGCCGGCCTCATCGCATTGCTGCTCGCAGGCGGGGGGGCCTGGTTCTTCATGGGCGGAGGCGATGCCGCCGACGAGCAGGTCGAAGCCGAGCGACCGGCGATCTTCGTCGATATCCCGGAAATGGTGGTCAACCTTGCGTCCGAGCCGAACGAGGATCGTCCGCGTTTCCTGAAGTTCAACGTCGCGCTGGAAGTCGATGATCCTGAAGTCGCTGCAGCGCTGGAACCCTTGATGCCGCGCATCGAGGATACATTCCAGGTCTTCGTGCGTGAGTTGCGTCCGAGTGAGCTCGAAGGATCGGCCGGCGTCTATCGCCTGCGCGAGGAATTGCTGCGGCGTGTGAACATCGCCGTACACCCCGCCAGAGTGGACGGGGTCCTTTTCAAGGAAGTCGTCGTGCAATGAGGAGCGAGCGGCATGGCTGACGACGACGATATCGCGGGTGGCGGCGACGACGCCATGGATGACGACTGGGCTGCTGCCCTCGCCGAACAGGGTGCGAGCGGTGGTGGTAGTGGCGGCAGTGAGGATCCCGCGCTCGCTGATGAATGGGGTGCGGCCCTGGCCGAGCAGGGTTCTGCTGCGGCGGTGAGCGACATGGCGGCCGAATGGGCCACCATGATCGACGAGAGCACGGACGACGACAGCCCGGACATGGCGGGCGCGGACCGTATTCTCAACCAGGACGAGATCGATCAGCTGCTCGGTTTCTCCCTTCACGAGCTTTCGGCATCGGGGGCGGGCGGTATCCGCGCCATCGTCGATTCGGGCGTTGTTTCCTACGAACGCCTGCCGATGCTGGAGATCATCTTCGACAGGATGGTGCGCCTCCTGTCGACCAGCCTGCGCAATTTCTTCCAGGACAATGTCGAGGTCACCCTCGACAATATCCGCTCGGTCCGTTTCGGCGATTATCTCAATTCGATCCCGCTGCCGGTGCAACTCGCAGTTTTCCGCGCCGAGGCCTGGGAGAATTCCGGGCTCGTGACCATCGAATCGAATCTGGCCTATTCCACCCTGGATCTGCTGCTGGGCGGCAAGCGCGGCAGCCAGGATACCCGCCTGGACGGGCGCCCTTTCACGACCATCGAGATGCAGCTGGTCAAGCGCATGGTCGAGATCGTCCTGGGTGATCTGCAGGTATCCTTCGCCCCGATTGCGAATGTCGAATTCGAGGTCGACCGGATCGAGACCAATCCGCGCTTCGCCACCATCACGCGGCCGGCCAATGCCGCCATCCTGATCGATCTCAAGCTCGACATGGAAGGCCGTGGCGGGCTTTTGCAGATCCTTTTCCCCTACGCCACGATCGAGCCGATCCGCGACCTCCTGCTGCAAAGCTTCATGGGCGAGAAGCTCGGGCGTGATGCGGTCTGGGAGGGCCATCTTGCGACGGAGATCTGGCAATCGGATTTCGAGGTGAAGGCGGTTCTGCAAGAGATGCGTGTCCCGTTGAAGAACGTGATGAAGCTCGAAGTCGGCGATACGCTCATGTTCGACGCCAAACCCTCCGACCTTGTCACCCTGCAATGCGGTGACTGGCGCCTGACCCAGGGGCGGGTGGGGCGCTACGAGGACAAGATCGCGGTGCAGATTGCCAGGCCGATGCGGCGTGCCCGGACGACACTGGCGGCCTTCGAGGCCAGCGCGAAGAACCAGAGTGAGGCGTGATATCCATGGGCTCGTTTCTGATGCTCTTCGCGGAAATCCTGGTAGCGGTGCTCCTCGTGGCAACCGTGATTACCTCGGTGCGTCTGTCCAAGCGCATCGCGAAGCTGCAGGCCGACGAGCAGGCCATGCGCAACACGATCGTCGAACTCATGAGTGCCACCGAAACCGCCGAGCGCGCCATCGCGGGTTTGCGCAACACCCTCGGCGAATGCGAGAAGACGCTGGCAGAGCGTCTGCGTACGGCAGAGCGCTATGCTTCGGATCTGGCCGAACAGGTCGAGGCGGGCGAGCAGGTCATGGGGCGCATCATGGCGGCAGTTGACAACAACGCCCGTACAGTCGACAGCGCGAGAGCGCCCGCATCGTTGCCCGCTGCTTCAACTGCCGCTCCGCCCGCCAAGGGTGCGCCGCAGTTTACGCCGGCTTCACCCGTTACACCCTCTCGCGGATACGCGCACGAGTCCGCAGCGCCCGCCGCTATGCCATCCGCGCCACGACGGATGTCCGACAGGATCAGTGATGCTGCGGAGCTTCTGGCCCAGCGTGCGGTAAGCAGGCTGGGCGAGCGGCATCACCACGAGAGGGGTGATGCCGCATGATCAAGCGTCTGCGCCTGATCGACGCCGTAGTCGTTGCGGCTGTGGCGCTTCTCGCGCTGAAGGGCGTTGACTATCTGCGGGGTGACGGCGCTGGCGCCGATCTGCCGGCGCGTGCACCATCCCTGGAGGAGGCCTCGCCGGAATCCGGTTTGCCGCCCTTCGCGCGTGTCCTGGCGCATGCGCGTTCCGGGTATACGCCCCAGGACGAGGTCGTCACGACCGGGTCCACCGAAGATGAAGGGCCGCAGGATGCGCTTGCGGATAGGGAGGACTCGTCTTCACCCGCCGAACAGGCCATTCGAGAACGTCTGGAAGAGCGTCGCCAGAACCTCCAGCAGCGCGACGAGGATATCGCCCTGCGCGAGGAGATGATCCGTCAGGCAGAGGAGCGCCTCGAAGAGCGCATGCGCGCGCTGCAGGAAACCGAAGATGGCGGTGCGGCAGCCCAGGAAGAGGAAGAGCGGCGCGAGGGCATGAAGAACCTCGTCGCCATGTATCAGGCCATGCGCCCCAAGGAGGCCGCGCGGATCTTTGATCGCCTGAGCCTCGACATTCTGGTGCCGGTCGTGCTCGACATGAACCCGCGCACCATGGCCGAGATCATGGCCGCAATGTCGCCGGAAGCCGCAGAACGCCTGACCGTGGCACTCGCCCGGCGCGCCCAGGGGCAGGCTGTCGGTTCCGGCAATGCGGTCACGCCGGCGGCGGCAGGCGGTGGAGAATTGCCCGCCCTGGAACTGCCGCAGCGCAACTGATCACGCGTCGGGTTCCACTTCTCCCGCAACGAGCCAGTCTTCGAGCCGCTTGCGGACCGAATCCGGCATCGGCGCGGATTTGCGGGTCTCGGGATCGAAGAAGACTTCGACGAGATCGTAGGTGGCGTGGATCTCGTCCGTATCGGCATGCAGCATGCGCAGGTGAAAGCTGCAGCTCTTGCCGCCGATCCGGCTGACCACCCCGTCGATCACGATCAGATCCCCGGCGGAGAGTTCCTTGACAAATCCGGTCGTCGCCTGAGCGGTGACCGTATGGACCCCATGGCGCGGGATGATGCTGGAATAGGGCAGGCCCAGGCGCGTCCACATATGGTAGACGGCGTCGTCGAAGAACGGCGCGTAATGGCGCACGTTCATATGGCCGAAATGGTCGTGATGCCACGGATGGATCACCCCCCGCAGCAATTCCAGTCGCTCGCTCATCGCACTCTCCTTTGATCACAACCGCCCCTGAAAGGCGGCAGCCTGCCGCAACAGTGCCAGCCGTCCATGCCCGTGCCAAGGGCGAAGGGTGCGCGGCGGGATCGGGGTGAATACGGCGCCGATATACTATTGAGAGTCAGGTCAAGGAATTTTTGATTGCGGTGCGGGCATGTGGCGTTATCGTATCCCTGATTGTGTGCTGATCAAGGAACGGGGGCGTTCACATGGCTCAGGACCTGCTGCCGGAGCAATCCGTGGCGCAGAACCTCGCGAATGCGCCTCCTGATGAGTGCTGGGCTCCGTTTGGCGGCATGCTGTCGTGTGTCGAGCCACTTTTCGGCCTCGACGGATCATCCGTCGGAGCGGCAGTTCTTCTGGGTGTTCTGACCTTCATCGGGGCGGTGCTGATCGCTTTCGGTCGCTGGATCTGGAAGAGTATCGCTGGGACGATCAGGGAACGGCGGTTGCGGAAAAATACATTTGTTGATTTCTTGAGATCGGCGCAATTCATACATGAAACTTTGAAGGAACAGGTCTCGGATGAGGCAATTTCTTCTCTAAAAGAAGTCGTGCATAGCGTCGAAGGAGATAATTTTCGGCTGTTCGGTGTCAATAATGCTGATAATGATCCGATTGAACGAATGAAAAAGTATCGGAGTTATTTCAATTCCAAAGATACATATATAATTGACACGTATATATATTTATTTGAGCTATTCGGCGCATATTATAATAAGCTATGTTCGGATAGTTTCGGTCATCTCTCAAAGGAGCGAAAGAAGAAAGCAATTGACGCTTTCAAGTCTATTGGCAGAAATCTTATTTCTGCGAGCGAAGATCTTCTCAAAATCGATGTTTTCAAGCGCCAGGATGATACGTTGCGCCACGATGATGAGATCAATGACAAAAGCTTCGCACGGCAAATCGAAAAATTAGCTGAGGATTCTTCGCAATAGGTAATCTTCCCAAGGCCACGCGGGCACACCCGATCAATCTCTGTCGGGTGTCGATTCAGTCAATAATTCAAACGAGCGGCGGCAGCGGTTTCATCGTAGATCTCCTTATCGCGACACAGCTTCATCCTGTCATGAATCTAGCGACGGCTGGCAGCTTTTTCAAGCCAGAACGGCAATCGATACAGTTGTCCCGGCATGCTCACCGGACGGTTTCTGCGCAGATGCGGCAGCGGTGTGAGCATGCTCCTGGTTTCCCCCTACGCCTCCGCCTTCGCCTCCAGCCGTCGCGCATGCAGGACCGGCTCGGTATAACCCGAGGGCTGTACGCGCCCCTCGAAGACGAGGTCGCAGGCGGCCTTGAAGGCGGGGCCGTCGAAGCCTGGCGCCATCGGGGTATATGCCGGATCGCCGGCATTCTGCTGATCGACGACCTTTGCCATGCGCTGCATCACTTCCATGACCTGGTCGCGGCTGACTACGCCGTGATGCAGCCAGTTGGCGAGGTGCTGCGAGGAGATGCGGCAGGTGGCGCGGTCCTCCATCAGGCCGACATCGTTGATATCGGGCACCTTCGAGCAGCCCACACCCTGATCGACCCAGCGCACCACGTAGCCGAGGATACCCTGCGCGTTGTTCTCGATCTCGGAGCGCACTTCCTCATCGGACCAGTTTGGGCGATCGGCCAGCGGAATGGTGAGGATATCGTCGAGGCGCGCGCGTTCGCGACCCGCAAGCTCCGCCTGGCGGGCCTTGACGTCGATCTGGTGGTAATGCGTGGCATGCAGCGTCGCGGCAGTGGGGGAGGGCACCCAGGCGCAATTCGCGCCGGCTTTGGGGTGGCCGATCTTCTGCTCCAGCATCGCCGCCATCAGATCGGGCATGGCCCACATGCCCTTGCCGATCTGGGCGCGCCCGCGCAGCCCGCAGGCGAGGCCTGTATCGACATTCCAGTCCTCATAGGCCTTGATCCAGGCCTGGCCCTTCATATCCGCCTTGCGCACCATTGGTCCGGCTTCCATGGAGGTGTGGATCTCGTCGCCGGTGCGATCGAGGAAGCCGGTATTGATGAAGCACACGCGTGCCTTCGCCGCCCGGATGCATTCCTTCAGATTGACCGTGGTGCGCCGCTCCTCGTCCATGATGCCGACCTTGAGCGTGTTCGGCGCCAGCCCCAGCACGCCCTCGACATGGCTGAAGATGGCGTCGGTGAACGCGACCTCCTCCGGTCCGTGCATTTTCGGCTTGACGATATAGACCGAACCCGCGCGGGAATTGCCGGGGCGGGCCGGATCGCGCTTCAGATCATGGATGGCGATCAGCGCCGTGATCATGGCGTCGAGCAGCCCCTCGGGCGCCTCGTTTCCGTCTCGGTCGTGGATGGCGGGGTTGGTCATCAGATGCCCGACATTGCGCACCAGCATGAGCGAGCGCCCATGCAGCGTGAGGGCGGAGCCATCAGGTGCCGTGTAGCTGCGATCCGGATTGAGGCGTCGGGTGAAGCGCGTGCCGCCCTTTGACACCTCCTCCGCGAGATCACCCTTCATCAGGCCCAGCCAGTTGCGATAGGCCACGACCTTGTCCTGCGCATCGACGGCGGCGATGGAATCCTCGCAATCCATGATCGTCGAGATGGCGGCTTCCATGAGCACATCCGCGACGCCCGCCGCGTCTGTCTGGCCGATGGCGTGCTCGCGATCGATGACGATTTCCGCATGCAGGCCGTTATGGCACAGAAGCACGCCTTTGGGCGTACCCGCATCCCCAGCATGGCCGGCGAATTGCGCGGGATCCTTCAGGCCGGCGGTGGTGCCGTCCGCCATCGCCACGACGAGCGCGCCCTCCGCGATGCGGTATTCGCGTGCATCCGCATGCGAGCCCGCAGTGAGGGGAAAGCTGTCATCGAGGAATTTGCGGGCCCAGGCGATGACGCGGGCGCCGCGTGCGGGATCGTACCCTGAACCCTGCGGCAGGTCGCCCATTGCATCCGTGCCGTAGAGCGCATCATAGAGCGAACCCCAGCGCGCATTGGCGGCATTGAGCGCGTAGCGCGCATTCATCACCGGCACGACCAGCTGCGGCCCGGCAATGTCGGCGATTTCCGGATCGACGTCTTGCGTCTCGACCGTGAAATCCGGCCCTTCCGGCACGAGATAGCCGATCTCCGCGAGGAAGGCCTTGTAGGCAGGAAGATCGAAGGGCTGGCCGCGCCGGGCGCGGTGCCAGTCGTCGATCTGCTTCTGGATGGCGGCGCGCTTGTCCAGGAGTTCCCGGTTGCGCGGGCCGAAATCGTGGATCAGGGCCGCGAGCCCGGACCAGAAGGTGTCCGGCGCGATACCGGTCCCGGGGAGGGCCTCGTTCTCGATGAAGCCGTGAAGTGCCGGATCAATGGCGAGCCCGTCGCGTTCAATCCTGTTGGGAGTGCTGCTCTGCGCGCTCATGCCGGTATCCTCATGCGTTTCCTGTCGCGATCCTGGCGCGACTCTCATTGTCCCCCAGGATAGCGCGCTGCTCACCCGCTGCAATTTCAAAGATTGACTTTGATTTTTTCGAAAAAAGAAAAGGCGCAGCGGCCTTGCCAGAATTAGGCTGTCACGCCAGTTTCATGGCATGTCGCACGCAAGCCTTCTCGCTCCTGTCTTCATGCAGGTCGCCATGACCTTCATCCTGCTGTTCTGGATGGGGCGTGAGCGTTATGTTGCCGTGTCCCGCAAGGAGATCGATGTGCAGGACGTCGTCTATGGTGACGGCAAATGGCCGAAGAAGGCGAGGCAGGTGGCGGCATCCTTCCACAACCAGCTCGAAATCCCGCCCTTCTTCTATCTCGTCAGCGTGCTCGCGCTTTTGACCGATACGGCGGGGCCGGCATTCCTCGCCCTTGCCTGGGGCTTCGTGCTCAGCCGCATCGCCCATGCGGCAATCCATGTCACTTCCAATGACGTGAAACTGCGTGGGCCTGCTTATATCATCGGTGTCTTCATTCTGATCGCCATGTGGATCATGCTCGCTGTGCAGGTCATGCGCTGACAAGAGCAGCCGCCATCACCGGGGCGCCGATAACGGTCGGGCCGGGGACAGCAGGTAGACGATCAGGCTCGCCAGCAGAAGCAGGCCAAAGGCTGCGTAGAGCATCCCGTAGATCGTGGCAGGGGCCATGCCCGTGCGTTCGGCCGTCCCGACGAAGAGCCCGGAAAACCACTGGATCAGGCCGGCGCCACCGATGAAGACGAAGTTCATGAAGGTGACCCCGCGTCCGATCAGGTGTGGCGGGAAGAACAGCCGCGCATGCGCCATGATGATGCCGTAGGTGAGGCCAGCTGCGCCGATCAGGCCGATCAGGGCAACACTTGCGATCGCACTGGCGTGGCCCCAGATCGCAAGGGCGAGATAAGCTGCGCAGGTTACCACACTGCCGGCAATTGCGGTCTTTTTCGCGTCACGCACGAGGCGCTCCAGCGGGCCATAGGCGAGGGCGCCGATCGACATGGTGATCGCCATCAGCAGCGCGGCGTTGCCCGTGGCAGTGACGCTGTATCCATGCACCTGCGTCATGTACGGCGCGATCCACAGGCTGCGCGTGGCGATGACAACGGAATAGCTGACGAAGGTGATGGGCAGGATCAGCCAGAGCGCCCGCAGGGTGATGACCTCCATGAGGCCGGCAATCATCCCGCCCCGACCGTCTCCCGCCTCGATCCGCTCGGGGTCGCGCAGCATCACGAAGGCTGCGATCGCGCTCGACGCCGTGATCAGACTGATCCCGGCCATGCTCCAGCGCCAGCCGATCAGTTCGACCGACAGGGCCAGCGGCGTTGCACCGAGCAGATTGCCGATCGCGCCCACCCCGATGAAGAAGGATGACAGCATGGCGAAACGCTCGGGCGGATGATTGCGCGCGAACAGGTACATGCTGCCCATCAGGATCGGCGAACACCCGATCCCGATCAGGGCCATGGCGAGGAAGGCGGAGACGAAGCCCGTGGCAGATGCCATCAGGGCCGCACCAAGCACCGCCGCGATCATCACATAGCCGATGGTGCGCCGCGGGCCGAAGCGATCGAGCGCAAAGCCCACTGGGAACTGGGCGAGCGCGAAGGCGGCGAACCAGCTTGCCGAGACCGCTCCCAGTTGCGTGGAATCGAGTGACAGATCACGGCTGAGATCGACGGCGACAATAGCGAGAAATGCCCGGAAGAACTGGCTCAGCGTGTAGGCGAAGAGAAGGGCGGCAAAGATGCGCATCGGTTTCCGTCGGGGAGGAGAGTCGATACAAGGGTTGTCAGGTGATGGCGCGCGAAACCATCCGCAAGCACGCGCTTGCATCTTGCGGGAACACGAATGCACCGCGAGGGAGCTTCCGGCGTATCGAATCGGACCTTCCGTTTCCCCAAGAAAAACGAAAGAAGGGCCGCGCCGGGGCGCGACCCTTCTCGAAACACATTACGCGTTCACTCCGGCGGCGGTGCGCCGGGGCTCACACCCGCGCGAGATCTTCACGGGTTTCAGATCTCGATCGTGGCGGCCTCGCGGCCCTTCTGACCTTCTACGACACCCATGCGCACCTGCTGGCCCTCGACGAGATCGGGCAGGTTGGCGCGCATCAGCACCGAGCGGTGGATGAAGACATCCTTGCCGCCATCCTCGGCCATGATGAAGCCGAAACCCTTGGTCGGGTTGTACCACTTCACCGTACCGGAAAGCTCGGTCGCCGGGCCGGTCGCACGCGGGCCACCGAAGCCCTGCTGACGCGGCGGGGGGCGACGCTGGCCACCGAAGCCGCCAGCACCACCACCAAATCCGCCGCCACCGCCGAAACCCTGGCGCTGCGGTCGTTCTTCTGCGGTGCTGGTATCAGCACTGAGCACTTCCGTGACCTGCGGACCTTTCTGGCCCTGAGCCGTACGCACCTCAAGCTTGGTGCCCGGCAGGAATTCATCGTAGCCCGCCGCCTGGACGGCGCGGATATGCAGGAAGGCATCGCCCGAGCCGTCACCCAGCTCGACGAAACCGAAACCCTTCTCCGGATTGAACCACTTCACAACCGCGTCCATCTCGGCACCGCCGACAGGACCGGACATCGACGGCTGACCGCCGAAGGAACCGCGTTCCGCGCGCGGCTCGTAATAGTCAGGCTGCGACTGACCAAAATCATTGTCGAACCCTTTACGGCTCGTCTCGCGGAAATCTCGACCTCGACCCATGTATTCTCTCGCTTTGGAGCTGCTTCAAAACGGGGTCATGTTCACTGACACACCCGTCTTGCCCGGTTGATTACGGGCGCAGACGACAGTTTGAAACCGACAAACCTGATCTTCTTGGACGAACTTCAAAGCGATGGCGATGTCATTCATCAACGTTTGTGACCATGATCCCATGCGCCGGCTTCACTCCGGCCCACATACAATTGCAGAAAATCCCGCGCTTTGTAAAGCGTTCGTTTCGGTTTCACTCGGAAAACCGCGCAAAAAAGCGTTCTTCTTTGTCAATTCACATCAATTTTGCGAAAAATGCGCCGTAAAACGCCGTTTCCGATGCCAGAATATTGACATTCTCATGACATGCTCGATCTCTCGGGTCGGTGTTCCTGCTCGCAGTGGCGTCTGCGGCTCGACAAGCAGTATGGTTCGTGCGAACCACAGAAGCAGGGCGCGGGGCGGCGGGTTGGTCGCTCGCAGGGTTTCAAGCGGATACGACCGGTTGTCAGTACATGTCGGAGCAAGAAGCGACCGCAACAGAGTTTCGCATGTGGTTCGTGGCCCTGCGCCGCGCTCATGCCGTGGCGGCGCTCGCGGTTATCGCGCTTACTGCCATCCTCTATCCCTTCGTTGCCCCTGCCACGTCCCTGTTCCAGCTGGTCATGGCTGCGGCCTTGATGATGTTGCTGGTGCTGCCGCATGCCGCGCTCGATCAATATGCCGCCTTCATTGCGCTGAGACCACGGCTCGGGCGCTTCTGGCCATTGGGCTTTCTCGGAATTTACGGCTCCGTCGCCATCTGCGTCGTGTTCGGTTGGCTGGCCGCCCCGCTATGGACGATGCTTCTCCTGGTGCTTCTCGCCGCCTTGCATTACGGGCTGAGCGATCTCGATGCGGGCCCGGTCTGGCGCTGGATCGATCTGACGGCGCGAGGCTTCGCGCCCTTTGCCCTCGCCTTGCTGTTCAACCCTGCGCCGATTGCCGGTTTCGCCGGCTGGCTGGTCCACGACATGGCGCAGGCCAGCCGCCTCGTTCACGAGATTCTTCTTCCGGTCGCGCTGGCCTGGCAAGTGCTCTGGGCCATCGTCGTCTTGCGCAATCTATGGCTCGCCGTGCGCTGGTCGGATGGCCGGGCGGCGATCATCGTCGGGGAGATGACCGTTCTGGTGCTGGCTTTCGCCATGCTGCCGCCGTTGATCGCCTTCATCCTTTATGCCGGTCTTGTGCATGCTCCGCGTCACCTGATGGATTACGCCCTGCGCAATCCCCATCAGGGCGACCCGCGTCGTGCCCTGATGCGGGTGGTGCGTGCAACAGTGCTGCCGACGGCTCTCGCCGTCGTCATGATTGCTGTGCTGGGATATCTGGTCTTCGACCCGATGACCCCGCACGGGCATTTGCTGCGGATGGCGATCTGGCTGCTGACGGCTTTTGCCGCGCCGCATGCGGTCTTCGCCCTGCTCGCCTTGCGGGACTGGCGGGGCTTGCGGGAAGTCGCTCCCGCGCCGATGCGGCATGGTGGTCAGTCGAGCCGGTAGAGCGCGACCTCGGTGACGCCGGCGTGTACCATGCCGAGCGCGCGCGCGGCCCCTTCTGACAGGTCGATGACCCGCCCGCCCGTGAACGGACCCCGATCATTGATGCGCACGACAACGTCGCGCCCGCTATCAGGCTCGACCACACGCACCCGCGTGCCGAAGGGGAGGGTGCGGTGAGCCGCGGTCATGCCGGAGGGATCGAAACGCTCACCATTCGCCGTGCGTGCGCCATGGCGGTAGAAGGATGCGGGCCCGGTCTGGAAGGGTTCGCCGGCAGTGCCGAGGCCGGCATAGAGCGGGGCGCGCGGATCGCTTCGCTCCGCCGTCTCCTCGAGCGCAGGAACGCAGGCTGCAACGAGAAGCGCGATCCCGGCCAGCGCGCCGGCCCGGCCTGCGAGTTTGCGGGCAAGGTTGCAGGGATCGCGACCGCCACAGGGCGGGATACGCTTGATCAGTTTCATCCTTGGCTCGCAATCCGTTTCACGCTGAGAGCGCGTTCCGACATGACGGAGTCAGGCCGGGCGCTCCACCTCATTGTTCGACGCATCATTTTTTCGTCAGCCGGTATCCACCTGACGGAATGCTGCTCTGGCCGATCAAGGCCCCGTTTGGGGCCGAAATGCGGCGAGGCAGGTGGGCGGGCGCCAACCGAATGCCGTTGCGGGAGCGCTGTGGCCGATGAGCCACGGCGGGCGAGCCGGTTCAATGCTCCTGTATCGATTCGAGATAGCTGACGATGTCGCCGATCTGGATTGCGTCGAACTGGAATTCCGGCATCTGAGGCACGCCGTCATGGCCGACGAGGATGCCCTGGGCGAGCGCTTCCTCCAGCGCCTCGACAGGGTAGCGCGCGCTGATCTCGCGGAAAGCGACCGCCTGCGGGACGGGGCTCGTGCCGGTCTCGCCGACGGCATGGCAGGAGGCGCAATTGGCTTCCAGAATGGCGCGCCCGGTGGCGGGATCCGGCAACGAGCCGGTCTTCGCCTCGGCGAAGACGATGAACACGCCGCCGATGACACCGGCTGTGAAGAAGGCGCGGAAGAATTGTCCCATCTGCATCGTCATCGTCCGTTTCTGGTTTTTGCCCGCTACACCCAACCGATGCGCAACGCATGGGCCGTGCGATCCACCGACATTACGAAAAGCGTGAAGAGGATCGCACCGGCGAGCGCGAATTCGAGCGTCTGGTTGCGCAGGAGGCGCAGGCGATAGAGGCTTTCGCGTCCGAAATAGAGCACACACAGCGCGATCAGCAGGATCAGCGGCAGGCTGAACAGGTAGGGCCCCGTGGCCATGCTGCGCTTGCTTGCCGGATCGATGATGAAGATGATGTCATTTACCCAGGGCGCCCGCAGCCCCGCATAGAGCGCCAGCACCCAGGCAAGCACCGTGGCGATCGACAGATGCGTCAGCATCCGCCGGTGCAGGCGCAGAAACACGGGAAACGAATCACGGCTGTGAATCACGTCGTTGGTCCTTCGGACATGTTTCAGCCGACGGTGGGCGAGTATGGTTAAGCGCTGGTTAAGAAATGCAGCGACCACGTATCGGTAATGATACGTGGTCAGGTTTTCAAGCAAGAATGCAATCTGAAATATGTTTTCCGATCAGGCCTTCGATTCAGGCCGTGACCTGCGCGCGGTCCTGCATCAGCTGCACGAAGCGATCGAACAGGTAATGGCTGTCATGCGGACCGGGGGAGGCTTCCGGGTGGTGCTGCACGGAGAAGACCGGCTTGTCCTTCAGCGCGATGCCGGAATTCGAGCCGTCGAAGAGCGAGACATGCGTCTCCTGCACATTGGCGGGCAGGTCGTCGGCATCGACGGCGAAGCCGTGATTCATCGAGACGATCTCGACCTTGCCGGTGGTGTGATCCTTCACCGGATGGTTCGCGCCGTGATGGCCCTGGCCCATCTTCTTCGTCTTCAGGCCGAGCGCGAGGGCGAGCATCTGGTGGCCCAGACAAATTCCGAAAACCGGAACGTCCCTCTCCAGGAGCGCACGGATCACCGGCACCGCATATTCCCCCGTCGCCGCCGGATCGCCGGGGCCGTTCGACAGAAACACGCCGTCGGGCTCGTGCGCCATGATTTCATCGGCGCTCGCGGTGGCTGGCACGACGGTGACCCGGCAGCCGGCATTGGCCAGAAGCCGCAGGATGTTGCGCTTCACGCCGTAATCGATGGCGACGACATGCGCCTTCGCCTCGCTGCGCCGGCCATAGCCGCGCCCGAGCTCCCAGGGCGTCTCGTCCCATTCATAGGCGTCCTTCGCCGTGACCAGCGGCACGAGATCCTGGCCCGTCATGTCGGGAAGCTGCGCCGCCTTCTGCCTGAGCGCCGCGACGTCGAAAGCGCCGGTCGGTGAATGCGCGATCACGGCGTTGGGCATGCCATGATCACGGATCAGCGCCGTGAGGGCGCGGGTATCGATGCCGGAGATGCCGATCAGCCCGCGCGCCTTCAGCCAGGCGTCGAGATGGTTGGCCGCGCGCCAGTTCGAGGGCTGGGTGATCGCGGCGGCGAGCACCACGCCGCGCACCGGCGAGGGCGAGACCGCGTCGATCGCCTCCAGGTCCTCGTCATTGGTGCCGACATTGCCGATATGCGGGAAGGTGAAGGTGATGATCTGGCCGGCATAGGAGGGGTCGGTCAGGATTTCCTGATAGCCCGTCATCGCCGTGTTGAAGCAGACCTCGCCGGCCGCCTCGCCCGTCGCACCGATGCCGAAGCCTTCGAGCACGGTGCCGTCGGCCAGCACGAGAAGAGCCGTGGCGGCGAGGTCCTGCCAGCCGGATTCTGTCGTGGGCGCGGTATCATCTTGCGACATGGCTCGTTTCTCGCTTATGTGCGGTACGATTATGCGGTACGACCGCGCGCCGATAAGGCGCTCGCGTCGATGGGTCACTTAAGGGTGCGGCGGGGCGGCGTCAACGCTGCGCGGCCCGGAAATGCGGAGAATTCAATGTTGCGCGAACGTTTCACGCAGGAACTCAAGGATGCGATGCGCGCCGGCGAAAAGCGCAAGCTCGCCACCATCCGCCTGATCCAGTCCGCCCTCAAGGACAAGGACATCGAGCTGCGCGGTGCCGGCAAGGGCGAGGCCAGCGACGAGGAAATCCTCGCCATGCTGCAGAAGATGATCAAGCAGCGCCAGGAATCGGCCACCATCTACGCCGAGAACAACCGCGACGAACTCGCCGCCCAGGAAAACGAGGAAGCCGCAATCATCACGAGCTTCCTCCCCAAACAGCTCGACGAAGCGGAAATGCGCGCCGCCATCGAAGCCGAAATCACTGAGCAGGGCGCAAGCTCCATGAAGGACATGGGCAAGGTCATCGGGGGGTTGCGCGGGAAATACGCGGGGCGGATGGATTTCGGGAAGGCGAGCGGGGTGGTGAAGGAGATGTTGTCGGGGTGAAGGGGGGGGATTTTATCCGATCCATGTTGTCACCAAATTCTTGAAAGTCTTTGATGGTTTGGACATCACGGCGTCGCGGGGATTCGGGCTGTCCGATGTGTATTTGCGCCAAAATAGCAATTAAAAGCTCCCGATTCGACACTGGCAGGCCGACCTGCTTGCCGAACGAGGGTAGCTTTTTATAAATTAATCCATTGCTTTTGCGAGAATACGACCGAGGCCTCCAGTCGCGTCAAAGCATGATGCAGAAAATTCAGTTCATGGCTTGCCGAATTTTAGCCAAATCGAATTATATCTAATGGTCTTCGTCCATACTTTTGGCGAATGAGACCTGAAAATCCGCCAATATTCGTAAAGCCATAGCGCAGTGCTATATCGCGGACTGAATTGTTTCCACCACATTGCTTCAATGCTTCATAGGCTAACTCCAGTCTTCGTTCCTTGATCGCTTGAGTCGGCGTTATCCCGACTTCTTCGCGAAAAATCTTTTGCAAATATCGGTTCGATACTCCAACATAATTAGCAATATCTGCTGGAATTATAGTTCTGTCTGAAAACTCCTGAATGTAATCAATCGCCTTCGTGATATGTTTGCGTGCAGGCAGAATATGCTCATCTATTATATTAGGCTTGCTTGTATAGAAGAGGTGTTCAAGAATTTTAAACATTAAAATTCTTTCAATGTATTGTTTCGAGAAATCCGATTCTTTTGATGTATAAAACATATCACAAATATCCATTGAATAAAGAATCAGGTTTCTTATTTGTAGATGAAAATCGCTATTCTGTTCGATAATCTGAAAATTAGAGATCTGGTCAGCCATCTTAATTGATTCGAATTGCTGAAATTCTCTCCCAAATTCAATTAGCTTTTCCTTATCCATGTGAAGCATGAAGCTTACCCCAGAAGATGAGACAGAGTATTTCTCATCAATATTACAAATAATCAAGCTGCCTTTGTTTAGGTTGGTGTCTTTGTGATTGTATGAAAATAGACCTTTTTCATTAAAAGAATACTTGCAAAGAAAACAATTTTCAATATTTTCTGCGAAAATCTGCACAGAATTTCTGACAGATATCCTCGTATTACCAATAAATGTAGCGTTCGCAGTGAAGAAAAAATCACTTTCTGAGCGAGGTTTTGTTATCTTGTAATTTGGGTACAATTCAGCCAAGCATGACAGTCCGCCATTCGCTTTCCTGATGTGAACTTTGTTATATTTGTGCAAAGGAAGATGCGTATGCATGTCTGTACTTGGGGGTGATAAGCGGTAGGGCCGATGCGAGTCTAGTCTATATAATCATATATTCTTTGAAATTTGCAAGCATATTCATCTCGTATTATATCAAAAATAAAACTCAAACTAAAACAACAATTTTTAATTTTATATTTTCCTCGGCGTATTTGTGCAATTCCAGCGGAAAATAGCGAAATTTCTGGATTATGTGGATTTTTCTCCGCAATAAGATATTGAGTTAATAAAAATCTGCCAAATGCTGGACGCTCTAATAGATTCTCCTTCATGGTCGGCGCGTGTGTATGAACGGAGTTGCGTTGGCTGAAATCAGGGAGCTTGATCCGGGTTCCTTCTTCCATCTGATGCAGGGATTGAAATTTGCTGGAATGACTCCACTTTAGGGGTGCTTATTAGCAAGTTAAGATGTTCAAGCCAAGGTACTTTAAACAAGAAATTGTCATTCGCATGGATTTCAGTATAGCAGAGAAATCTTATCTATCTATTTAGGCGGGTTTCATTTGTGGGCGTTCTTCGTACATTTTTCCGATATTATACATTTATTTATGTAAAATTTTTATGATTCCGCTCTACCATTCTCCTGAAACTGGGAGATCAAGCATGTTAAGTAAACTACCAATCAGAGTAAAGCTTCCACTCATCATTGTCGGGTTCGCTTTGGTTCTGGGTATAGGCGTGGGTGCAAGCAGTTACTGGCGTGCCGCGAGTACAGTCGAGACATTGACCGAGCAGCGTCTCGGCGCGATCGCCCTCGAACGCGCTCACGAGCTCGCGGGTTATCTCGCGTCGATCGAACAGGATATGCGCGTGGTGGCTTCGAACCCGACAGTCAGCGAGGCTATCGGCGTGTTTGATGAAGCCTTCGGGGCGATCGGTGGAGATGTCACCGCGCTGCTCAAGGGCGCATATATTCACGATAACCCGCATCCATCAGGCGAAAAGCATCTGCTCGATCAGGGCGACGTTTCTTTGGCCTATGATGCGGCGCATGCCCGTTATCATCCATGGTTTCGGGAACTTCTCACAGAGCGCGGATATTACGACATCTTCCTGTTCAACAATGCAGGCGACCTGATCTACTCGGTCTTCAAGGAAGAAGACTACGCCACCAATTTCAGCGCATCCGGCGGAGAATGGGCTGAATCGGATCTCGGTGAAGCCTTTCGAGCGGCCAGAGCGGCTGAGGCCGGTCAGTTGTCCTTCTTTGACTTTAGGCCCTATGGACCCAGCGCTGATGCGCCGGCGAGCTTCATTTCAACGCCCGTCATGAAGAATGGTGAGAGGGCGGGCGTTCTCGTCTTCCAGATGCCGATCGACGCGATCAATGCGATCATGACGCGCAGCAGCGGGCTCGGAGAGACCGGCGAAGCCGTCCTCGTGGGGCGTGACGGTCTGATGCGCAACGATTCCGGCTTCACGCCTGATGGCGACATCCTGTCGACCCGTCTGCGCTCCGAAGCCGTCGAAGCCGCCCTGGCTGGTGACACACGGGTCGCCATGGATTCGGGCTATCGCGATATCACAACGCTGCAGGCCGCCGTACCGTTGAATTTTCACGGCGCCAACTGGGCCGTAACGGCCATCCAGGGGCATGATGAGATCATGGCCCCGCTCGCGCAGATGAAAACCATCATGCTTGTGATCGGAGGCGTCCTCGTGGCGATCGCCCTCGCTGGTGGCTACTTCGTTGCGCGCACCCTGACGCGCCCGATGGATCATCTCTCCGAATCGATGAAAGCCATTGCCTCGGGGCGCTTTGACGTTTCTCTCGCGGGCGCGGAACGTGGCGATGAGCTCGGAACCATGACACGGGCCGTAGCCGTGTTTCGCGAGAACGGGATCGCGCGCGAACGGCTGGAGCGCGAAGCCCAGCTGGAGCGTGACCGCGAGCGTCAACGCCAGGCGCAACTCGAGAAGCTGATCACTCATTTTCGCGAGGTCATTTCGCGCACGGTGGGCCAGGTCACGGATGGCACCCAGACCATGCGTGACACGGCGGGACTTCTCACCAATGTCGCGACGACGGCGGTTGAACAGGCCGACTCGGCCCGGATTGCATCGACGACCGCGTCATCAGAAGTACAATCCGTTGCCGCAGCCACGGAGGAACTTGCGGCTTCCATTCGTGAAATTGCCGAGCAGGCGCAACGTTCGGCGAATGTGGTCATGCGTGCGTCCGAGACCGCAGAGCGGACGAATAACGAGGTTGCCAGTCTTGCCGACGCTGCTGAACGGATCGGCACCGTCGTTGAGATGATCAACGCAATAGCCGAGCAGACCAATCTCCTGGCTCTCAACGCGACCATCGAAGCGGCCAGGGCTGGCGAGGCCGGAAAGGGTTTCGCCGTCGTCGCTGCAGAGGTGAAGACGCTCGCCGGCCAGACCGCAAGGGCAACAGCAGAAATCAGTGAGCAGGTTTCTGCCGTGCAGGCATCGACCCGGTTGAGCGTGACTGCGATCAGCGAGATCAACGATGCGGTTCGCGAGATCGAGAGCTTCATGCAGGCGATCGCCTCTGCGGTCGAAGAGCAGGATGTCGCAACCAAGGAGATCTCCCATTCGATCGCTGTCGCTTCCGATGGCAGCGCGACCGCGACCAGCAATGTCGATACCGTTGCCGGCGCGATCAAGGCGACTTCTAAGGAAGCCGGTCGTGTCATGGGGGTCTCCGACGAACTCTCACAGGTCGGGAGCGCGTTGTCCCTTGCCGTCGATGAATTCCTCGAAGGGGTATCCGCAGATGTCCGGGATCGCCGTGAGCAGATACGCAGAAGGGTCGATCAGGAGATCATGCTCGTCGCCGCTGGCCGACGCATCCCTGTCACCCTGATCGACATCAGTGAGGTCGGGGCAAGGCTCTCCCATGTCGAGGGCCTGCACATCGGCGACCGCGTGCAAGTCGAACTGCATAACGGCAGCGTTGCTGCTGCGGAGGTCATCCGAACCGACGGTGCCTGCGCCATCCGATTCACCGACGAGAAGAGCATGGATCAAACGACCGGCATCGCTGCCTGAAGGAACATGCCACCCGGCATTCCGCTTGCGGGATGCCAGCCCTCGGGCTCCCGGGCGCCCGCACGGTCACTGTTTTCAGAAGTGAAAGGCCCGGACACGATCGGCGATCTCTTCGGCAAAATAGATCCCCGGCTTCCCAATCAGAGGCGCTCCTTCGGAGCGCCTCTTTTTTGTGTTCTTCACGATATTTACGTGTGTATTTCTTTTTAGGCAACCTACGATGCGCTAGTTCCACGGCTTGCGGTCGCACCCGACATGCGATCCTCGCGCCGTCGTCGAAGCCGAGATCGCCTAGCAGGGCGCGAGCTCCATGAAGGATATGGGCAAGGTGATCGGGGCCTTGCGCGGGAAATATTTGGACAGGGCGCATGTGCCGGCGTGTCAGCTTCAGTCTGTGGTCCTCGGTGAACGCATCGCCTTAGTGTCCTCCTGAACTGCCTGAGAAAATGGAGGATTGCCGTAGCCAAGCGCCGCAAGCGCTACTAGGGGATCCAGAGTTCGCGGTCGTCGGGGCTCTATTTTTTTCTGGTAGCGCCCAGCGTCCGGCCCCCAATCAAAGTAGATGCCGTAGTCTTTTTTTCGAAGCTTCTCTGCTTCGTCTCGATCGATTGCAAGTTGGATAATTGACAAAAGTATCGGCTTCTTTTTGCCAACTACCTTTCCATATACCTCAAGCTTGTAGTCGCCTGCCGCAAAATCGAAGTTCTGGGTGTCTGAGGGTGCTAAGAAATGATGATTTGCGGCAATGCCTTCTTGGGGGACAAAGATTCCACTGCCTCTCGCAAGCTCTCTTTCTCCCAAAACCCAAATGTTGAAATTTTGCTGCGTTTCACCCCGTCGCAACCGAACAAAAAGATGCTCAAGAACGATACCTCTCTTTCCTGTCGAGTAGAGAAGAGTTCGTAAGTAAATTTTTGAAATTCGATCTTCTTTCCCGTTGGAATGACCTTCGTTTCCATCTGGGCCAAAGAAAATTACGTTTGGCTGCGTCATCATAAGATTTCCGCGTCTAACATGAGTGAGCCATAAAGTGGCTCCCGAAATCAGCAACGCAAATATTGAAATTGCGATTGATAAGTACTGTATCAAAGGATCCTCTCCATTGAATGAGGGCAATTTAGTATTTATTGGGTGTGATTTCACAATCTATGCGGGAGATATTTATACCATCTTTCATAGCTATTGTCCACGGTGTACAGTTTTGGCGGGGATGGGGTCGTCCGGCGCAATATAGTCCCCGATCGCTTCCAAATCATCCGCCGCCGGCTCGGCAAAGACCAATCTCCTCAACGCGCCCAACCATGCTTGTCCGCAATCCGCGCAAACACCTCATCAGCGTCCCTGACCCTTCCCTCGCGCGCCGCGTCGATGCCGGCCTCAATGCGGTTCATCTGCCAGTTATTGGCTTCGAGATATTGTGCGATGGCCTGATCAATGATGTCGTCGCGGGAGCGGTCGGTGGCGCGGGCGAGGGCGTCGATTTCGGCGGCTTGCTCATCGCTGATGGTGATCGGTTCGGATGCGGCGCGCTGCGGCATGGTCGGCTCCGTCGGTTGCAGGGCAGATCATAGCATCCCGGGCAGCCCGATCAAAATCACCCCGTAAACGCCATATCCGTCTTCGTCAGCCGCGGCTTCCCGCTCTCATCCATGCTCACCCTGCGATAGAAGCAGGAGCGGCGGCCGGTGTGGCAGCAATTGCCGTCGCCGGCGACGCGGACGCGCATTTCGATGGCGTCCTGGTCGCAATCGACGCGCATTTCCTCGACGCGCTGGATCTGGCCGCTGGTGGCGCCCTTGTGCCAGAGTTCGTTGCGCGAGCGGGACCAGTAATGCGCCTCGCCGGTCTCAAGGGTTTTGGCCAGCGCTTCTGCGTTCATATGGGCGACCATGAGGACACGCTTGGTATCGGCATCCACCGCCACCGCCGTGATCAGGCCGTCGGCGTTGAAGCGGGGGGCGAAGATTTCACCCTCTTCGCGTGTGGATTTGTCGAGGTCTTTCCCGAAACGCGTCTCGCTCATGCTGGCTTCCATCCCTTCCCGTACGAGCAAAGGCGCCCCGCCCGCAGGCGAAGCGCCTTCACAAAAGGGAAGTCGCGGCACAAGTCAACAGCCGCAAGGCAATCCTCATATGCGTCAGCGGTATTCCTTGCCCGCGCGCAGCTGCGTGAAGAAGCGCACCTGCTCCGCCGGCTCGTCCTTGAAGATGCCGGTGAAGCTCGTCGTCACCGTCGAGGATCCCGCCTTCATCACGCCGCGCATCGACATGCACATGTGCTCCGCCTCGATCATCACGGCGATGCCGCGCGGTTTCAGCGAATCCTCGATCGCATCGGTGATCTGCGCCGTCATCGTCTCCTGCGTCTGGAGGCGCCGAGCATAGACATCGACGAGCCGGGCCAGCTTCGACAGGCCAACCACGCCTTGCGAGGGAAAGTAAGCGATATGCGCCTTGCCGTGGAAGGGCACCATGTGGTGCTCGCAATGCGAATGGAACGGGATGTCGCGCACCAGCACCATGTCGCCATAGCCCTCGACATCCTCGAACACCTTGGCGAGGACATCGCCCGCATCCTCCTCATAGCCTGCGAACAATTCGCGATAGGCCTTGGCAACGCGTTTGGGCGTGTCGAGCAGCCCCTCGCGCTCCGGATCATCCCCCGCCCAGCGGATCAGCGTGCGCACGGCCGCCTCCGCCTCTTCCCGGCTGGGTCTTTGCATTTCCCGCTTGTCGGCGTCGACCGAGGTCTCACGCGTGGACAAGGACTTAACCACAGCATCCATGTGGTGCCTCCCGCTTCTTGCTGCTTACAGCCATGCTTACGCACGTCATCCGCAGCCGGACCAATCGTCGCGACCGATAGCCGCATCTCGCTTTCTCGAAGCGCAGCGCCTATCTTGACGACAGGGCAGGCATCCTGCTCGGATCGGCGGAGAATGACAAGGGCGGCCGGAATGCCGGCGGAGACGGATCTGCGATGCTGGACGATATTTATAACAAACGCATCCTCGAACTCGCGGCGGATATCCCGCGTCTCGGCAAGCTCGAGGCGCCGCATGCACGCGCGAGCGCCGTATCGAAGCTCTGCGGCTCCAAGGTCACCGTCGATCTCGCCATGGAGGACGGCCACGTCAGCGATTTCGCCCATGACGTGAAGGCCTGCGCGCTCGGCCAGGCCTCCTCCTCGCTGATGGCGCGCAACGTGATCGGATCCAGCGCACAGGAATTGCGCGACCTGCGCGCGACCATGCGGGCCATGCTCAAGGAAAACGGCCCGCCGCCGCAGGGCAAATGGGAAGAGCTCAAGGTCCTCGAACCCGTACGCGACTTCAAGGCCCGCCACGCCTCGACGCTGCTCACCTTCGACGCCGTCGTCGATGCGATCGACCAGATCGAAGCAGCACGGGCGGCGGGCGATACCGGTGCGAAGGCGGCAGCCGGCACGTCCTGACGGGGGCGTCCCGTAACCTCGGCCTTTTCCACAAGCCACGATCCGCCTTCCCTGGATGGGTCCGCCCGGCGGAGCGCAACGGGCGTTTCTCCCATGACCTTGAGGAAAGCTGTTTGTAATGACGCAAAGCGTTCATTGCGATTTTTGCGGCGCTGTGTGCGATAGCCGACATAACGGATTTCGGTGGCTTCGCGGGCGATCCCGCGGAAAGCCTTTGTCAGAAAGCGATGCGGCCCGAAGGACGCGCATGTGGCTCTTTGGTTGCTTGTTTTAAAAGAATATACTTTTTGCGTGCTATCCTTGAAGTTGTAAAAAAATGGGGCAGGTTGGCCGTTGAGCTGGTTCATTCTTATTAAGTTTTGCGCTCTACCCCTCTCGGCAGGCAAGAAACACAATATGTGAATGGAGCAGAAACATGGCCATGACCCAGTTGGTCTACTACAGCAAGAATACGCTCGATGCGGATGATCGCAGCCAGCTCGTGAACCTGCGTGAAATCCTGGAAATTGCACGCCGCAAGAACGGCGAGGATGGCGTGACCGGATACCTGATCTTCGACAAGGCCTATTTTCTGCAGATTCTCGAAGGGGATAAGGATGCCGTCGAGGAGACCTATCGCCGGATTGCCGGCGATCGGCGCCATGCCGACGTCACCCTGGTCGAGCAGCGTCCGATTGCGCAGCGGAATTTTTCCGACTGGAACATGGGCTCGGCCATGCGCAGCGTCGATCACGAGGAAGTCTATCTCGCGCACGGCATTTCCGGCGCCATCGATCCGACCAAGCTGAACGGCAGCAAGATCCTGTCGCTCGCCACCGATCTGCGTGACCTCGAAGCCCGACGCAACCGTAGCGCGGCATAATCGCCGCTCAGGGCTCCCCGCGCGAGCGTGCCATGAAGCTGTCGAAGGACAGTTCGGCCACCGGCCACCACAGCAGCGCGTCCGTGCGGTAATCGCGCATGCTACGGAAAGTTTCGGCGAACAGGGCATCGCGGCGGGCGAGATCGTCATAGACGATTTCAGCTGTCGCGAGCCCGGCCTGCATTACCGCTTGCGGAAAATACCGCATCTCCACGCCCGCAATCGCCAGCCGGCGCAGGGCGGACGCAGCACGATGGTCGTAGCGCGCCAGAAGCCGCTGGTGCGCGGATTCTGCGGCAAGCGTGATCAATTTGCGCCGTGCCGGTGAGAAGTCCTTCCAGAGTGTGCGGTTGATCACGACGTAATAATTGGCGGTGCCATGCCAGAAGGCCGGCGCGTGATAGAAGCGCGTGATCCGGTGGAGATCGAGCATCTCGTCATCGACCGGCCCCCGAAAGGCGGCGGCATCGATCCTGCCTTCACGCAGGGCTTCTGCGATATCCTCCGGCGGGGTGTCGTCGATCTCGGCGCCCATGCGCTGAAGGATGCGGGCGCCAAGGCCTGTAACGCGGATTCGTAATCCCTCGAAATCCTCCGGTTTCTGAATGGCGCGCGGATAGAAGCCGCCCATCGGCATGCCGCTGCCGCCGCAGGGCAGGGCCATGCAGCCATGGCGTTCAAGCGCTACATCGATCAATTCCGCACCACCCCCTTCGTGCCACCAGGCCTGATGCTGGCGCGCATTCAGGCCGAACGGGCCGCCGGCGGCGAAGGCGAGCGCCGGTTCTCGTTCAAGGTAGGAATCAAGTGTCAGATAGGCCATATCGACGTCGCCGCTACCGACAGCGGCCAGAAGATCCTCATCGGCATAGGGCATCGGAGGCGGACGGATGTCACCCCCGGAGAGCGCTGGGGCGGCCTCGTTCGCGTCTTCCACCGCCTGCGTATCCGTCGTCTCCGCATCTTCTGCTTGCGCATCCGGTTCTGCTTGCCGTGGCGACGATTCCTCGTCATCGGAAATAGCTTCACGCTGGCGCAGACCGGCGAGGCCGATCAGGACGGCGCCTTCGCCCGCTCCCGCGCTCGCCTGGGCGATATCGGCTGCGAAACGCTCCGCCGCGCGGTAGGGCAGTTCCAGAACACGTGGCGGCGCAAAGGCCATGCGCAGCCTGAGCGGTGCGTTCGCGCTGGCAGCCGGGCCCAGGGGCAGCGCCGCTCCGCCGGCGATCACGCCGGCACCTGCGATAAAGCGTCGTCTCCCGAGATCAGTCATCCTATACTGCTCCTTCGCAGGCCAAGTCCTCCACAGGCCGAACGCCACCGGGAATCACACGAAACTAGGCGAGCGCCATGAAAATTGCATCACTGAAACACGGTCGCGACGGGCGTCTCGTGGTCGTGTCGCGGGATCTGACCCGCGGCACCGAGGCGACCGGGATCGCCCCCACGCTGCAGGCCGCCCTCGACGACTGGGAGCGTGTGAGCCCGCATCTGCATGATCTGGCCGAACAGCTGGAGCATCGCGCCGTCCCCGATTTCCGCTTTCACGAGCACGATTGTGCCGCGCCGCTGCCGCGCGCCTATCAATGGGCGGATGGCTCGGCCTACGTCAATCACGTGGAACTGGTCCGCAAGGCGCGTGGCGCGCAGATGCCCGAGAGCTTCTGGACCGACCCGCTGATGTATCAGGGCGGTTCCGACGCCTTGCTCGGGCCCCGCGATCCGATCAGCCTCGCAGACGAGGCCTGGGGGATCGATTTCGAGGGCGAGATCGCCGTCATCCTCAATGACGTCGCCATGGGGGCAAGCCGGGAGGAATGCGCCGCCGCGATCCGCCTGGTCATGCTGGTCAACGACGTCTCACTGCGAAACCTGATCCCCGGCGAACTGGGCAAGGGCTTCGGCTTCCTCCAGGCCAAGCCGTCCTCGGCCTTCTCGCCGGTCGCCGTAACTCCCGATGAACTGGGGGATGCCTGGGATGGCGGTCGGCTTCACCTGCCGCTGCTCAGCACCTTGAACGGTGAACTCTTCGGCAAGCCGAATGCCGGCATCGACATGACCTTCGATTTTCCCGCCCTGATCGCCCATGCCGCGCGCACGCGGCCACTCACGGCGGGGACGATCGTCGGCTCGGGCACCGTCTCCAACAAGGATGCCGATGGCGGTCCAGGCCTGCCCATCGCGGAGGGCGGGCTCGGCTATGCCTGCATCGCCGAGCAGCGCACTGTCGAGACCCTTCGCCACGGCGAGGCGCGCACACCCTTCATGCACTACGGTGACAAGGTTCGTATCGAGATGAAGGATGCGCGGGGGCATTCGATCTTCGGCGCAATCGAACAGGTTCTCGAGCGCCCTGCCTGATGGCGACCGGTCGCTGCGCCGCACTGCGGGGTCTCTCGTTACGGGCGCCTCGTCCGGGGCCCCGTGCCGAGGCTGATGTCGCCTTTGACCTTAGAATCATTCCTGATGAGGTAGATTGCCAGGAGTAATTCAGCTATATGGCCGGCGTGCGCCGCGTTACCAGCGCGCGTCGGCAGGCTGCTGTGGCCTCCGGTGCGCCGATCGCGATGGGCGTCCGGGCGCTCCCGGAGCGGCGCGGGTGGTTTTCATGGGAATGCCACCTTTGTCGAATCTGTTGGGTCATCCAGCAAGCGAGGAACGCTCATGTCGCTCGATAGCTTCAATTGCCGCCGCGAAATCACCGTCGGCGACCAGAAATACACCTATTTCTCCATTCCGGAGGCGGAGAAGAACGGTCTCGAAGGCGCCTCGCGCCTGCCGTTCTCGCTCAAGGTCTTGCTCGAGAACCTGCTGCGCCACGAAGACGGGCGCACGGTCACCAAGGATGATATCGCCGCCGTCGCCGCCTGGCTCGAAGACAAGGGCTCGGCCGGACGCGAGATCGCCTATCGCCCCGCCCGCGTGCTGATGCAGGACTTCACTGGCGTTCCGGCCGTGGTCGATCTCGCCGCAATGCGTGACGGCATCACCCAGCTCGGTGGCGATCCGGCCCGGATCAACCCGCTCGTGCCCGTCGATCTCGTGATCGACCATTCGGTGATCGTCGACGAATTCGGAACGCCCCGGGCCTTCGCGCATAATGTCGAGCTGGAATATCAGCGCAATGGCGAGCGCTACCGCTTCCTGAAATGGGGCCAGTCCGCCTTCGACAATTTCTCCGTCGTGCCCCCCGGCACCGGCATCTGCCACCAGGTCAACCTTGAATACATCTCCCAGGCCGTCTGGACCCGCAAGGACGAGAAGACCGGCGAGACCATCGCCTATCCGGACACGCTGGTGGGAACCGATTCGCACACCACCATGGTCAACGGCCTCGCCGTGCTTGGCTGGGGTGTGGGCGGCATCGAGGCGGAAGCGGCCATGCTCGGCCAGCCGGTTTCCATGCTGATTCCGGAAGTGATCGGCTTCAAGCTGACCGGCAAGCTCAAGGAAGGCGTCACCGCCACCGATCTCGTGCTGACCGTGACGCAGATGCTGCGCGCCAAAGGCGTCGTCGGCAAGTTCGTCGAATTCTACGGGCCCGGTCTCGACGACATGCCCGTCGCCGACCGCGCCACCATCGGCAACATGGCCCCCGAATACGGCGCCACCTGCGGCCTGTTCCCGATCGACCAGCGCACGCTTGATTACCTGAACGTCTCGGGCCGTGAGGAATCCCGCCTCGCCCTCGTCGAGGAATATGCCAAGGCGCAGGGCATGTGGCGCGATGCAAAGACGCCCGATCCGGTCGTCACCGATGCGCTCGCGCTCGATCTCGGCGACGTGGTCCCCTCGCTGGCCGGCCCCAAGCGCCCGCAGGACCGCGTGCTGCTCACCGACGCCAAGCCCTCCTTCGAAGACGCGATGGAGAAGGAGTTCAAGAAGGCGATCGATCTCTCAAAGCGCTACAAGGTCGAGGGCGCCAATTACGATGTCGGCGACGGCGATGTCGTGATCGCCGCGATCACATCGTGCACCAACACCTCCAATCCTTCCGTGATGATCGGCGCCGGCCTGCTCGCGCGCAATGCGGTGAAGAAGGGCCTCAAGACCAAGCCGTGGGTGAAGACCTCGCTTGCGCCCGGCTCACAGGTCGTGGCGGAATATCTGGAGAAGGCCGGTCTGCAGGGCGATCTCGACGCGCTCGGCTTCAACCTGGTCGGCTTCGGCTGCACCACCTGCATCGGCAATTCCGGTCCGCTCGATCCGCCGATCTCCAAGGCGATCAACGACAACGATCTCGTCGCGGTCTCCGTGCTCTCGGGCAACCGCAATTTCGAGGGCCGCGTCAATCCGGATGTGCGCGCCAATTATCTCGCCTCGCCGCCGCTGGTCGTGGCCTATGCGCTGGCGGGCACGATGTTTGCCGATATCGTCAACGAGCCGCTCGGCCATGATCCCGACGGCAAGCCGGTCTATCTGAAGGACATCTGGCCCTCCGCCAAGGAGATCCAGGACTTCATCGACAAGACCGTCACGCGCGAGCTGTTCAAGACCCGCTATGCCGATGTCTTCAAGGGCGACGACAACTGGCAGGCTGTCGAGGTCGAGGGCGGCATGACCTATGCCTGGCAGGGTGGTTCCACCTATGTCCAGAACCCGCCCTATTTCGACGGGATCACCAAGGAGCCGGCGCCGATCACGGATATCGAGAATGCCCGGGTGCTGGGCCTGTTCCTCGATTCGATCACGACCGACCACATCTCGCCTGCGGGCAATATCCGCGTCGCCTCGCCGGCGGGGCAGTATCTGCAGGAGCATCAGGTCGCCGTGGCCGATTTCAACCAGTACGGCACCCGTCGCGGCAACCACGAGATCATGATGCGCGGCACCTTCGCCAATATCCGCATCAAGAACCAGATGGTGAAGGACGAGGAAGGCAACGTGGTCGAGGGCGGCTACACCATCCACCACCCCTCCGGCGAGCGGATGTACATCTATGATGCCGCCATGCGTTACGCTGAGGAAGGCGCGCCGCTCGTCATCTTCGCCGGCAAGGAATACGGCTCCGGCTCCTCGCGCGACTGGGCGGCCAAGGGCACGCGGCTTCTGGGCGTGCGCGCGGTGATCGTGGAGAGCTTCGAGCGTATCCACCGCTCGAATCTCGTGGGCATGGGCGTGCTGCCGCTCGTCTTCGACGAGGGTCATAGCTGGCAGTCGCTGGGCATTACCGGCGCCGAGCAGGTCTCGATCAAGGGTCTTTCCGGCGATCAGCTCAAGCCACGCCAGAAGCTCACCGCGCAGATCACGTTCGCCGACGGTTCGGTGAAGGATGTGCCGGTGATCTGCCGCATTGATACGCTGGACGAGCTGGAATACTTCCGCAATGGCGGTATCCTGCACTACGTCCTGCGCCAGCTTGCCGCCTGATCACGGAGCTGATCGCGATCCCAGGCCCCGGTGACCGGAGATGGTCGCCGGGGCTTGTCATTTCGAGGCATCTCGCCTCAGCTTCCGGATGCCGAAGAGGCGGGGCAGCTCATGAGCGCGGAGGGGGGGAAGGGCACGTCTGATCGCGCCGAACAGGCGAATACGGCGGGGCTGGCCTTGCGCGCTGCAGGACTGACAGTGCTCGCCTGCGCCTTCTTCGCTGCAGCCAATGCGCTGGCCAAGGCCGCGCAGATCGGAACCGGTGTCCCGCCGCAGCAGGTCACCTTCTTCCGCTATCTCTTCGGCTTTCTGACGCTCCTGCCCTGGATCCTCGTCGCACGCGGGCGCGTGTTCCGAACGCGCGTGCCGCATATCCATGCCCTGCGGGTCCTGTTCGGCATGAGCGGCGTGGTCTGCATGTTTACCGCGCTCGCGCATCTGCCACTCGCCGACGTCACCTCCATCGTCTGGGCCAATCCGCTCGTGGCGATGCTGCTGGCGGCGCTGTTTCTTGGCGATCGCATTTCCGGCCGGCGCTGGCTCTGTGCGGGGATCGGATTTCTCGGCGTCCTGATCATGATGCAGCCATCCGGCGAGGCTTTCGGCCGGGCTGGTCTGTTCGCGCTCGGCGCAGCACTGCTGATCGGTGCGGAAGTGGCCACGATCCGGGCTCTGGCGCAGCGTGATTCCGCGCTCACGGTGCTCGCCATTGCCAATGCGGGAGGCTGTCTTGCGGCGTTTGTCATCGCGGCGCCGGTTCTCGTCATGCCCGATCCCTGGAGCCTGGCGGCGATGGCGGGCACGGGATTCACCATGGTCGTCGGGCAGATGATCTTCATGGCGGCCCTGAAGTTGCGCGAGACGAGTTTCGTGGCGCCGTTTTACTACACCACCCTGCTGTTTTCGTTCATTTACGGGATGATCTTCTTCGGTGAGATACCGCGATGGTATGTCTATCTCGGCGCGGGCGCGATCGTTTTCAGCGGCATCGCCATCACGCTCCAGGGCGCGCGCGAGGCGCGTCCGAGGGCGGGGCGGGGGCGTTGAGTCGAGCGGCAATCCCGGAAACCCGGTCACAAGCCCGTGTCTCGACGTAACGGATGCAAGCGTTTATGCGAATCCCTTGTCGCCGCCGCAAGCTTGCGGCCCTGGAAAATGAAGCGAGGTGATCGATGGCCGACATTCAGGCGACAGACGCAAAGACTGGGGCAGCGCAATCGCGCGTTCCCGAAGGGCAGGGCGCTTCGCCCAAGCGCGAGATCCGTACCGATCTGTGTATCATCGGCGCCGGCTCGGGCGGGCTCTCCGTCGCGGCGATCGCAGCCTCCTTCGGTGTGCCGGTGGTGCTGGTCGAGCGCGGCGCCATGGGCGGTGATTGCCTCAATGCCGGTTGCGTGCCTTCGAAATCGCTGATCGCAGCCGGCGAGCGCGCCCATGCCATGCGCGAGGCCGCCGCCTTCGGGATCACGGCGCAGGAGCCGCAGGTCGATTACACCGCCCTGCGCGACCATATCCGCGATGTCATCGCCGGGATCGCACCCACTGATTCGCAGGAGCGTTTCGAGGCGATGGGCGTCACGGTCTTGCGCGAATCGGCCCGTTTCACCGGGCGTGACACGGTGCAGGCCGGCGATGCTGTGATCCGGGCACGCCGCTTCGTCATCGCCACCGGCGCCCGCCCCGCGATCCCGCCGATTCCGGGGCTTGCCGAGACGCCCCATCATACCAATGAATCGATCTTCGAACTCACGGAGAGGCCCGGCCATCTCATCGTGATCGGCGGCGGCCCGATCGGGCTCGAACTCGCTCAGGCCCATGCCCGGCTGGGCGCGCGGGTCAGCGTGGTCGAGGCGCAGGACATCCTCGCCCGTGAGGATCGCGAACTCGCGGAAGTGGTGGAAGCGCAACTGCGCCGCGAGGGGGTCGGCTTCTATCCGAACGCGAAAGTCACCGCGATAGCGGGCGAGGATGGTGCGGTGCGCATCACGCTCGCGGGGCATGGTGATGGCGGCGAGGCCGTGCTCGAGGGCAGCCATCTGCTCGTCGCTACCGGGCGCAAGCCCGTTCTCGACGATCTCGGCCTTGATGAGGCAGGCATCCGGCATGACCCGTCTGGTATTGCCGTAGATCAGGGCCTGCGCACGTCGAACCGGCGTGTCTACGCGATCGGAGATTGCGCCGGTGGTGCCACTGGCGGCTATCGCTTCACCCATGCCGCGAACCAGCATGCCGGGCTCGTCATCCGCTCGGCGCTTTTCCGTTTGCGCGTCAAGCTCGATAACGCCATCATCCCGCGCGTGACCTATACGGATCCGGAGCTCGCCGCCGTTGGTCTGGGCGAGGAAGAGGCGCGCAAGCTGCACAAGGGGCGCATCCGCGTGTTGCGCTTTCCCGTGGCCGAGAACGATCGCGCGCGGGCGGAGCGGCGCGAGGCCGGTCATGTGAAGGTGATCACGAGTCACAAGGGTATGGTGCTCGGCGCCACAATCGCCGCGCCACAGGCCGGGGAACTTATTGCATTGTGGACGCTTGCCGTGACGAAGAAGATGAAGGTGCAGGATATCGCGGGTTTGGTCATGGCGTATCCGACACTCTCGGAAATCTCGAAACGTGCGGCGGTGGAATTCCTCAAGCCGTCCGCGCGGATGCCGAGCGTGCGCCGGCTGATCCGCTTCCTGCGGGTATTCGGATAAGCGCATGGATGCACGGTCGGCTGAAGAGCTTTCGAAGGAGCAGGTCAGTCCGCTGCCGGCGCCGCGCTTCGGGCTTTCCGCGCGGCTGCTGTGGCTGACGATCGGCTTCGTCATGCTGGCGGAGGTAATGATCTATGTGCCCTCCGTCGCGCAATTCCAGCGCAGCTGGCTGAACGACCGGCTGACCGCCGCACAGATCGCCGCGCTCGTTCTCGACGCGGCCCCCGCCGACGGGCTTTCCCGCGACCTCGAGAATGATCTGCTGCGTGGTGTCGGCGCGATGACGGTCGCGGTGCGCGGTGGCGGCACCCGTCGCCTGCTCGCCGTGGCCGACATGCCGCGCGAGGTGGGACGGGTGATCGATCTGCGCGAGGAGGGGGTGATCTCCGGCATTCGTGCCGCCTTCACGACGCTGATCCGGCCTTCTGATCGGCCGTTGCGCGTGCTCGGGGCGGGGATGGACGCGCCGGAGGGCATGCACGCCGTGGCCCCGGTGGACTTCGTCGAAATCGTCATTGACGAGGCGCCCTTGCGCGCGGCGCTCTATACGTTCTCGCGCAATATCCTGATCCTGTCGCTGATCATTTCGGTGATCACGGCGGGTCTGGTCTATCTGGCGCTGCAATGGGTGATCGTGCGGCCCGTGCGCCGGCTCACGGACAGCCTCACCCGTTTCGCCGCTGATCCGGAGGACCGTGCCCGTATCATCACCCCGTCGCCACGTAGCGACGAGATCGGCGTCGCGGAGCGCGCGCTGGAGCGGATGGAGCGGGCGCTGGAGGGGGCGCTGCGACGCAAGCGACGCCTGGCCGAACTCGGCCTAGGGGTCTCGCGTATCAATCACGAACTGCGCAACATGCTCACCGCTGCGCAATTGCTTTCAGACCGGATGGCGGGTGCTTCCGATCCGCTGGTGCAGAAATTTGCCCCGCGCCTCGTCGATACACTCCAGCGCGCCATCGATTTCAGCGAGGCGACGATGGCCTTCGGCAAGGCCGAAGAGCCCGAGCCACGCCCCGTGCGCTTCGCGCTTGCGCCCGTCATCGGTGAACTCACCGATCTGCCCGGCCTCGTGCATGATGGCGATCCGGATCACCGTGTGCCCGGTGCCCCGCAGAGCGGAGCCGAGGCACCTGTGCGACTCGCCGTCGATATCCCGGTCGATCTGGCGCTCGTCGCCGATCGTGAACAGGCAGCGCGGGTCTTCGTCAATCTGGCGCGGAATGCGGTCGAGGCCATGCGCAAGACGCCACCGGAGGCGCGGCGACTTACGGTGAGCGCGCAGCGGGTGATGCAGGCCGGCGCGCCGGCAGTCGAGATCTGCTTCGCCGATACCGGCCCGGGCCTGCCGCCGCGCGCGCGCCAGAACCTGTTTCGTCCCTTCGAGGGCTCCGCCCGC